>Ga0210403_10000160_pt1 | contig 75516 bp, 63 predicted proteins | sample IncBWC19MmetaG_FD_150863 | JGI IMG/M metagenome (GOLD analysis project Ga0210403, IMG submission 150863) | Forest soil microbial communities from Barre Woods Harvard Forest LTER site, Petersham, Massachusetts, United States - Inc-BW-C-19-M | ecosystem: Environmental > Terrestrial > Soil >...
CGTAACGCGGGAGTAGGCCGTTCCACAGGAGCAGCGGCCTCGTCACTGAACGAAACCTGAACGTTCGGAGTGTCGACTTTTAAGAGTCGGCCACCTCACGCGGATTTAGAGTGCAGTCTTTACTACCAGGTATCATTCGACTGGACCACCTCCTTTCTCAGTGATGGCTCCATCATTACACGTGTCGAAAAAACTGTCAAACGTTTTGTGGCGCTAACGTGAAGACGCGCCGCCGCTTCGCAGGCGTGATAGAATCCCGGAATGGCCGACTCGGCGTGGGCTCCGGATAAGGCGGTTTTCACAGCTGCTTCGGACCACACGCGGCACACCGCGCTGGTTCGCGTCACTCACTGGATCACTGCGATCTGCTTCCTCGCTCTGCTCGTTACCGGAGCGGAAATAGTCATCTCGCATCCACGTTTCTACTGGGGCGAAACGGGCAACGTGCTCACTGCGCCGCTATTCAAACTGCCGATTCCCGCGTCCAGGAGATTGGTCCAGACCGGCTACGGGTACGTGCTGCCCGACCAGAACGGCTGGAGCCGGGCGCTCCACTTTCAGGCCGCGTGGGCGCTCGTGTTTACAGGCGCGCTGTACCTGACCTTCGGACTTCTGTCGTGGCATTTCGCGAAAAACCTGCTTCCCAGGAAAGCCGATCTATCGCCGCGGACGCTCGCGACGATGATCGGCAGTCATCTGCGCTCCGTTCGTCAAGACCCAGGCGATGGCTCCTCGTACAATCCGTTGCAGAAGCTCTCGTACGTGTTGGTGATCTTCGTTCTGTTCCCGCTGGTGATCTGGACGGGCCTGGCGATGTCGCCCGCATTCGTCTCCGCGTTTCCGGGGACGGTCACACTGCTCGGCGGCCAGCAATCCGCGCGGACCATTCACTTCTTCGTATCGCTGGCCCTTCTGCTTTTTCTGGTCATCCATATTGCGATGATCTGCGTTGCCGGATTTAAGAGCCGCGTCGTCGCGATGATCACGGGACGCACCGCGACACATCAGGAGCACATATGAGAAGCATCTCGCGCCGTAAACTCATCACCACCGGACTGGCCGTCGCGGCGGGCGGCTCGGGCCTGGCCGTGGCAGGAAAGATCGCGCAGAAGTATGGACTGGTCCCGCCTGATCACGGCGGACTCTACGGCCCCGGGGAGACACTGAGCTACGCCGCCTATCGATTGCTGACCAAGCACTCTCTGGCTCGCGAGTTTCCTCGCAGCCTGATCTCGGAACGTCCGCTAGCCAATGAAATCGGCCCGTTGAATGAGGCATACAAAAAACTTCAAGCCGGCGGCTTCAAGGACTGGCGGCTCGCCGTCAACGGCATGGTCGCGCATCCCACCGTATTTTCGCTGGACGATTTGAAGCGCTTGCCCGCTCGCAGCCAGATCACGATGCTGCAATGCGAAGAGGGCTGGTCGTATATCGCCGAATGGATCGGCGTTCCTCTGCCGCACGTGCTTGAAGCCGTGGGAGCTCTTCCCCAAGCCCGATACGTGGTCTACAATTCCATCGAAAAGGATTCGTGGGATAGCATCGACATGGGCGATGCGCTGCATCCGCAGACTCTTATCACCTATGGGATGAACGGCCGCGACCTTCCCGTGGGACACGGCGGGCCGCTGCGCATGCGCCTGCCGCGCCAGCTCGGCTATAAGAACGTGAAATTCATCACGGATCTTACCGTCACCGACGACTTGAAACGGTTCGGCAAGGGCATGGGCTCCGTGGCTGCAGAATACGGATACGCCTGGTACGTAGGGATCTGAGCACATCCCTACTGCGACAGCGTGTAGTTCACATCGATTTGCGTCACCACTTCGACCGGATTTCCGTTGAGCAGCGTCGGCCGGTAGACCCATTGCTTCACTGCATCCAGGGCAGACCCGACCAACAACGGATGCCCTGAGATCAATTCGAGAGTCTGGATGGTCCCGTCCTTATTGATGGTCGCCGTGAATTGCACGACGCCCTGAATGCGCGCCTGCTTCGCTTCCGCCGGATAGGCAGGCGTGACCTTCATCACCAGATTCGCCTGTTGTACGTTGCCGCCCACGCGAATCCGTTGCAGCATCCCCGATACGCCACCTTGAGCGCCGTCCTGAATGCCTCCCTTAACTCCTTCGGCAACTCCGCCTCGAACTCCCGCGACCGGCGGAGGGGGCGGTGCCGGAACGCCGAGTGCGAGCCGAATGGTCGCTTCCCGATGTCCCTCCGCATTCGTCGTGACGACATTCATGGTGAAATGTTCGTCGACTTCCCGGGAGGCATTGAGAATCTTTGCCAGGATGTCACCCGTCACTGAATCGCCTTCCCGCACGGTGAGGCGCTGTCGTACTTGTTGCTCGATTTCAGAAGTTGCACCGAGAAACTGGATCTGCTTGAGGACCGATGGCGATGGTGGAGGCGGTGGAGGCGGCGCTGGCGCGAGCATCACCATGCGCTGCGGACCATCAGCGGGAGGCTCGAACTTGATGCTGACCTGCACCGTCGGCGGCAGCGAGCTGATGGTCGAGTAGTGCCACTGGAGCACGCTCTGCAGCGCGGGCTTGCGCAATTCTTCGGGGCCGCTGATGACACGAGCATCGCTGACTTCGCCTTTCGCGTTAACCGACGCGTCGATAACCACGGTGCCAGACGCCGTGGATGTTCCGCGCGCGACCGGCGTTCGATGCATCAGCGGAGCGCCGGGATCGACGGTGATGCCCGGAGGGTCTATCACCGCGACATGATCCTGCACGGATTGCGCCGGGGCTTCCAGCGGAAAGAACCAGACAGCGAGACGCGCTGCGACGAGCGCGGCTGAAAATACCGTCGTGAAACTGGCGATCAAGCTAGGCTTGGACATGCGTGTCTCCTTTAAGACTGCGGCCACTCGCACGGCGAGCTGGCGTTTTTTCAAAAACAGTGGAGCCGGCGCGAGATCCGGCTGAAGCTTCTGCTGCGCGACGGCGACCAGTGCGTCGAGGTACCGCTCACGATTCTGCGTCAGCCCGATCACTTCGCGATCCACGGTCTGTTCGCGCGCCAATTGCACCTGGCTCAGCACGAACCACACGGCTGGATGGAACCAGCACACGGCGCGGACCAGTTCCTCGGCCAGCACGAACAACCAGTCGCCACGCTCGACGTGAACCAGTTCGTGGCACGCGATGGCCTCGCGTAGATCGTCAGACAGTTGGTTGACACGCGATGGCAGCAGGATCGACGGGCGCAGCCATCCAAACGTCACAGGTCCCGAAACCGTATCGGAGGTGTACCAGCGCACGTGCTCGCGTTCGAACGGCACGGGCGGATTTTCGAGGGTGTGGGCCGCCAGCCGAAGCCGGCGAAGGCGGAGAAATCCGATCGCAATCCAGAGCAGGCGCAGCACCGCGCCCAAAGCGATCACGATGAGGAAATATTCGCGCTGCCACATAAAAAATGTGTGTGGCGCGCTTCCCGTCACGATCCTCACCGGCGCCATCGACACGGACACACCACCGGTTTCGAAGATCAAGGGCTGGGTCCACGGCTGGACTAGGGGCAGCAGCAGCGCGAGGGCCAGAATCGCCTGCCAGTACAGAAGGCGCGCGCGTGGATGCCGCAACACCAACCCGGCCGCCGCGGCCACGGCCACCAGAATGAAAACCTGCGCCGACCACGCCAGCACATTATCGAGAAGCCATGCTGGATCAAACCAGGACGGTGTCATCGCTGCCTCCTCGCGGATTTGATGGTCTTGCGGATTTCTTCGAGATCATTCTCCGTTAGACGCCGGTCCTCGACTAAATGTGCCAGGAGCGGCTCGGCCGACCCGTTAAAGACGCGATCCAGAAATTCGCGCACCATGGAGCGGATCACCTGCTGCTGCGGCTGAGCGGGCTGATACACGTAGGCGCGATCGCTCTGTTCCTTCTTGAGATATCCCTTCTGCTCGAGGATGTTCATCATCGTCATCACGGTGGTATAGGCGATGCGGCGGCGCTTGAGCATGGTTTCGTAAACCTGGCGCACCGTGGCGGTATCGAGCTTCCAGATGACCTTCATGATCTCGAGTTCCTGCCCGGTGAGGGTCGGCTTGGAGGGACGCATACTAAGAAACTAGTACGAGTGCAGCCGGAAGTCAAGGACTATGTGGGGCCGGCAGTCGTGCCGGCGAGCCGGCTTTCAGGCCGGCTTGTGATTTTTCCGGTCGCGCGACTGAAAAACCATTCGAAGCCGGTCAGGGGACCGGCTCGCCGCTAAGACTAGCGGCCCCACAAGGTATTACTAATTTGTTAGTACATTCCTATTGACGCGCGAACCTTTACGTACTAATGTTTTAGTATGTTCGAGCAAACCTTCGTTCCCGATTCCAACCGGACCCGCAGCGGCGCGTCTCTGTTCATCTCCTTTGCGATGCAGGTAGCCATGATCCTCATCTTGGTGGTGATTCCCTTAATCTACACGGACGTACTGCCGAAGGCGACGCTGACATCGTTGCTGACGGCTCCGCCTCCTCCCCCACCCCCGCCTCCGCCTCCACCAGTCCAGGCGAGAGTCGTAAAAGCCGCGCCGCGGCAGTTCGATGCGGGCCGGCTGATCGCGCCCAAAGAGATTCCGAAGGAGGTCGCGATCATCAAGGAGGACGATTTGCCGCCACCCTCAATGGGGCTCGGAGTTGCCGGAAGCGTACCTGGCGGCGTTCCCGGTGGCGGGGGCGATAGCATGTTGAGCAACCTGCTCGGTTCGAAGGTTGCGGCCGCTCCGCCGCCCGTCGTCAATGCGCCGAAATCGACGACGATTCAGCGAATCACGGTCGGCGGAAAGGTCATTCAAGCGTCGCTCATAAGGAGGGTCGTGCCGGCATATCCCCCGCTGGCGCGGCAGGCTCGGATCCAAGGTACGGTGCGATTCACGGCCATCATCGGGAGAGACGGCACTATCCAGAATCTGCAACTGGTTTCTGGACATCCGCTGCTGGTTCCCGCGGCGACGGAAGCGATCAAGCAGTGGGTTTACAAGCCGACGATCCTGAACACCGAAACCGTGGAAGTGATCACGCAAATCGAATTTACATTTACGCTGGGCCAGCAGTAGACGCGAGCAGTTCCTCGACACGCGCGCGGATATTTCCGCCCTCAGGGAATAAGTCCCCGATCACCGCGACCGAGTTGGCGCCGGCTTGGAGAACGCAGCGTGCGTTCTCGCGACGGATGCCGCCAATCGCGACCAGCGGACGATCCGTCAGCGCGCGCAGCCGCCGCAGTCCTTCGATCCCGACCACCGGGTCCGGATTCATCTTCGACGAAGTCGCGAAAATCGGTCCGAGCGCGAGATAGTCCGCCGGTTCTGAAGCAGCGGACTGCAACTGCTCCGCATTGTGCGTTGAATAGCCGATGCAAACATCGGGACCGGCGACGCAACGAGCCTGCGACGGCGTCAGATCTTCCTGGCCGAGATGCAGCGCGGCTCCCAGAAGACGTGCGATGTCGGCGCGATCGTTGACCACGAAGCGCGCACCAACTTGGCGGCACAACCCGGCGATCCTCTCCATGTCGGCGAAAATTTCGCGCGAGAACAATTGCTTGTGCCGGAACTGCAGGATCTTCACGCCCGCTTCGAGAATTTGAGTGGCCGCATCGATCCTATCGATCCCCCGGCTCGTCACGGTTTCCGTATCGAGAATCGGATAGAGGCGGGGAAGTAACATCGTGCTTCTTATCATAAAACGAGCGGAATTTTTGCACGATCAGCAGAGTTACTAATGGTAACGACTACGATCATTCGTTCTCAGTTAAGAAGATGTAAAAGAATTGTAAAAACGCAACATCCGATGTGTCAAAGAGAACGACGTATCGGATAATGGGGCGTCTACTAACATAGGGGGGTGTACCTTTGATTCGTAAAACAGCAGCGGTGATCTCTAACGGAACGGGAGGGGCAGCGGTGGCCCATACCGACCACGACGAGTGCCCATGCATGGAGACTTCGGGTACCGTTGTGGCCATGCGCCACGTGCCGGGGTTTCGCGTCATCGAAAATCATTATCCAGCCGGCTTGGAATTGACTCGTCATTATCACGATCATGCCTATCTGAGCTATGTTCTGGACGGTCCTTATTCGGAATCCTACGGGAATTCATCGAGTGTAATCTGCTCTCCGCGAGTGCTGCGGTTTTTGCCCGTCGGACTCCCGCACGCCAACGTTTTTGACGCGGGCTCGCATTGTCTCGTGGTCGAGGTGGATCGGGAAGCGCTGAAACGCGTGAACGAGCATAGTACGGCGCTGGAGAAGCCCGGCGAAATTCAGGGGATCGGCTCCACCTGGCTCGCGCAGCGTCTGTATCACGAGTTCCGGCAGGGTGACGAATTGGCGCTGGTATCGCTCGAAGGAGTTCTGCTCGAAATGCTGGCGGAAGGCGCGCGGCATGCGGGAGCCACCGGTCCGGTTGCGGTGATTCCGCGCTGGCTGCGAATCGCGCGGGAGTATCTGGAAGGGAATTTTCTGCGTCCCCTAAGCCTGGCCGAGATCGCCGGCGCCGCGGGAGTGCATCGCGTGCATCTATCGCGCGAGTTCCGCCGTTATTTTTCCACCACCGTCGGCGAATTTCTCCGGCGCAAGCGCATCGAACATGCCTGTCACCTGGTGTCTACGACCAACACGGCGCTGGCGGAAATCGCAATGACCTGCGGATTCTCCGATCAGAGCCATTTTTCGGCGACGTTCCGGCGACAGGTTGGATTGACCCCGGCGCGGTTCCGCCAGATGGCGCAAGCTCGATAAGAATTCAATTTGTCCTTCCCTTAATGCGGCGCAGGCCAGTCCGGTTGCGCCGCTTCTTTATTCAACCCTGCTATCGTAAACACCATGACGGTTCGCCCGGCCGTAGTGGGGATTGCCGCCTTTTTTTCGATCTGCCTTCTGTTCGAAGTCCGCTTCACCGCTGAGGAGTTTTACGATCTAATCCATCAGTCCGAGCGAGCTCGCGAGCCGTTCAGTCTGGGCGCGAAGGGCGATAACCTGACCGCAGTGGATGCGGACGCCAAGGCGGCCGGGTTCGCCGACGACGATCGCTTGATCGCCATCGACGGGAAGCCGATTCTCGGAATTGTCGGCGTTGCATCCATCGTGCGACGCCATCGTCCTGGCGATGTGCTTGACGTGACCATTCTCCACCGTGGCGCCGCGACGCCGGTCCACATACAGTTGACGCTTGCGACGGCCGAGCGTCTGCAGCCCAAGGACTGGGTGTTGGTTGCGTTTCTGGGATTTTTGACTCCGTGGTTTTGCCTTCTGCTCGGATTCTTCGTGGTATTTCTCCGGCCGAACGATCCGCTCGCCTGGCTGTTGCTGATGCTCATGCTCAGTTTCGCCGACGTGGGTCAGGGATCCGTGTTCCTTTCCGTCGCGTCCGGCTGGGGACCATGGATGCGCGTGCCGGCCGGGTTTTTCCACGGCGTTCTGAACGGGACTTGGGCGCTGTGGATGATGCTGTTCGGCCAGTATTTTCCGAATCGCGTCGCCGACCGCTGGTGGGATCGGATGGCGCGAGTGTTCCTGGGAATTCCCCTGGCAGTGCTTGGACTGCTCAACGGCGTGGGCACAGCATTAGCGATGGAGGACGCTACCAAACTGGTGGGTCTGCAACACGCGTTGACTCGCTTCGCGCCCGTATTGCTCGCCCTTTTCATGGTCGCCATCGGTAGCTTCTTCATAAACATTTCCATGAAGATGTCGTCCGCCAAGACGACGGACGACCGGCGGCGGCTCAAACTCCTCTACTGGGGCGCGACGCTCAGTCTCACGCCGCTCTTCCTGATAGTCGTCGCGTCGCTGGTGATGCGTCGGTTGTTCTCCGGAAACGATTGGGTAATCATCCCCGCGTTGGTCGCGCTCTTCCTTTTTCCGTTGACGCTCGCGTATGTAATTGTGGTCGAAAAGGCGATGGAGGTTCGTGTCGCCATCCGCACCGGTTTGCAGTATGCGCTTGCCAGCCAGGGTGTAAGAGTGGTGCAAATCGCCGTATCGATCGCCGTCGTCACCGGAACGCTTTTCCTGGCGACGGGCGGAGGGTTGCGGCGTCCGCAGCAGATGCAGATGATCGCGTACGGAATTCTATTCGTGATGTTGGGGCGGCGAGTTGCGAATCGGTTGCAGAAATGGATCGATCTTCGATTTTTTCGCGAGGCCGTGGACGCGGAACGCCTGCTGGGCGATTTGGGCGACAAAGTTCGAACCATCGTCGAAGTCCGCCCGTTGCTGGCCACCGTCACCGATACAATCTCCGAAACCTTGCACGTCGCCCGCATCGCCGCGTTGGTCCGGGAGAACGGCAGCTTCGCGCCCGCGCATGCCGTGGGGTACGAGTCGACGCCTGCGGTAAGTTTTTCGTCAAAAAGCGCAGTCGCGGAACGGCTGGGCCAGTCGCGCGAAGCGGTACGCGTATCTTTGGCGCGGCCTGATGCGTGGGTCACGAAAGAATTCGAGGAGCGCAAGCAACTGGAGACGCTCCAAACCGAGCTGCTGCTGCCTTTGGCAGTGAAGGATCGGCTGCTAGGATTTCTCAGTTTGGGACCGAAGCTCTCCGAGGAGCCGTATTCCGCCACCGATGTGCGCTTGCTGCAATCCGTCGCCGCGCAGACCGGGCTTGCGCTCGAGAATAGCAGGCTCACCGAAGCGGTCGCCACCGAAGTCGCCCAGCGCGAACGTCTCAACCGCGAGCTGGAAATCGCGCGCGAAGTGCAACAGCGCTTGTTCCCGCAATCGGGTCCGCAAATTCCGGGCCTCGACTACGTGGGAAAATGCCGGCCCGCCTCGAGCGTCGGCGGCGACTACTACGATTTCGTATCGATGTGCGACGGCCGGCTGGGCATCGCGATCGGCGATATTTCGGGCAAAGGAGTCCCCGCGGCGCTGCTTATGGCGAGCCTTCAAGCCTCACTGCGCGGGCTGGCGATCGCGAATCCTCCGGCGCTTTCGACGCTGATGGTGAACCTGAACCACCTGATCTACGACGCGTCGCCATCGAACCGCTACGCGACGTTTTTCTATGGCGTGTACGATCCGAAGTCGCGCGAATTCATCTACGTGAACGGGGGCCACAATCCCCCCATGGTCTTTCGCGGCCCAGAAGTGTTGCGATTGGAAGAAGGCGGTCCCGTGGTGGGATTGTTCGGTCCGGCGCAATATTCGCAAGCGTCGATTCAACTTCAAAGCGGCGACACGATGGTGTTGTTCACGGATGGTGTCAGTGAAGCGATGAATGCAGCCGACGACGAATTTGACGAGCCTCGCTTGATGGAAGCCGTCCGCAGCGGAGTCGGCCTGAACGCCAGCGAATTGATCGACCATGTCATGGACGCCTGCGACGCTTTCGTAGCGGGCGCGCCGCAGCATGACGATATGACGCTGGTAGTGGTGCATGTAGAATAGAAATACCGCGCCAAAGGAATCTATATGCGTGGTATTTCTCTGCTCTTTTGCTCCATTCTGCCCACGTTCGGTCAATTCAACGCGCTGACAACGACAGATGACGGATCTCATCTGTACTTTTCCTCGACGCTCCAATTGACCGGATCGACGGATGAAAACTCCTACGAAAAGATCTTCGTATACGATGGCGCAACCTTCCGGTTATTTGCGCAGGCCACAAAGTTCGAAGACGGCTCGAATCCGCCGGTTACAACCAATCCTTACCGTCTGACAGCACCATACGTCAGCGGCAACGGCCAGATAACGGGATTTGTGGGTGTGGCGGACTGTGCCCCCACTGTGTCCTGCTCCCCGGTATCGCGTGAGGTGCCCAGCCAAACGACGATACAGTTTGCGAGCTACGCCCGAACCATTCTTACGCATGCATGCGAAGTGAGCCGCAACACGCAGTTCGCTCTTTGCATCACAGGACGGGCGGCCGACGGTCAGCCTCCACTAACGCTGGTGAATCTCGTTACAGGCGCTACAGGCCCTAGCGGGCGTGGGTGTTCCACACACCTCAGTCACCTGCTGACCTCCGATGGACGGGCTATTGCCTGGCAATTCAACCGGGTCACCCTGTTTGGCGGCGGCAGCCCACAAGATATCCCTGGGAACTTCAGTGAATGCGCGATGATCAGCGATGACGGTTCGCGAGTCATCGCCGGCGGGAACTTCGTGACCGTCGCGGATGTCACGGCGGCAACCGTCACCACGCTCAACGTTGGGGGCACTCTCCAGTCCGTCTCTAACAACGGCGGGCTGGCGCTGGTTTTGGCGGGAAATTTGCAGTCGAAAATCCCTCAAGCCGTTCTGATTCGAACGGACGGCAGTGGGTCCACCCAACTCACCCAGGATCCCTCGGGAATCGCGAGCGCAACCCTATCCGGCGACGGAACGATCGCGTATGCGGTGACCAACGGCGGAAAACTGCTGAGGATCGACGCGCTATCTGGACTGGTGACACAACTCGTCGGGCCGAGCCCGGTGGTGCAGCAGATGCACGGCGGGGCAACCGCTGGATCGCTCAACACCATTCGCGGCGCCGCGCTCAGCGCTAATCAGGCTACGGCATCAACTTTTCCACTGCCCGCATCGCTCGGCGGAGCACAGGTGATCATCAACGGAACCGCAGTGCCAATTCTCTCCGTTTCGCCGTCGTCAATCACTTTCCAAATTCCGTGGGAGACGCCGGTCGGCGCCACACAGATTGAGGTGACCCACCCGGCATCGATTTTCGAGCAGCCGCCCACGGCGCTTCAGGTTCAGACGCAGCAGCCGGTAAGCGAATTGACCCAGGCGATCAATCAGGATTTCAGCGCTCTGAACGACCCTAGCCATCCCGCGATGCCCGGTGAGATCGTAAATTTCTATCTCAGTGGCCTCGGTGCTGTCAGCGTGCAGGTCGCCGACGGTACGATATCACCGTCCGCGCCTCTTCCCGTCCTGCTCAACCCGGTCAGCGCGACAACATCCTATTCACCACCGGACCCGGTGGACGTCGTGTATGCGGGACTCGCCCCAGGGCTAATCGGGATCTACCAGGTGAGCCTTCGTACCCCGACCACCGTGAACGCGAATCCGCTGTTGCCGAATGGAGGACCGGTCGCTGTCGGGTTCACGCTCCAATACTCCGGTGGTAGCCTTGAACTTCCGGCTGCCTGGATGATCCCCAACCGTCCCGCAGTGAACTGACGTCACACCTGGTCAGCAGTGTCGCTGGCGGTGAAATAAGCGCAATCCGGATGATGGAACACCAGCGCGCTCACGCTCGCCTCGGGATCCATCATGAAGCTTTCCGTTAACTTCACGCCGATTTCGTCGGGCTTGAGAAGCTTCCAGAGTCCAGCTTGATCTTCCAGGTTGGGACACGCCGGATAGCCGAAACTATAGCGTTTACCGCGATAACGCGAGGTGAAGCGCTCCTGCATGGTCATGGTGGGCGAATCGGGGAATCCCCAATCTTCGCGCATGCGGCGATGCAGCCACTCGGCGCAACCTTCCGCCGTCTCGATGGCGAGCGCTTGCAATGCGTGCGCCAACAGGAATTCGCCGCGCTGTTTCGCTTCCTCCGAATGCGATCGAACGCACTCGCCCGCGGTCACGACAAAAAGCCCGATGTGATCGCGGCGGCCTTCGTCCGCATCCAGCACGTAATCGCTCAGGCACAGCCCGTCGGATTTCGGTTGCCGCCCGAACGCGAACGTGTGGAGCGGATTCGCAGCGCCAGGCTCGAACAACTTGATCGAATTGCCGTCGCGCTCGGCCTCGAAGAACTGCCACACCGCGCGGATCTTCATGAACTTCGCGGCTTCTGTTTTAACCTTCTCCATATCGTCGAAAAGTTCCAGAGCCTTGGGATCGCGCTCCGCGAGCAGCTTTTCGAAATTGCCTTTGAACCCCAGATGCCGGCCGAACAACATGAACGGATTGATGTAGCTCCAGACTTCCGGAAGGTTCGGAATTTCGCGCACACGGCGGTCGAGGTAGGGAGCCGCGGGGATCGGAATGTCCGTGCGAACCTTCGGACTACGCGACGTCCCCGTATTGATCGCCGGCGCCGCTTCCACTTTCGGGACGTCCGCCGTTAGAAAAATGTGACTGCTGACGGCGATTTCGTGCGTCGCCGGATCCATCAGCTCGTTCATGATGCGCAGCCCGGTCATGGCATCTTTGGCGTAGAAAATCGGCGCGCCGTACGCGGGGCCAATTCGCGTGGTCGTGAATTTCTCCGAAAGCGCCGCGCCACCCACCAGCAAAGGAATACTTACGCCGTGATCTTTGAAATCGGACGCGGTAGTCACCATCTGATGCGCGCTCTTCACCAGAAGGCCGCTCAGCCCGATCGCGTCAGGTTTGTGTTCGCGCCACGCCTGGATCAGGTCCTCCGGCGGAACTTTGATCCCTAGATTGATGACCCGGTAGCCGTTGTTCGACAAAATGATCTCGACCAGATTCTTGCCGATATCGTGAACGTCGCCCTTCACCGTCGCCAGCACGATCTTTCCGCGCGTCGACGATTCGGTCTTCTCCATGAACTTTTCGAGATGATTTACGGCGGCTTTCATGGCTTCCGCGGACTGTAGAACTTCCGCGACAATCAGCTCGTTGTTGTTGAACAACCGGCCCACTTCGCTCATGCCCGCCATCAGCGGGCCGTTGATGATATCGAGCGGGGCGATGCCTTCTTTCAACTTCAAGTCGAGATCGGGAATCAGCCCGTCCTTGGTGCCTTCAATGATGTAGCTGGCCAGCCGCTCATCCAATGGAATCTCCGCGGCTTTTTTCTTTTCTTTCTTGACAGTCTTACGGAAATGATCGGTGATCGCTGCGATGTTGAATTGGTTGATCGCGGCTCTCTGCTCTTTCGACTGCTCGCGCCAGTCTTCGGGCGCATGAATTTCCGGAGGCGGCGTGTTGAACAGCAGGCTTTCCGCGAGCCTGCGCTCTTCCACCGGAATCGACGCAAACCGCTCCAGCTTCTGCGCGTTGACGATCGCCAGATCGAGCCCGGCTTTCGTCGCGTAATACAGGAACACGGAATTGACCACTTCGCGGGCCGATGCGGGCAAACCGAAGGAGATGTTCGATACGCCCAGGATGGTCTTGACGTACGGAATATTTTCTTTGATCAGCCGCAGCCCTTCGATGGTCTCCACCGCGCCGCCGATGTAGTTCTCGTCGCCAGTCGCGCAAGGGAATACCAGCGGATCGATGATGATGTCTTCCGGCGGGATGCCGTATTTTTCGGTCAGCAGCTTGACCGATCTTTGCGCGACTTCCAGTTTCCGCTCCCGCGTGAAGGCTTGCGCTTGCAGCTTGTCCTCGTCGATGGTCCCGACTACCAACGCGGCGCCATACACTTTGGCGATGGGACACATCAACTCGAATTTTTCTTCGCCGTCTTCCAGATTGATCGAGTTGATGATGCTTTTGCCCTGGCACCACGCCAGAGCCTTTTCGACCGCCTTGGGGTCCGTCGTGTCGATCATCACCGGCGCTTTGATCTTGGGCATCAACTTCCCGTAAAACGGATCGATGTCCTTGATTTCTTCGCGATCCGACGACTGCAGGCACACGTCGATCACGTGCGCGCCGTTCTTCACCTGCCAGCGTGCGATCTCGCTGGCCTCTTCCCACTTTTCTTCGGAGATCATCTCCTTGAACAGCCGAGATCCAATTACGTTGGTTCGCTCTCCGACGATCAGAGGACGATTCGAATCCTCCGCTTCGACTAATTCAATGCCCGAATAGTACGCCTTGTGCGACGGCGGCGGCACCACGCGCGGAGCGTGACCTTCGGCCATCTGCGCGATCGCTTTGATGTGCGCGGGAGTGGTCCCGCAGCACCCGCCAACGATGTTCAGCCATCCGTGCTCGACGAACTTCGCAAGCTGTGAGGCGAGCGAATCCGGCGTTTCGTCGTACTTGTCTTCTTCATTCGGAAGTCCCGCGTTCGGATAGCAGGAAATCCGCGTCGACGCCATTTGCGCCAGCGTGCGGATATGATCCGTCATCAGGTCTGGCCCAGTCGCGCAGTTCAAGCCAACGGACAACAAATCCGCATGCGCAACCGAGGCGTAAAACGAATCCGCGGGCTGTCCCGCGAGCATCGCGCCGAAACGTTCGATGGTCCCCGAAATCATCAGCGGAATACGAACCCCCAAGTCGCGCTCCAGGCGCTGGACCGCGAACACGCCGGCTTTGATGTTGCGTGTATCGAACGCTGTTTCGATCAGCAGAAGGTCCGCGCCGCCCTCGATCAGCCCCTTGGCCTGCTCATAATAGCTGTTACTCATCTCGGCGAACGTCACGTCGCCGCGCAACGTGATCGATTTCGTAGTGGGACCGAGCGATCCCGCCACGAACCGCGGTTTCGAGGTGGTCGAGAATTCATCCGCGGCTTGCCGGGCAAGCTTCGCGGCAAGCACGTTCAGCTCATGCGTCCGGTCTTCCAGCTTGAACTCGGCGAGAACGATCGGCGAGCCTTGAAAGCTGTTGGTCTCGATAATATCCGCGCCCGCTTCGAGATAAGCGCGATGGATCGCCGTGATCCATTCCGGGTGCGTGCGCGACAGATTCTCGCTGCAGTTTTCGAGGCCCGGTCCGCCAAAATCCTCGGCTGTGGGATTGTACGCTTGCAGCATGGTACCCATCGCGCCGTCGATGATCAGAATGCGCGAGGCTAGGGCGTCGTAAAGTTGCTGCCGGCGAAGGGTGTTCATGAGAAGCGAAAAGATCCGCTTCTTCTATCGTACCGTTTCTTGTGGAACTTCCGCGTTGAAGCTGTATCCGAATCCGCGCACGCTGCGGATAAACGCCGCCGATTCATCGGCTTCGATCTTTTGGCGCAAGCGCAGAATATAGACGTCCACGGTGCGATCGGTGACCGCGCGATCATGTCCCCACACGGCATCCAGCAACTGCTCGCGGCTGAAAACTACGCCCGGGCGGCTCATCAGGAATTCCAATAGACGGAATTCGGTCGCGGTCAGCGAGACTTCCTGTCCGGACAGATGGACGCGGCAGCGCGCGCGATCCAGTTCCAGGTCCCCGGATTTCAAGAGCTTCGAAACCGGTGGCTGGCCGCGGAAGTGGATCTTGATGCGGGCAATTAGCTCGCGTACAAAAAACGGCTTGACGATGTAGTCGTTCGCGCCCAGTTCCAGCCCGACAATCCGGTCCGTTTCCGAAGCGCGCGCCGTGAGGAAAATCACGGGGACGTGCGCCAGTTCCGGGTGCGCCCGAATCGCTTTGCAGATCTCCAGCCCGTCCGAATCGGGCAGCATGATATCCAGAATGGTCAGATCGGGACGCTCCCGTCTGCACAGTTCCAGGGCTCCCTTGCCGGTTTGCGATCCGGCGACCGCGAACCCCTCTTTTTCCAGGTTGTACTGGATGAGAGAGTAGAGGTCCTGGTCGTCCTCAATCAGTACGATTTTCTTCATACTTGCAACAGGGTAACTGATCTCAGGTTACAAGACGATTACAAATCGGTGAAACTATTTCGCCGGGAAGCCGGCGGTCGCCTTGACCTCTTCAATCTGCTTGTCGTGCCGCATCTGATGCAATGGAATGTATAAGATCCACTGATAGGCGCTCAGCGGATTGAAGATCGGGAACGGGTGCGGAGCGATGTGCTCCTTGAGCGCCACGTCGGTGGTTTCAGCGAACTTCAGGGTTCGCGCGCGTTCCTCGGCGAACTGCGTCATGATTTCAGCGCGCGGCATTTTCCCGCTCGGCACGATGTCTTCAGGAGCCTGCGCCTTGCCCATCCGTGGAGCCATGACACGCAGCAGCAATTCGGTCTTTCCCGCCGTCTGCTTTTCCCAATCGGCGCTGGCCGGATTGTGCAGCGCCTCCTGCATCTTCGCCCACAACATGCCCTCGGCCAGGACGATGTGCTCGGCGCATTCACCTACGGACCATCGCTCTGGCGCCGGTTTCCACTTCCATTGCTCATCGCTCAGACCGCTCACGGCTGCAAGAAACTCCTTCTGCCCGTCTTTCAGGAATTGAACCAGTTGCGCGCGTTCCTGCACGCTCATGTTGGCGTCGGCCGCTTGGACTAACGCGGGAGTCAGGCACAGCACCACGGCAGCGAGTTTCATGAATCCTCCTCCTACAGTGTACATACACTCATCGCAGGATTTCGAAGCGCCCGTCCGGTTCCACGCGATACCGCGTGCCGCGCCACACAATCGTGTTCCCGAAAAAGCCCGCGATCCAGAAGCCGAATGCCATCAGGTCTTCGACCGGCACCAGCGCCCAATTGATGCGCGCCTTCAATACCAGCCGTGCGAACACCCACGCCGCGGCGCCGCGAATCAGAATCGCGATGGATGCAGCCGGCCACCACGCGGGCGCAACCGCCAGCAGCATCAGCGCGAGCGGAAGCGGCATGGTGAACAATTGCCCGGCATATCCCCAGGGACGCGACCTTCTGGTGCTCCGCACCCACCGCAGGCGATGCGCGGCGTTGTGGCGAAGATCGATCGCTCCAATATGATGCTCGATCATGTACGACGACAGGCTGACGCCGTGCCCCGCCTCCGCCGCGAATTTCCCCATCACAAAATCCTCGGCTAGAAAGTCTTTAAACCGGTCGAACCCGCCGATCCCTTCGAGCACACTGCGACGGGCAGCGATCGTCGGACCGACGGCGAAGCGCATCCCTTCGAGCATCCGAGCCGTCAGGATTCCCGCAATGAAATCGGTATTCATTCCCGTCGCTTCAAGACGCGACCAGAAACTCGGCCCCGCAACCGCCCGGTACGGACACGTGGCGACCCCCAGCTTCGGATCCTGAAATTCCGCGGCGATGGTTCGCAACATGTTGGAACCCACGCGAATATCGCTATCGCTCATCACCACCAGATCGTTGGCCGCCACGCGAAGCATTTGATCCAGCTTGAAAACTTTGGAGTTTGGATACGGCGGTTCGCCGGTGAGCAAAAGCCGCGAAGGAATCTTTGGGTATTCACGCTGAACCTTTTCGACCACCGCCATCGCCGGATCGCTGGTATCTCGCACGGCGAAGAGAATCTCAAACTCTGGATAGTCCTGTTCGAAAAACGTCCGCAGATTGGATTCGAGATCCCGGTCCAATCCCGCGAGTGGCTTCAGAATGCTGATGGGAACGCTGCCCTGCAGCGTAGGCGGCCGGATCGCAAGATACCGCATCGCAGCGACAATGGACAGCAGCGAATAGACCACGGCACCCAGTACCAGTGCGGCGATCGCGAACGGGATCAAAGGGGGGCGGACCCCCTGGTCCGCGCGCGATCCCCTGATCGCGCTGGTCTCAACTCGAAAAGGCCGATCGGGGGATCGGCCGCGGACCAGGGGGTCCGCCCCCCGTCGCTGGGAAAGAGTGCCACGCTATTCCGCTTTGGCGCGCTTGGGACGGTACAAATCCATCGGATTCATCCCCGCGTCGATGGCGACGTCCACAGTCCCCACCATCATCTCTTCCCAACTCTGATCGCCCCAGCGAACTTCTTTGGTCGCATCGGGATTGAACTTGTTGTTGGGTGAGTTATCGAACCGCGCCGAGCATTCGATCCGGGCGCCGGGTCCCAGCATCAGCGGCTCGGCCAAGTAGTACTGAAGCTGCCAGGAAAAATCGTATTTCGGCACACGCAACAGAACTTTAGGATCCGATCCCGCGGCTGCCACGCGAAACTCGAACGACTTTCCGCGCAGATGCATATGCGGATTCAGGGCGACGATTCGAGCATTGTCCTGCAACGTCAGCTTCGCGTCGACGGCGTAATTTGAATCACCCGGTGGAATCACAAATCCGCGATTGGCGATCTGCAGTGTGAAGATGCGTTCGCGCGGAGGTTCCTTCGCGAACACGATGCCGATGCGAGTCCGATCCGTTGCCGGCTTGCCGTTGGCCGTATAGTGCATCTGGAAAACCAGATCGCTGCCCGCCTTAATCAGCTTGGCCTGTCCCGGCTCCAATCGATGCGGGACGCTGCCGGGGACATGAAAATCGAGCAGTTCCTCCATGAGCCCGAGTCCTGCTTCCGTCTGCTTGCCGGAAGCCGCCTCGCCGACCTTGGCCTGACGCAGCCAGCGCGATTCCGGCGGCCGCACAAACACAGCCGCGTGATGCACCACCGTACGATTTCCAGGCCGCAGTTCCACCACCTGGACCCACTTGTCTTCCGCAAATCCAGTCGGCACGATGAAGTGCTGATACTCGATGGTTCCGCTCGCCGGCACCTGATATTCGGCCGGCATTTCGAGAATCACATCAGGCTTTCCGATGTTCCAGCCTGCGGTGAATTCGACCGGCTTGGGGGCGTCTTTCGCATTCCCCGCAGGAGCACCCGCGTCGACCCATGCCGCGATCGTGTCAACGTCAGCTTTCGACAAGGTTCGGTCGTTGGCGAAATGCCCGTACTCGGCATCCGCGAACCAGGGTGGCATTTTCCTGGTCAATACGGCCTGCTTGACGGCTTTAGCCCACGGACGCGTCTCTTCGAACGTCGTCAATGGCATGGGCGCAGCTTCGCCGGATCGATGGCAACTCTGACAATTTCGCTGCAGGAGCGGTTGCACGTCCTTATAGAAAGTCGGGCCCGCGCTCAGGCACGCAGGCAGAGCAAGCATCGGCAGGAGGCGCATATAGATAGCTTACGCCGCTTCGATGTCGGTTTTCGAAAAATCGTCGCCGGTATAGAGCAGTGGCAAACCTGCCAGCGAAGCGACCGCATAGGACATGCAATCCCCAAAATTCAACCGGGCTGGATGCCGCCCTTTCCCGTAGCGAATAAATGCGTTGAGAGCGGCGTCGTAGTGGTCGGCATCGAACGGGACCATCTCGGCATCAACGGACCGAAGGAAAGCCGACAGATTCGCTGCTCCCCCGGCACGTCGCTCGAGTACCATCGCCGTCTCAAACAGAGTCGGCGTGCCAACCATCACGATCTCGGCTTCGTTCACCTTTGCTTCCAGCTTTGCGGACTGGGGTTCCTCGATCAGAATCGCGACCAGAGCCGACGCGTCGAGCACCATTCTTTAATATCCGTCAGGTCCGATCCCGAGGATCTCTTCCCGCTCTTCCTTTGTGATCGTCTTGCCCCGAACTTCAGGCGGGATAAACGGCCAGATATAACGCTCGAGCGCAGCGCGAATGTCGCGTTTCTTTTTACGGACGGGTTTGCTCCCAAGCTTTTCTTTCCTGTCTGCGAGCGCGCGACGGATCGCCTCCGTTTTGGTCTCCTGAGCGAGTTCAGCCACCTCGGCTGCAAGCTTTTCGACCTCTGGGTTTTTGATATTCAGCGCCACAATACACCTCTTACACCACGATTCTACCACTTACACCATTCTCGAATTGCGCTACTCTAATCTACTATGCCGCTTCTGCATGCGATCGTCCTCGGCATCGTCCAGGGGATCACCGAATTCCTCCCGATCAGCAGCACCGCGCACCTGATCATTATTCCCTGGATCCTCGGATGGGACGATGGCGGCCTGACTTTCGATATCGCGCTGCATGTGGGTACATTAGCGTCGGTTCTCCTGTATTTCGTCCGGGATTGGATCCAGATTCTTGCTCAGGGGTTCGGACTGAACCTGGGCTACGATCCTGTGCTGAGCAAAAACCGCAACCTGCTCTGGTTCCTGGTGCTGGCCAGCATTCCTGCGGGGATCATCGGCTATCTCTTTGAGAAACAAGCCGAATCTTCGCTGCGCAGCCCCTATGTCATCGGAACGACTGCCATCGCGGTCGGCATTCTCATGTGGATCGCCGACCGTTCCGGGAGGCGTCACAAAGACCTGGGTCACGTAACCGTCGCCGATGCCCTCACCATCGGGACTGCGCAGGCACTGGCCGTGATTCCAGGCGTATCCAGAAGCGGGATCACCATTTCCGCAGGCCTCTTTTGCAATCTGGACCGCCAGACCGCTGCACGATTTTCGTTTCTCCTGCTCACCCCGGTGACTGCGGGCGCGGCCGCTAAAAAGTTGTGGGACTTGATGCGGCATGGCGGCGGCATTCCGGCGGATATGCATACCGCTTTCCTGGTTGGAATGGCCGCCAGCGCCATCACCGGAGTGCTGGTCATCGGCTTCTTCATGAACTACCTGCGCCGACGCACACTTTCCTTCTTCGTGTGGTACCGGATTGTTTTTGGCATAATAGTATTCGCTCTGGCCCTCTTCCGCTTCAACGGGAGATGAGATATTTAGGACCCACTTCGCATCCTCGTCTCAACGAGGCGATGGCGGTTGTGTTTCTGTTCGCGGGACTGTTCCTTTTCTTCAGTCTCATTTCCTACCATCCGCTCGATCCCTCTTGGGACACCGTAACCGGTGTCGCAAAACCTGCGAATCTCACCGGGCGCCTCGGAGCCTACCTGGCCGATCTGTTTTTGCAAGCCTTCGGTCTGGCAGCCTTTGCGATCCCGGCTCTGGTTCTGCTGCTGGGATGGAAGTGGATTCGGTCCGTCTCCATCGAGGCGCCTTCCGCCAAAACGTTCGGAGCGATCCTGCTGATCGCTTCAACCTGCACTGCATTAGGGATGTTCGCAAATTGGAAACCGATTGCCGGTGTGATTCCCGCCGGCGGGCTGGCTGGATCGATCCTGGCGGACGACCTGCTCTCGTCGATGAACTTCATGGGCGCCGGGCTATTCACCGCGGCGTGCTGGATCGTCTCGATTTACCTGGTTTCGACGTTTGAAATGGCGCGGCTCCCGGTATGGTTCAGCGGCCCCGTTGCGTTGACCAAAGCCATGTGGGGACGATGGATCGATTGGCGCGAGAAACGCGTCCGAGTCGCACAGGAGCGAGCCCAGGAGCGAGCCAATGATCGTCAACTCCGAAGAGCTATGGCCGAGCCAACCGCGGCCGAGTCCAGGCAGCCCGAAGCGCCGCCGATTGTCGACCCGCTGGAGCGGCTCGCCGCGCCTGAGCCGCAAGTTGAGATCGAAGACATCCCGATTCACGCGCTTGAGATGACGCCGGCGCAAGCTGGGGCCATGGAAGTGCCGCCGCCTGCGCCGGCCCCGCAACACCGCCGCGAGCATGCGGCGCCCTCGAAAGCGCGTACCGAGTTCCACCTGCCATCTACCGAGCTTCTCCAGGAACCGGCCGGCCGCAGCGCCTACGATAGCCAGGAACTCAAGGAAATCGCGGCGCGCATCAAATCGAAATTCGAAGAATTCAACGTCCACGGATCGGTGACCCAGATCAATCCCGGCCCGGTGGTGACCACCTTCGAGTTCAAGCCCGAAGCGGGCGTGAAGTACTCGCGGATCACCACGCTCACCGAAGACTTGTGTCTCGGCTTGCAGGCCGAGTCGATTCTTATTGAACGGATCCCAGGAAAGCCGACCGTTGGAATCGAAGTGCCCAACTCCAAACGCGAAGTCATCAGCCTGCGCCAGATCCTCGAATCCGAAGAATTTCACGACTCGGCATCGCCGTTGACCATCGCGCTGGGCAAAGATATCAACGGGCGCATCAAAGTAACCGCTCTCGATTCGATGCCGCACCTGCTGATCGCGGGCTCCACCGGATCGGGCAAGAGCGTGATGCTCAACTCGCTGATCATGTCGATCCTGTACAAGGCGACGCCGCGGCAGGTGCGCATGATCATGGTCGATCCCAAGCGGCTGGAATTCGGTCCGTACGAAGGCATTCCGCATTTGCTGACGCCGGTCATCACGGATTCGAAGAAAGCCACGTACGCGTTGCGCAACGCGGTGCTCGAAATGGAGCGGCGGCTGAAACTGCTGGCTTCACAAGGCGTCCGGAATATCGACCAGTACAACAAAAAGGTCCGGCAGCTCGAAGCGCAGCCGCGCAGCCTGTTCCAGGAGGAATCGGGAGAAGAGGAGCTGGAACAGATCCCTTACGTGCTCATTGTGATCGACGAATTGGCCGACCTGATGATGCTGGAACGCGCCGGCGTGGAAGAATCGGTAACGCGCCTGGCACAAATGGCTCGCGCCGTAGGCATGCACCTGGTACTGGCGACGCAGCGGCCCAGCGTCGACGTGATCACTGGATTGATTAAGGCGAATTTCCCGTCGCGGATCAGCTTCCGCGTGGCGACGCGCGTCGATTCCCGCACGGTCCTGGACGTGATGGGCGCGGAACATCTTCTGGGCAAGGGCGATATGCTGTTCCTGCCGCCTGGTTCGTCGCGGTTGACGCGCGTCCACGGCGCGTTCGTGAGCGAGGCCGAAACCAGCCGGGTGGTGGATTTCTGGAAGGAACAAGCCGAGCCCGAATACGACAAGTCTTTCCTGATCGCACCGCCCGCCGACGAGGACGGCGAAGCCGAGGATTTCGACGGCCCCGAAGATCCCGCGTATCAGGACGCGGTTCGCGTGGTCTGCGAAATGGGCAAGGCCTCCACCTCGACACTGCAGCGGCGCTTGCGTCTAGGCTACGGCCGCGCGGCGCGAATTCTCGACGTGATGCAGCGCGATGGCATCATCGGCCCGCCTGACGGCAGCCGCCCGCGCGACGTGCTGAAGCGTCCCGACTGGCTGGAAGAAGTGGAGAATCAATTAAGATAGAAGAAATACCCATGTTAAGCCGTATGTTGCGCCGTCTTGTGATTCTGCTGTGCCTGGTGACCATCGTGTTCGCGAAAACACCGCGTCCCCTGGCCAGTATTCCGCTGCATACGCCGGATATGAGGATTATCGATATTAAAAGGCAGTTTCGCGGGCACCCGATCGTGCTGGTGATCTTCTCCACTGCCTGCCAGGATTGCGTCGCTGTGCTGCACCTGATGGACGGCATCCAAAAGGAGTATGGTGCGCAAGGATTGCAAGTGATCGGCGCCGCCGGCGACGACAATGCAAAATTTCTCTTGGCGCCGTTCCTCGCGCGCTACCGCCCGGCTTATCCCGTCGGATACATCTCCAAAGAGGAGATCATCAAACTCGCGGACGTCCCGAAAGAGACTCGTCCGGTGGCCCCCATCGTGATGTTTATCGATAAGTGGGGCACGGTTCGCGAACAATTCTACGGCGATCACCCGATCTTTAAAGACGCAGAGAAATCGTTCAAGGCACTCAGCCTGGCGATGATTAAGGTGACCCCCGTCGCCCCCGCAGCTCCAAAACCGGTCGCTCCCCCGAAGCCTTCGGAACCGCAGCCCTAACTATTTCACGTCGCCGCAGGAATCGCTCAGCCACTTGGCGTTGATGGTGCCGTCGATGTTCATCGGGCCGAGGTTCATCTTCATCGTGCCCTTGACGTTTTCGCGTGAGACCGCCTCGAAGTGCATGGTTGCGGTGGTAGGGTACTTCTCGTTGGCGCATTCGACCTTGACTTCCACTACGCTTCGCGTATTGGTGACAATGGTTCGCTTGCACGACGCCTGCATTTGCTGAGGATTGAACATCGTATTCTTTTCGATTTTGTCTTTCGTCATGCATTCGCGCGTGGTGCGCGTTGTGGGCCCTTTGGCCCCCCGAGCCTTCATGGACTCTTCCACCCGTTGGCGAACTTCCGGGGTCATCTTACTGGTGTCGATCTGCGGCATGCCGGCGGACTGAGTGACGCTGGTGGTCTCCCACAGGCCCAGTCTCACATCGATATTCGGAGTCTGGCCCAAGGCATACCCGGCCAATAGAAGCGCGAGTGCGCAGGTCGATTTCGCCATGCGCCCAGTATACCGCTACACCTCGAACTTGATGCCCTGCGCGAGCGGTAACTCACCGGACCAATTGACGGTTACGGTCTGACGCCGCATGTACGCCTTCCACGCATCGCTGCCCGATTCGCGGCCACCACCGGTATCTTTCTCGCCTCCAAACGCACCGCCGATCTCCGCGCCGCTGGTCCCGATATTCACGTTGGCGATGCCGCAGTCGCTTCCGCGGACGCTCAGGAAATTCTCCGCAGCCGCCAGTCTGTCGGTAAAAATCGCCGATGAGAGCCCCTGCGGAACGTCGTTGTGCCACGCAATCGCGTCGTCCAGCTTTTCGAACTCGATCAGGTACAGAATCGGCGCGAAGATCTCTTCCTTCAGAATCGGCATGCGATGATTCGCCTTGACCAGCGCCGGCCTCACGAAACATCCGTTGAGCCGGTCACCGCCGTACAGAACTTCCCCTCCCTGTTCGCGAATCCGCTCCAGCCCGCGCATCATGTGATCGACTGCATCCGTGTCGATCAGCGGCCCCATGAGCGTTTTAGGATCCATCGGATCGCCAATCGGGATCTGCTTGTAAGCGCCGATCAGGCGTTCCATGGTCTTCGCCGCGATATTCTTGTGCAGGAACAACCGGCGGAGGCTCGTGCAGCGTTGTCCAGCGGTCCCCACGGCGCCAAACACAACCGCGCGAACCACCAATTCCGGATCGGCATCGTCCATCACGATCAAGCCGTTGTTGCCGCCCAGTTCCAGCAGCGATCGCCCCAGCCGCTCCGCTACCGCTTTCGCCACAATGCGACCCATGCGAGTGGACCCCGTCGCGCTGATCAGCGGCACGCGCGGATCGTTCACCAGCCGCGTCCCCACTACGTCGTCACGGCCGATGACCAGGTTCAGCACACCCTCCCATCCGTATTTCGCCAGCACGCGATTGCAGATGTGCTGCACCGCGATCGCCGTCAGGGGAGTTTTGAGCGACGGCTTCCATACCACCGTATCGCCGCAGACCATGGCCAGCAGCGCGTTCCAGCTCCATACCGCGACCGGAAAATTAAACGCGCTGATCACGCCCACGACGCCGAGCGGATGCCACTGCTCGTACATCCGGTGCCCGGGCCGCTCGCTGTGCATGGACAGGCCGTAAAGCTGGCGCGACAGGCCGACGCCGAAATCGGCGATGTCGATCATCTCCTGCACTTCGCCTTTGCCCTCGGCGAGAATCTTGCCCATCTCCAGCGTGACCAGCTCGCCCAACTCGTCTTTCGATTGACGCAGCGCGTCGCCGATCTCTCGCGCGATTTCGCCGCGCTTCGGCGCGGGAACCATCCGCCACCGTTCGAAGGTGTGGACGGCGTGCTTCATCACCTGGTCGCAATCCTCGGCCGTCGCAAGCCGGACGCGTCCCAGTTCGCTTCCATCGGCCGGATTATAGGAGGCGATTTCTTCGCCCGAAGAGTGTTCTATCCAATGGGTGCCACACGCGCCGGAGTGCGTTTTATGAAGAATGTCGGTCACCTACCTATTGTGGCGCACGCACATCACGCCGCAAGTCTTGCAAAGCCGGCTGGCCCGGTCTGGAAGGTAAGTCCGAATTTCCGAGCCGCCCGATCGATCTGCTCTACGATGGTAGCCTGAAACGCCGCCTCCAGCCATGCGTCATGCCCCTGCACGGCACTGATGCGGAACGCCGCTTCACGCGTGGTCGCGCCGTGCTTTTTCACTGATCGCACGTGCAGTGGATCGCCAATCAGGTCGCGGCCGGTCGCCTCAATCGCGGCGCGCGCCAATCTTTCCGGATCGCACGGCAGCAGCGGCGCGAGAGTCGCATAGGTTTCGATTCCCGTATCGCGAAGCGCGCGCACCACCGCTAGCCGCGCTTCGAACGCCGCGCAGTGCGGCTCATACATGCGACGCACTTCGTCGCGATCCGTCGTGATCGAAAAACTTACGCGCAGGCCGGGAATCTGCTTCAGTTGTTTCAGATCGCGCAGGATCATCGGCCCACGCGTCTGAATGGTGAATACACGCGGTGGATTCGCGATCACCGCGTCCAGAATGCGCGGCATCATCTGCTCTTCCGCCTCAGCCGGCTGATACGGATCAACTAACGGCGAACAGTAAATCCGCTGATTCGCGCGCAGCTCGCGAGTCAATAAATCCGCTGCGTTCGTCTTGAAGGTCGTGAACTGGCCCCATCGTTTCCAGTCCTCGGGCTTGAGGCCGCCATAGATCCGCAGCGTCGGAACATAACAATAGGTGCATCCGAAGGTGCAATTTCGAGCCGGCGTGAGCGAGTGCGTGAAACCCGCCTCGGCAATGAAGCCTGAGGTCGCACTCAAAATCGATCGCGCTTCCACGTTCTTATTCTAGGCGTCACGCAAAAAATGTTCCAGCAAGTGTCATTCTCTTCGGGCGGACACGCGTTCCGGGCACTTTACGACTGCCGATACGCATGTACCTATGAAGGCGGTGCGACATTTCGTTCGCGCCGCCCATTCTTTATTTCGGAGGAGTTATGAAACAATTAGCATTCTTCACGATCGTAGCGGGTGTCTCTTTGGTCCCCGCACAAGCGGGAGAGTTAGTTCTCAACGGGGGATTCGAAACCGGCGACTTCACCTCATGGACGACCGCCCTCGCCAGCAAAGGCTCCGGCTTGCTGGTTAACGACCTCAGCCCAAACACAGGCGGTCAATCGGCAGTATTCGGCGCGATCGTTCCAGGAGACTTCGATTCGATCTCGCAGTCCTTCGATGACGTAAACGGCCAGACATTGTTTTTCAGTTTCTTCCTGAAAGGCGATTTGCCTGCGGTTATCATCCTCTTCGAGCGGCAAGGCTTGCGGAGCGCCGATCCTGTCTTCGATCCCATCGGGGATTTTCAAGTCTTCTGGGACGGCGACCTGGTATTGGATTCCCAAGGCTCGCAGACCGGGCCGTTCGATTACACGCAGTCTTTGTTTCAGGAGACGGCTAGCGGCCACGACACGATCACCTTCAGCGGCTATAACGTGCCGGGACAATATTTTCTGGACGACGTATCTGTACTGAGCCCGGAATCGGCTACGCCGGAACCCGCCACCTGGGCCCTGTTCGGCCTGGGACTTGCGGCGTTTGTCGCGGTTCGCCGAATTACTCGGTAACGTTCTTCGAATCCACCAGGGCGCGCACTTCGGCGATGAATTGATCGACCGGCTTCGCGCCCATATCGGCGTGCTTGCGGTGGCGCACCGCCACGCTGTCCGACTCCGCTTCCCGATCGCCGACCACCAGCATATACGGGACCTTCTGCAATTGCGCCTCGCGAATCTTGAGATTCACTTTCTCGTTGCGATCGTCCAGGTGCGCCCGTATTCCCGCGGCTTCCATGCGTTCATAGACTTTGCGCGCGAACTCCACATGTCGATCCGTGATCGGCAGTACTGTGGCCTGCACCGGCGCCAGCCACAGCGGGAAAGCTCCCGCATACAGTTCGATGAGATACGAGACCATCCGCTCCATGGTGCTGATGATGGCGCGGTGAATGATCACCGGACGATGCTCTTTTCCGTCCGCCGCGATGTAGCCCAGCTCGAACTGGTTCGGCAGATGGAAATCGACTTGTATGGTCGAGTACGTTTCTTCATGCCCCATCACGTCGGCAAGCTGAATGTCGAGCTTGGGACCGTAGAATGCCGCTTCGCCCTTCGCCTCAAAGAACGGAAGCCCGAGCTCGATCATGGCCTCGCGCAGCATACGCTCGCCGAGGTCCCACATTGCGTCGTTGTCGACGTACTTCTCTTTGTTCGCGCGGTCGCCCAGCGACAAACGGTACCGATACTGCGTGATCCCCAGATCCTTGTACGCCGATTCCACCAGCTTCATGACGTTGGTGAATTCCTGCTTGATCTGGTCCGGCGTGCAGAAAATATGGGCGTCGTTGAGCGTCATGCAGCGCACGCGGCTCAATCCGCTGAGCACGCCGGAGCGCTCGTAGCGATACATGGTCCCTAGCTCGGCGAGCTTCACGGGAAGGTCCCGGTAACTGCGCTTCTTCGATTCGTAGATCAGAATATGATGCGGGCAGTTCATCGGCCGCAGCACCATTTCTTCGTGTTCCAGCTCCATCGGCGGGAACATGTCCTCGTGGTAATGTTCCCAGTGGCCGGAGCGCTTATACAGGTCGACCTTGGCCAGATCCGGAGAATACACGTGTTGATAGCCCAGCGAACGCTCTTTCGCGACGATGTAGTCTTCCAGGACGCGTCGTATGGTCGCCCCCTTGGGCAGCCATAGCGGCAGTCCCGCGCCCACCGTTTCGTTTACAGTGAAAATCTCCAGCTCCTTACCCAGCTTGCGATGATCGCGCTTCTTGGCTTCTTCCAGCCGATTCAAGTAGTCGTCCAGATCCTTCTGCGAGAAAAACGCCGTCCCGTAGATGCGCTGAAGCTGCGCGTTCTTTTCGCTGCCTTTCCAGTACGCTCCCGCGACTGAAAGCAGCTTGAACGCCTTGATCTTCTTCGTCGACGGCAGGTGCGGGCCACGACAAAAGTCGATGAAGTGCGGTCCCAGCGTGTACTCGGAAAAAATCTCGCCGGCACGCTCGGTGATCAACTCGACCTTCATGGGCTGATCCGCGTACAGCTTCAAACCCTCGTCTTTCTTGGTGTACTTGCGCTCATAGGAAAGATCGCGCGCCTGGATCTCCCACATGCGCTTTTCGATCTTTTCCAGATCTTCGGGCGTGAACGGCTCGGCGCGCTGAAAATCGTAGTAGAAACCAGATTCGATGGGCGGCCCGATCCCCAGCTTGGTTTCGGGAAACAGTTCGAGCACCGCGGCCGCCAGCAGATGCGCGGTCGAATGCCGATAGACTTCCAGCGCCTCGGGATTCTTGGTGGTCAGAATTTGCAGCCTCGCATCGGATTCGAGCGGACGGTTCAAATCCCACAAATCCTCGTTGACGCGCGCGACGATGGCAGCCTCGGCAAGGCGCGGGCTGATGGACTGTGCGACGTCAATGGGACGCGTCCCCGCCGCGACGCTTTGGACACTACCGTCCGGAAGAGTGACCTGAATCATGGTTTCTCTAATTGTAGGGCAGACCATCGCAGTTTGTGGTCTGCCGGGAGAATTTTGGGATTGCAGGCCAGACCGTCGCAGTTGGTGGTCTGCCGGGAGAATTTTAGGATTGCAGGCCAGACCATTGCAGTTGTGGTCTGCCAAGAGAATTTCGTGTCCCTCAGAGCACTATCCTATCGATGCTGATCTACCGTCGTCACCTGCCTCACTGGATTCCCGACGACACAACTCTGTTCGTCTCCTGGCGGCTAGCCGGTTCCCAGCCTGGACGTCTCGGTGGGCCCACATGGCTGCTGGAAGACCGCGTGGCACACATGGTCGCTGAGGCGATCCTCTACGGAGACTCGATTCGCTACCGGCTTCACGCCTGGGTGATCATGCCGAATCACGTCCACGCCGTCTTCGAGCCGCTCATGAAGCTTCCGGCGATCATGCGATGGCTGAAGGGCAGAACGGCTCGCAAGGCGAATCGGATACTTGGGCGATCCGGAATGACGTTTTGGCAGGATGAATCTTTCGACCACTGGATCCGGCCGGGCGAAGAGTTCGACAGGACAGTGAGATATGTGGAAAATAATCCGGTCAGAGCTGGGCTTGTCGAGACAGCCTCGGAGTGGAAGTGGTCGAGTGCGGGGGAAGGAGGCAGGCCACAAAAAACGATGGCCTGCCCTACGCGTCGGACCGATTTTGCGGATCGTACGGATTGAGTGTACGGCTTAAACTGCCACGCCGGCCTCGATCTTCAACCCGAGCCCTTGTGCCACGCCCGCGCCATAGGCGGGATCGCACTTCAGGAAATGCTGAACCTGCTTCTCTTGAATGCGCTGTGGAATCGACTTCATGCTGCCCACGATGTTTTCGATCAGCCGCGCCTTCGCGTCCGCCGGCATCAACCGGAACAGATTGCCGGGCTGCGTGTAGTCGTCGTTGCCTTCGCGATGATTGAAACGCCCGATTTCGCCCGAAATCGGGAACCTGGGATCGCGGTATGCGGGATCCTCCGCCGGACCGCCGAAGCTGTTCGGCTCATAATTCGGCGCGCCGCCGCTGTTGCCGTCCACGCGCATGAAGCCATCGCGATGATAGGTATGCACCGGGCAACCCTTGGCCTGATTCACTGGGATCTGATCGTAGTTCACGCCCAACCGGTAGCGATGCGCGTCCGGATACGACAGAATCCGTGCCTGCAGCATTTTGTCGGGAGAAAAACCCATCCCCGGAATCACATTGGCCGGTTCATACGCGGCCTGCTCGACTTCCGCGAAATAATTTTCAGGATTCCGGTCGAGCACCATCTCGCCGACTTCGATCAGCGGGAATTGTCCGTGCGGCCACACCTTGGTCAGGTCGAACGGATTGAATTGGAATTTCCCGGCCTGTTCCTCGGTCATGACCTGCACGCTCACACGCCACTTCGGAGCATTGCCGTCCTTGATCGCGTTGAACAGATCGCGTTGCGCGAAATCCGGATCTTCGCCGGCCAGCTTCACCGCTTCGGGCCGCATGAAATTCTTGATCCCCTGCTTGGTCTTGAAGTGCCACTTGACCCACACGCGCTCGCCCTTGGCGTTCAGCAGGCTATACGTATGGCTGCTGAAGCCGTCCATATGGCGATACCCATGCGGCGTGCCGCGATCGGAGAAAAGAATGGTCACCTGGTGCAGGCTTTCGGGTGAGAGCGACCAGAAATCCCACATCATCGTGGGCGATTTAAGATTCGTCTGCGGATCGCGCTTCTGCGTGTGGATGAAATCGCCGAACTTCAGCGGATCGCGGATGAAGAAGACCGGTGTATTATTGCCGACCATGTCCCAGTTGCCTTCTTCCGTATAGAACTTGCACGCGAAGCCGCGCGGATCGCGATCTGTATCCGCCGAGCCTTTTTCGCCGCCTACGGTGGAAAAACGCACGACGCAATCGCAGCGGTTACCGACGCGTGAAAAAAGCTTCGCTTTGGTGTATTTCGAAATGTCTCCCGTGATGCTCAGGTGCCCATAGGCGCCCGATCCTTTGGCATGCACCACGCGTTCGGGAATGCGCTCCCGATTGAAGTGCGCCATTTTTTCGATGAGATGGAAATCCTCCATCAGGACCGGTCCGCGGGGGCCGACGGTTTTGGTGTTCTGGTTATCCCCGATGGGATGGCCAAAAGCCGTGGTCAATGTCTTCTTGTCGCTCATGCCTGGATTGTACGCCCGAATGAGCTGCCGAACTAGCGGCAATCGCCTATGGCTCTCATAGTTTATGATGATGGTTTGGAACTGCACCAGCTTCGTTATTTCCGCGCCGTCGCCAGCACTGGAAGCTTCACGCGAGCCGCCGAACAGCAGCGCATCGCGCAGCCGTCCCTTTCGCAACAGATTCGAAAACTGGAGATCGAACTCGGCGTGCGTCTGTTCGAACGTCTGGGCCGGACCACACGCTTGACGGCATACGGCGAGGCCCTGCTCGACGAGGCAACCGCCATTCTTCAGCACATCTCCGGCGCCGAAGCCGCGATCGCGGCGCTCCAGGACGGCGTCCGGGGTAAAATCCGCATCGGCGCAATCCCCACCATCCTTCCGTTTTTCCTCGCGCCCCGGCTGGGCGAATTTCGCGACTTGCATCCGGAAATCGAGATCGTCCTGACCGAGGACATGACCCGCGGCCTGGTGGAACGCCTTCAATCCGGCGACCTCGATCTGGCCCTTGCCGCCTTGCCGATCAAGAATCCAGACATCATTTGCAGCGAGCTGTTTCGGGAGCCGCTGATGGTCGCCGTCGGCAAGGGGCATCGCTTGGCCAAAGCCGCTTCAGTGGATCTCGCCGAAGTTCAGAATGAACGTATGCTCCTGCTGAAAGACGGGCACTGCTTCCGTCAGGACGTCCTCACGGCTTGCACCCGCGCGAATGTTGAATTTCATTCGATTTTTGAAAGCGACCAGTTCGCCAGCATTTTTCCACTGGTCTCCTCTGGCTTCGGTATCAGCCTAGTCCCGGCGATGGCGTGTCCCCACGCGCGCGAGTGCAAAATACTCCCGTTGGCCAAGCCCGCGTTTCGAAGAATCGGGTATGTGCAAGCCCGCCGCCGGGTCCCTAGCAAGCTGAAACAAGCCTTCGTCGCCTGGTTGCGAGAACTCAAGTGACCACGCCGGCGAAATAAAAGGGAACTCTAAATCGGTATAACCTGATATATAGATATGACTAGACTTTGGGGATTCCTGTTTCTCGCCGCGGCGATTGCCTTCGGCCAGCCGCCAGCCGCCAAGCTGGAATTCGAGGTCGCGTCCATACGCCCTGCGGGGCCGATCGAAGCCATGGCTGCTTCCGGCAAAATGCATGTCGGGATGCACATCGATGGAGCCCGGGTCGACATCGGAATGATGTCGCTCGCGGATCTGATTCAAATCGCCTACAAGGTGAAGCGCCATCAGATCACCGGTCCCAACTGGATGGGAGTGCAGCGCTTCGACATCATGGCCAAGCTACCCGAAGGCGCGACAAAAGACCAGGTTCCGGAAATGCTTCAGGCGCTGCTGGTAGATCGATTCAAGCTCACCTTCCATCGCGACACCAAGGAGCAATCCGTTTATGCGCTGATCGTCGCGAAGGGCGGGCCGAAGTTGAAAGAGTCGCCGCCAGATCCGGCTCCAGCAGCGGGCGAAGATCCGGCCGCTACGAACGCCGGAGACACCCAACCTAAGGTCAAGATCGACGGAAATAGAGGCGCGGTGATCACTGGAGGCCAGACCGGCACGACCAAAGTCGCCATGGTGAACGGCTCGATGCACTTTGAGATGGAGAAAATGCCTTTGTCCGCGCTGGCCGAGTTTCTGTCCCGCTTCATGGAACGTCCGGTCCTCGACATGACGGAACTCAAGGGGAACTATCAGGTGGCGCTGGAACTTTCCATGGATGACCTGCGCAGCATTGCCAAATCGGCGGGCGTAATGATCCCCGGTCCCGGCGGCGGTGGCGAGCCAGGAAAGGCCCCGGCGGATTCCGCGTCCGACCCATCGGGCAGCTCGATTTTTTCGACCATCCAGCAGCTCGGCCTGAAGCTGGATTCGCGAAAAGCGCCGGTCGAGATGATCGTGGTGGATCATCTGGAAAAGGCACCGACCGAAAACTAGTAAGGCAGAGGTTTTCTCTGCGACCTCTGCGTCTTTCTTTGCGCCTCTGCGTGAAATTCTTTTCTGTCGACGTCTCTATTCCCCCCGGATTCAACGACATCCCGTTTTCACCAGATCCCTTTAGCGCAACCCTCGCGTAATTTATAGGCAAGGAGTTCATACGGTTCGACGGGACGGTTCACCACGAAACTTAGTGGCAGCCGGAGGTGTCTAAGGAGCTATGCTTCATGACCTTCGCTACGCGATTCGTGGATTAGCCCGTAATCCGGGATTCGCGGCCGGGGCCGTTCTGACGCTGGCGGTCGGAATCGGCGCCGTCACGTCGATCTTCAGCGTCGCCGACGCCGTGATTCTGCGGCCTCTGCCTTATCCCGATTCGAACCGGCTGGTGATGGTTTGGGATCAGCTCACGGTGATGCGCGTGGAGCGGCTTCCGCTGATTCAGGTTGCGTATGAAGGCTACCGCGACCTGAACGTCTTCGATTCCACTGGCGTTTTCTGGCCGCTCGACCGCACGCTGATGGGACGCGAAGGTGCCGAAGAAGTTTCCAGCATGATGGTGAGCGATGCGGTGCTGCCGATGCTGGGCTCATCGTTCGCGCACGGCCGCGCTTTCGACGCGGAGGAATATAAGACCGCCACGCCCGCAGTAATCCTGGGACACGCGTTGTTCGAGCGTCGCTTCGGCGGCGATGCGGGGATCGTCGGCCGAACCATTAATCTGGACGGGATTGCGCACCAGGTGATCGGCGTGATGGCGCCGGGATTCGACTTCACTCTGGGAGCGGGCAAGGTGGATGTATGGACACCGATCGTTCACATGGGCGACCGGCATCTGGCCAGGCTACGCATGATCGCCCGCCTGCGCCCGGGCGTTTCCGTCCAGGCGGCGCAATCCGCCATCGACGCCGCCGTGAAGCATCTCGAAGAAACGGAGCATCCCCATCGCGGTCCGAACGGTGAAGACGCGGGCTTTCGTGCGAAGGTGATCTCGCTGCACGACCAGTTGCTCGGCGATTACCGTTCGGCCACTCTGATTCTTCTTTCGGCCGTTGCGGCAGTTCTTTTGATCGCGTGCGTGAACGTCGCGAATCTGCTGCTGGTGCGCGCCGTCGCCCGGGTTAAGGAAACGGCGGTGCGGCGGGCGCTTGGCGCGTCGAACGGACAACTGATTCGGCAGTGGACCATCGAAGGCGCGCTGCTCGCGATCCTTGGAGGAGCCGCGGGTGCAATCGCGGCGACGTGGGGCGTTCCAATTCTCTTGAAGCTGAGCCCAGCCGGGCTACCGGGGATCGCCAAGGTCGCAATCGACGGGCGCACGCTGATGTTTACTCTTGTCGTTTCGGCAGCAACGTGCGTCCTCTTTGGACTCGCCCCCCTTTCGACCGCATCGCGTCTCGATTGGCGCGGAGTACGTTCGCGCCGAGCCGCTGCTCCTCTTTTAATCGCGGCCGAAGTCGCGGTGGCGACCATGCTGCTGATCGCATCCGGACTTCTGTTGCGCAGCTTTTCCGAACTGCGTCGAGTCGATCCAGGTTTCCGGGCGGATCATCTGCTCACACTGCGTTTGCAGTATCCGCCGGCGCGACCGATCATGAACCGGCGCAGCATCCAATTCTTTTCCAATGTCCGCGACAAGCTTGCAGGGCTTCCCGGCGTGATCTCAGCGGGCGCCGTCAGCCGTCTTCCCGCAGGCGGCAGCACGGCAGACTCGCGTGGTGGAAATCCATTTTCGATTGAGGGCCGGCCGTTCAATCCATCGAGCGTGGTTCCACAGCTCGCGCATACGCAAACAGCCGGCGTCGATTATTTCAGGACGCTCGGCATTCCGCTGATCGAAGGACGCACTTTCAGCGAAGCCGATACCGACCAAGCCCCGCACGTCACCGTGATCAATCAAACGCTCGCGCACGGGTTCTTTCCACAAGGCGCGATCGGGCAGCACATCCTGCTGGGCGCGCCGCGAGAAGGAACTCCCTGGCTGACGATCATCGGGGTAGTGGGGGATGTGAAAACGGCGGGACTCGATCAGGACACACTGCCGCAGTTCTACACTGCCTATACGCAGGAGCCCACGCTCGCGATGAGCGTGGTCCTGCGCACGGTGGGCGATCCTCAAAACATCGTGCGAGAGGCGAGCGCGGCGATTCATTCGCTCGATCCGGAAATGCCGGTCTTCGACGTGACCACCATGGACGACCGGATCGCGAAGTCGATAGGACAGCCGAAATTCGAGACCGTTCTGGTGGGGATGTTCGCGGCCACCGCACTGTTTCTCGCCGCCATCGGCATCTTCGGCGTCGTCGCGCATTCCACCGAACAGCGTACCCGGGAGATCGGGATCCGCATGGCCCTCGGCGCCGATTCGCAGCGAGTCCTGGGCTACGTGGTTACCAGCGGCCTTCGTCCCGTACTGATTGGCTTGCTGATCGGCATAGCCGGATCTCTGGCCGCTGGACGTCTGCTGGCGAGCGTATTGTTTCATGTCACTGCCACCGACCCGGTCACGTTCACCCTCGCGACGGTGGTGCTGGGACTAGTCGCCGTGACGGCTTGCCTGGGCCCGGCGCGGAAGGCCACCCGCGTCGACCCGATGATCGCATTACGAACCGAATGAGGCTATATTGGGGATAGATGTCCCTTACCCCAGCCCCGTCCGTGACGGCAACCTTCGACGAGTCGGATCTCGTCGCCAGGGCCAAAGCGGGCGATGCGCAGGCATTCACCGAGCTCGTAACTCACTACCAACGCAAAATCTACCGCCTGGCCAAGCACATTACCCAGAACGATGAAGACGCCGAAGACGTGCTCCAGGAGACTTTTCTTAAAGCCTACGAGCACCTGGACAACTTCCAGGGCAATTCGAAATTCTATACCTGGATCGTCCGTATTGGCGTGAACGAATCGCTCATGAAGCTCAGGAAACGCAAGGGCGACCGGACCGTTCCGCTGGATGAGCCGGTGGATACAGGCGAAGAAATGGTGGCAAGGGAGATCGCGGTTTGGGAAGACAACCCCGAACAGCGCTATTCCCGCGAGGAGATGCAGCAGATCCTTGACGAAGCTGTACAAACCCTTAAGCCGGATTTTCGCACCGTTTTCATACTTCGAGACATCGAAGAACTGAGTACAGAAGAGACCGCGGAAACGCTGGGGATATCGATTCCAGCGGTGAAAAGCCGGCTGCTGCGAGCCCGGCTGGCGTTGCGGGAAAAGTTGACCCGCCAGTTCAAGCGTAAAGGGGAAGACGTCTTTGCTTACCTGTAAACAGTTCCTTCAGGAGCTGAACGACTATTTGGATCCGAATACGGACCCGGATTTAAAACGCCGACTTCAGTCTCACGTTACGGAGTGCCCCAATTGCTTCGTCATCGTTGACACGACGGAAAAGACGCTTCAAGTCTACAAGGGCGTGGAGCCGCAGACCATTCCGGAAGACGTGAAGAATCGCCTGTGGAAGGCGTTGGAACGGAAGATCGCGGCGAAGAAGCAGACGCCCGCATAAAAAATGGCTCCGGCTTCACCTTGAAAGCGCGGAGCCAAGCACGCTGATTCTGATTGCCTGCCTTACTAAAACCAAATCCAAGTCTAAAGTTGCGCCGGACACGAATTTCCGAAGTACGGACAGCGCCGGCACTGCTCACCGGACTTTAGAGGAAATTCCAGCGATTCCTGCGCGTCGCGAAAAGCCCGCACGGCTGTCCGCGGCTGGTCGAGAGACGCAAGATTCACTTCGATTGCCTGGTCGAAACGCACGTAATACAACACGGCACGATCCGGCACTCGCCCCGCGTAGCGTTCGAGCGCGAGCGCGTACAGTTGAAGCTGCAAGGCATACATCTCCGCCGACGATTCGTCACGATCGGTCTTGTAGTCGACCACGATCAGCTCGCCCGCTTCTTCAAACCACAGATCGATCCGCCCGCTTAGGACCACGTCGTCGATATAGAACAGGAAATCGAATTCACGTTCGATCCGCGTGGCCCGAGCCGCACGCTGGCCCAGTTCACTCGCGGTGAATCGTCCCGCAAGTTCAGCTTGCTCGACGGATTCGGCGGATCCGCCCGCGAGAATCCGGTGCACGGCCAATCCGGTGGCGATCGCGCCGTCGCCGTTCCCGTATTGGCCTTCGGCAATGGTCCCCAGATAGTACTTTCGAGGACACGCATGAAACACGGCGATCGAGGTCACCGCGGCGCTCGAATCGTATTGGCCGCTGGCTGCCGGCCGAGCCATTTCCGTCGCCTCGATTTGCGACGCCGCGTGCGCCGGCGGCTTCTCCGGCGGATCGGCGAGACGCCCTGAAATAGTAGTTGCGGGGATCACCTGCACCAGCTTTTGCCACGGCGACGGACGCTTGGTGTCGGCATGGGAAAGAATCAGCCGGTCCTGCGCACGCGTCATCGCCACATACAACAGGCGATTTTCCTCGGCATCCTCTTTGCGTTTCAGCTCTTCCATGATCGACACGTGCGCACTGTCGGGTTGGCTCTTTCCGGTCGCCGGACTTCTCCATTTCACGCCGAGCCCCGCGGGCGAAGAGAGTGCGATTACCGGCTTGCTCCGGTCCGGATTCCGGTGAAGTGCGGCGACAAACACCACCTTGAACTCCAGTCCTTTGGCAGCGTGAATCGACATGAGCCGCACGATGTTCCCGGCTTCCGCCGGCGGCGCTTCCGCTTCGGACTGAGTGGTGCGCAGCGCTTCCAGGTCTTCAAGCACTTCAGCCAGCGGGCGGTGACGATGCACGCGGCGTAAATACCCCAGAAACTTTTCGATATTGGCCTGCGCGCGACCCGGCAATCTCGCCGCGTAGCCGCATTCGTCGAGAGCAGTGGCCAACAAGAGATCCGGGGCATCGAACCCTGCGCGTCCGCGCAGCGCACCGAATCGTTGGTTGAATTCGGCTTGCCAGCCTTCGCGGCCCATCCGGAAGATGTCTTCATCGCCGATTCCGGCCAGCGGACTTCGCAACACGCCGACCACAGCGACGTCATCCAGCGGATTCACCAGCGCGGCAAGAAGCATCATAAGATCGCGAATCTCGCGGGCTTCCAGGAACGTTCGCCCGCCACTCACCACAAATGGAACCCCGAAGCGTTCGAGCGCGCGCTCGAATGGCGCCACGGCGCTCATGGCACGGACCAGAATCGCGATGTCCGCAAACTCGCATTCACCGGAATCGGTCAGCTCGCGGATGCGGGTGGCCACCAGGGTCGCCTCCACCTCGGAGGCCTCATCGCCAGTCCCCACCAGGCGTTCGACGATCTCTCCATTCCCGCGCGCGGCGATCAACTCTCGCGGCTCAATGCCTGCTTGCCCGTCGAGCATTGCCCAAACCACATCCAGGATTTCCTGAAAGCTGCGGTGATTCTCGCGCAGGTCGTCGATGCCCGCTCCCACGGCAACCAGCGCGTCCCGGTACTCCGCGAACACCGCGGGCTCGGCGTGTCGAAAACCGTAGATGGACTGATTGATATCGCCTACCGCAAACAGACGCCGGCGGATCAGATCGATCAGCCTCCATTGCAGGCGGTTGGTATCCTGCAATTCGTCGATCAGCACTTCGTCGAAGCGCGACGCTAGGTCGCGTCGAAGCTCTGCATCGGACTCGAGCAGCCGGATCGACTCCTCCTCGAGATCCGCGAAATCAAGCTTCCCGTCGTTCCATTTCCTGGCGCGGTACAGTGCTGCGATGTTCGACAGCGCGGAACGCAGCATTCCGCGCTGATCCGCGAACCATTCGCCGATCCATTGCCGATACAGTCGAGGGCCTAGATCCTTCTTCAACTCGTCCGCAGCCTGACGGGCTCGCGAGTTCTTGGTGATCCGTCCAAGGTGGACATCGTCAAGTCCGGCGAGAGCCCTGAAATGTTCGATGCTCAACCGGGCCGGCAATTCCAGAAACGTCAGCGCCCACGCGCGAAGCTGCAATAGGTGCGTGCCGGCGGCAGCGCGATCGTTGAGAATCGTTCGCGCCAATTCTTGCGCGCGAGGCCACAGATCCGGTTGCTCCGGCGCTGCCGGCAACTCTTTCTGTCCCGATAGCCGTAAGGCCTCGTAAACTTCGAGCAAACTGGCCGCCAGGTCGGGCTGCGGACCATCATCTTGCGTCGAAAGATCCACGGCCTCGAACAGCCTCCGCATCTCGGCGGGCTGTCCGCGATACATTTGTTCGAGCGCTTCCTCAGCTGCTTCACGCGCGAGACGTTCCGCGGCGGGCTGTTCGAGGACCTCAAAATTCGGCGCCAGGCCTGCCGCGATCGCGTTCTCACGCAGCAATCGCGCGCAGAAGCCGTGAATTGTCGAGACCCAGGCCCGTTCGATCGATTCGCGCAAATCGGGTCGCAACGCGAACCGCGAGATCAGGCGCTCTTTGATTTCCGTCGCGGCTTTTTCCGTGAACGTGATCGCGAGGATTCGCGTCGGGTCCACATCGCGTTCTTCCACCAGCCACGCGAAGCGTTCGATCAGAACACGCGTTTTCCCGGAGCCAGGCCCCGCCACGATGCAGACGTCCTGACCGGTGCGCTCTACCGCCGCTCGCTGCGCTGGCGTCAGGATGGCGAGCCTCCTGCGATCTTCACCAGCGCCGCGGTTTCGACCCGGCAGATATCGCGGAAATCGCACCACACGCACTTGTCCGTATCCGCCGGCCGCGCGACGATTTCACCCGATGCGATCGATTCGAAAACATCGGACGCCTTGGCGATGGCGGCTTCGATAAGTTCGTTGAGGGCCGCGGGCGTGCGTGATTCGCCGACGCGTTCGAGCCCCTCGATGGGCGCATGCCAGCCGCCCCACACCACGTCCTTCCGAAGGCCGCAGTACAGCATTCCCGCAGGCTCCAGGTGGAGCGCGCGCTTCGCCGCAGCCATGTACAATCCGCCCTGCACCAGGTTTCCGTCGGCGTTTTCGCTCACGAATTCACGAATCTTGTTTCTGGCGCTGTATTTGTAGTCGATCACCAGGGCTTGGCCGCGCGGACCGATATCCAGACGGTCGATGCGGCCCGTGATCGTCAGTAGCGGATTCATCGCGAAACTGAATTTTTCCTCGACGCGCGTGTCCCAATCGAGCGTCACCTGGCGATCGGCCGCAAACGCATCGAAGTGCCGCGCCAGCTCGAGACGGACCGCTTCCGTGCGATACGTCATGGGAATATTCGCGCGGCGGCACTCGTCGGCGAAAATCTGGTCAAGCACCAGACCTCGGAACAGAGGCGTCCGGATCAGTTCCGCCAGCGCGCGATGCAGAATCGAGCCTTGCAGCCGGGCATCCAGCCGGTCGCGCGGCGCAGCGGGACGTGGATTCAGCCGTAGCGTCCGGTTCGCGAAAAACTGAAATGGACATTGCAAAAAGCTTTCGATGGACGTCGCCGCAAGCCTTTTGTGCGCTTGGGCGAGCTGTGCCAGCGATGTGTCCTGACGAATGGCCGCGGTCGTCAGCGCCGGTACGGTTCGCGACGGCCGGGGACAGATGCGCGTCGTGACCGGCTCGAACGCGATTCCAGCGGCAAATCCGGAAACCAGCGAGTCTTCCCCTTTTTCGTTGAAGCGGGCAAGGCTTAGAACCGTTAGCTCGGTGGCGCGCGTGGTCGCAATATCGAACAGAAAGCGCTCTTCGCGCTGTAATTCAGCCGAGGTTTGAAGACCAGCCCGCTTTCGCGCCGCATCGGCGAACAGCGGATCTTCGTGGTGATACTGCGGAAAATGCCTTTCTACTAATCCGCACACGAACACCACCGGAAGCTCCCATTGCCGGGCTTCATACGCGTCCATGACGTGGACCACGTTGCGGCGGCGATCCGGCACGCGCAGCGGTTCGAGGCTCAAACTGGTCTCAACCTGCTTCCAAAACGTGGCGAGGTCCAGCGTCGATCTTCCAGCAAACGCCGCGGCTGCGTCTTCGACGAGCGCCTCGAAGGTCTCAAGCGCGGCCGCCGTCGATCGCCAGCGGTTCCATTGAATCCGCTCGACACGATCTTCGATGACCGAGCGCGGCAGGAGCATACGAAGCGTCTTCAGGCGCGCCGCCCAGATTTTGGGATCAAGCCGGTCCCGATTCCAAGAATCGAGCGCCGTGAGCGATTCGGCGATGTGGGGAAAATCCTCGACGCCCGGAAGCGGAAGCCCGGCGCCGGGCAGCTTCAGGCGGACGGCGAAATCGAACGCGTCGCCCGCCGGTGTCGCTCCGATTCCGGAAATGGGCATGCGCAGCGCCGCGAGCAGCGATGCATGATCCCATCCTTCGAGCAGCGCGCGAACCAGCCGCGACAGATGATCGATCGCCGGATGTGCGCTTAGAGGATCGGCGAAATAGAATCGAGCCGGAATTCCGAAGCGTGCGAACGTCGTTTCGAGCACCGGAGCATATGGATCGCGCGAACGCAGGACCACACCCATTTCGCGAAATGGCCGGCCGCGCGCGGCGTGCTCCAGAATCTGCCGGGCGATTTCTTCGCTTTCGCGTTCCAGCGTCGGCGCGGAAAAGGCGGTGATGGCCGGTCGCCGATGCGATTCGGAACAATGTTTTTCCACGAATCCGCGTGCGAGCAAGCGGCCTCGGGAATGTTCCGCTCCGGGCCAGGCCGGCAGAGTGACCGTAAGTTGCGAACACTCGTCCAGGCTTTCTATAAGCGCGAGTTCGGCGGACGAAAAGAAAAAGAACCCGTCCAGGACGATGTGACCAAGGGCGACATGAGCAGGCCCGGCAACCGGATTTCGTGCCGCGCTCGCCAGGCGCGCATTACGCAGCGCGATGCCCCGCTGCAGCAGAGCACGTTCGACATGCCCGGTGATTCGGGCCAAGTCTTCCGGCAGCATACTCGCGGGCAGCGCTTCGATCAGCGCCGCGACGGAGGCCCGGAATCCCGCATATTGCGCGACTGAGCGGAAGCGATGGGGGCGCAATTCATCCAGGGCCTCTCTGATCAGCAGATCTAAAAGCGCCGGCGATGCCGGATCCTCGGCGGTGCGCGATTGAACGAACTGCGCCAGCGTGATCACGCGGCTGGGCCGCACCACGATGCTCGCACGAGCTAGTTGATGCCGAACGTGCTCCGCCATGGTTGCCGTTGGCGCGAGAAACAACGAATCGGGAATATCGAGAAATCGGGCCATCGCCTCACGCGATTTTCCCGAGGCAGGCGGACCGGTGATCAGTAAGGATTCGGGCAAATACTCACTATAAGATGGCGGCTACTTGGGAGTGAGCTGCGGACTGAGGTCGTTCATCATCTTTTCGAACTTCTGCCGCTGTTCCGGGTCGAGAATCGCCATGATGCGCGTCTTACCGGTGGCACGAAGATCGTCCAGCTGATCTTGCAAGCTTTGATAATACTGGCGGTAATCGTCCAGCACCAGCGCGAGTCTTTCGGCCTGCGGCTCGGTCAATCCCAACTCGGTCTTGAATTGGTTTAGGATCGCGTCGCGGTTTTTCACAGCGGCTCGCGGCGCCGGACGATGCAGGATATCGTGCAAGCCGATTTGCATGAACAGCGCACCCGTGGCTGCGCCCGCCAGGAACACAACCATCAGCGTCGTTACGATTTTTGGATTCTGCCAGGGAGCCCGTTCGGCTGCGACCATCATCCTACTGCTCCCGGTACGTGACCAGATTCACCAGAACCGCATCGCGGTCCGGAGCGCCGCTCGGCGTCAAAACCATACCCGGTTGATCTTCCCCGGGCAGGGTCCCTGAGCCGATCTCGATGGGGTGATTGATGGCGCCCGGTCCGGTCTGCTCCGCCGTGAACAGATACACGCCGATGACGAGCGCCAGCGCCATGGACGCGACCGCGATCCGGCGTCCGAAGGGCGACTCCGAGAAAACGTTCCAGATCGAGCCAGGCCCCTGCTTCTCGATGCGTTCCATCACACGAGCATAAAAGCCGGCGCGCGGCTCCGCTTCTTCGGCGGACCGCAAATTACGCAACAGGCGGGCCTGCTCCTGCATCCGGGCTATTTCGCCGCGACACTCTTCACAATCGTCAAGATGCTTGGTGAGATCCTGTCTCGTAAGATTGTTTCCTGGCTGTGCCGCCAGGACCTCTTCGAGGCGATCCCGAATCACGCGATGCATGGTGTCCTTCCCTCAGTCACTACAATGACAACCACAAACACAGCGCGGGTCTATGCCCGCTTTTATTTGGCCGCCCGCTATTTTGCGAGCGGGCGCGTGCGGCTCAAACGTTGCGCCGCCTTCAATAATTTCTGCCGGGTACGGAACAGCTTAACTTTTATTGTATTCTCGTTCAACCCGGTCATCGCCGCCAACTCTTCGACAGAGTGGCCTTCCACCTCTTTTAAAAGGATGAGGCTGCGGTCTTCTTCGGAGACTTTTTCCAGGAGCTTGGCCACCAGATCCTGCTGCGCCAGTCTGCGGTCCATGGGGACCGACGGATCGATGGCCGGATCGGACGCCTCCATACGCGCGGCATCGTCTTCGGAAAAATCGCTTTCGTACACCAGCTTCCGCACGCGCTTCTTGCGCAAGTAGTCGTAGCACTCGTTCACCGTGATCTTATAAATCCAGGTGAGCAGCGAGCTGCGGAAGTCGAAATTGCGGATGGAGAAATAGATCTTCGAAAAAACCTGCTGCGCGATATCCTCAGCGTCGTTGTGGTTGCGCAGGATCCCGAAGATGATGGAAAAAACCTTGGCCTGATAACGTTCGACGATCTCGCGAAAAGCAATTTCGTCGCGAGCCTGCACGCGCCGGACGAGAGCCGCCTCTTCGCTATTCTTGTGATCCACTCGGGTCCTGGTGCCGGTCTTATCCCTGCCCAAGCCTGGGGCAGACCGATCCCCGACCGCCGGAAGTGGAAGCGCTCCAATGAGGCCGCTCATAATCTACCCTTTCCGACGCAGGCCGAAGAAGTGGGGTTTCAGTCATTTGGCGGAGTTGTAGCGCGGCGGGGACGGTTTCCGGGCCGTTTTCTTAACGATACCAGAATCCATAACCGGATTCGCTACCCATTGGCGGACGCCCCAGCCCGTAGTACAATACAAGCGAGAGGGAAATACGCAATGGTTCAGCTGACAGAGACGGCAATCACTAAGGTTAGAGAGATTCTGGACACCCAGGAACCGAAGCCGGCTGGGCTCCGGATCGCGGTAGTGGGCGGAGGTTGCTCGGGATTCAGTTACTCGATGGCCTTCGAGAACAGCCCAGGCTTCCTGGATAAGACCTACAGCTTCGGCGAGCTGCGCGTGTTCGTCGACCAGGCCAGTCTCCTATACCTGGACGGCGCGGAAGTGGACTTCGTTGAGTCGCTCGAAGGATCGGGTTTCAAGTTCAACAACCCGAACGTCAAGTCGACTTGCGGATGTGGGAGTTCCTTTAGCGCGTAGATCTGGAAAAGGATTGGGATAGAAAAATGGCGCTGTCTTCTGACAGCGCCATTTTTGCGTCCGTAAAGCACGAAAAAGGACCTGAGCGGTTAAGCTCAGGTCCTTAAGAGAAGAAGAAAACTGACTCGATCTTACTTCCGCAGGCGACGGCCCAGAAGACCGATGCCTAGCAACCCGGCACCCATCAACGAAAGCGTCATCGGCTCAGGAATGATGAAGGATTCGTCGAAGGACGTCAAGTGAGAACCGGTCACGCTATTGATGGAAATGTCTTTGAAGACCCAGCCCTGGCTGACTCCGCCGTCGAAATGACACACGGTGGTGGTCGTTGTGCCGCTGGCCGTATTGCCCAGACACGTACCAGCCTGTCCCGAAATACCCACTGTATTCCAGACCTGGTTCGCCAGCAAACAACCGCCGTTGATTCCCTGGAACACGTTGCACATTTCCTCGGAAATACCCGCGCCGTTTCCACCAACGTTCAGATCGGCACCGATTAGGCCGCCCGACACTGTGAACGCCAAGTGAAGGTCGGTAATCGTACCGCCGATGGTCCCGACACCCAGGTTGGGGTTGAAATTCAAATCGACGTCATTGCCACCGAGCAGCGACACGTTCACCAGATCGATTTCGGCAACCCCAGTCCCGCCGCTGGCATTCAAGACCGCAAAATTGTTGAATGTCAAACCGAACGCGGTACACCCACCCTGGGCATTGATGTTGATCACGTTGATGCTAATCAAGCTGGCGCACGTAGGCGTCGCACTTGCGAGCGACGTCATCATAAGGGCGCACAAGGCGACCAAAAAAATACTTGCAAAACCTTTTTTCATTCTGTAGCCTCCGATTCGTTTAAGAGCTTCTGTGCGACCGTTTCCGCACTTTCCGTCGCTTTGTAAGTATATGATCGATGGTCAAAGAGTGTCAAGGTATATTCAAGGGTTTCCCCTTAGATGTGCGTTTCAAGTAGCTCCGTATTGGCCCAAGGCAATCGACACATAGTAAAAGAGTTAGGTGCGGTCTCCGAACGCGACTCGGTCCTCTTAGTACTGGTACTTTTCAAGTGCTTCCCATTAGAGTCATGGGACTCTTGATTCGCTCAGGCTAGGGCCCCCAGGGAAGGTAAGGGCCGCTCCTCTGAAGTCGGAAGTGGAAAGGCCTGTACAATGAGATTCTGGCCCCCTGGGTCCGCTCAAATTCATGCTTGATAAGCTCCCAACAGAGCAGGCCAATCCAGCGTCCGGCGGCATCGATGAGCTTGAAACGGCTGAGGTTCTGGCCATCATCAACACCGCCGACTCCGGAGTGCCTGCAGCCGTGGCCCGCGAGATACCCCGCATCGCCGCAGCAGTGGATGCGATCACACGCGCCCTTGAGCAGGGGGGGCACCTGGTCTATATCGGCGCGGGGACTAGTGGAAGACTCGGTGTTTTGGACGCTTCCGAGTGCCCGCCCACTTTCAACGTTTCCCCGGACTTGGTTCGAGGAATCATCGCGGGAGGCCAGGGGGCGCTCACACGATCGTCAGAAGGTTCCGAAGACGACCCCATCGCAGGAGCGCGAGATCTGGTTGACTCCGGATTCGCTGCGGGAGACGTCCTGGTGGGGATTTCGGCCAGCGGCAGGACGCCCTATGTGCTGGGGGCGGTCGCCAAGGCGCGCGAAATGGGGGCGGTCACCTGTGGAATCAGTTGCAATCCCGGCTCGGAGCTATCTAGCGCGGTCGACTATCCGATCGAACCGCTGACCGGGCCCGAGATTATCGCCGGCTCGACGCGGATGCGGGCGGGGACGGCGACGAAAATGGTTCTGAACATGATCAGCACCGCCGTGATGATCCGGCTGGGTTACGTTTACGGCAATCTGATGGTGAACGTCCAGCCGACGAATCGGAAGCTGGAGGAACGCGCCCGGCGCATCCTCCAGCAGGCGACAGGAATCCCGTTCGACGATACCGCGGCGCTGCTCGACCAAGCAGGGCGGAGCGTGCGTACCGCGATCGTCATGCACAGGAAAAAAATCTCGCGTGACACCGCCGAGCAATTGCTGGCCGCGGCGCGCGGCAGAATTTCGGAGGCATTGAAGTAGTGGACAAATTCGTCATTCAAGGCGGCGTTCCTCTGGAAGGTGAGATCGCGGTGAGCGGCGCGAAAAACTCGGCGCTCCCTGTGCTGGCGGCCTGCCTGCTTACGGCCGATCCGGTGACGCTCGAGCGCATTCCGCCGGTGCGCGATATCGCGACGATGGAAAAACTGATCGCGCACATCGGCGCGCAGGTCATCCGCAAACAAGGTTTGGTAACCATACAGGCTTCGGAAATTCACCATCCTGAAGCGCCCTACGATCTGGTCAAGACCATGCGAGCGTCGAGCCTGGTACTGGGACCGCTGGTGGCCCGCTGCGGACGAGCGCGTGTTTCCCTGCCCGGCGGCTGCGCCATCGGGGCGCGGCCCATCAACCTGCACGTCGCCGGTCTAGAGCGGCTGGGCGCGCGCGTTCGCCAGGAGCACGGATACATCGAGGCGGAAGCTCCTCACGGCCTGGAAGGGGCCAGCTTCGCATTCGACCGGATCAGCGTCACCGGAACCGAGGACCTGCTGATGGCCGCGGTGCTGGCGCGCGGCGAGACCACCATCGAAAACGCGGCGCGCGAGCCGGAAGTGGTCGACGTCGCGGCTTTGCTCACCAAAATGGGAGCGTCGATCGAAGGCGCCGGCACTTCGACCATTCGTATTCGCGGAGTCGAGAAGCTGCACGGGGCTTCGCACACCATCATTCCGGATCGTATCGAAGCCGGGACGTTCCTCATTGCCGGTGCAATCACGCGCGGCGGCGTGACCGTGACGGGATGCGCGCCGGAGCATTTGCGGGTGCTGATCGACAAGCTGAAGCAGGCCGGCACCGAGGTCGACGAGCCCGCTCCCGGCGCCTTGCGTGTTCGGATCAGAGGCAAGCTCAAAAGCGTGGACATCACCACCGAGGAGCATCCCGGCTTCGCCACCGATCTTCAAGCGCAGTTCATGGCGCTGATGACGCAAGCCGAGGGCATTTCCTTCATTACCGAGACAATTTTCGAGAATCGCTTCATGCATGCGCAGGAATTGGCGCGAATGGGCGCGAATATCCGCATTGAAGGCCGCCAGGCGATTGTGGCTGGACCGGCGCGTCTCTCGGGCGCGCAGGTGCTTGCCAGCGACCTGCGGGCCAGCGCCTCACTGGTCCTTGCAGCGCTGGCTGGGCAGGGCGAAACGGTGATCGATCGCGTGTACCACATCGATCGCGGCTATGAGAGAATCGAGACTAAGCTGGCTGGCGCCGGAGCCCGCATCCGGAGGATCAAATGAGCATTCCACATAAAGCCCACAACCAAGGATTTCTGGCCCTGGTGAACGACGCCAAATCCCGCGTGAAGCAGGTCGACATTCAAGGGTACAAGGCAATGCCGCCGCAAGGCCATGTGCTGATCGACGTGCGCGAGGACAACGAATGGGCGGCGGGGCACGCTGCGGGCGCGGTCCATCTGGGCAAAGGCATTATCGAACGAGATATCGAGACCAAGGTTCCTGACAAATCCACCACGCTGGTCCTGTACTGCGGTGGTGGATTCCGCAGCGCGCTTGCCGCCGAGGCGCTGCAAAAGATGGGATACACCCATGCGATTTCGCTCGACGGCGGATGGAGGGCCTGGAACGAAGCCGGGCTCCCCATTGAAAAACCCTAGCGCTTGAATCGCGCCCGTCCGTTCCTGATCCCCGTGCTGCTGGTGTTGATCGCTGGCGGCGTGTATCTGCAAACGCTTTCTTTCGGTTTCGTCGGCGACGATCCGCGCCAGATCGTCCTGGCGCAGTCCCGCTTCACCTGGGACCAGGTTCCGGGCTACTTCACCACCGACGTCTGGAGCTACGTGGAGCGCGTGAAGGGAAGCTACTACCGGCCGGTGTTTCTGGTCTGGCTGCTGATCAACTACCAACTCTTCGGTTTGAATCCCGCGCTCTGGCACGCAAGCACGGTGGCCATGCATATCCTGGCCACGCTCCTGCTTTTTGTTCTCGCCCGCCGGCTGAGCGGAGATGCGCTTCTCGCCGGGATTGCCGCGCTGTTGTTCGCGGTTCATCCTGCCCACGTCGAAGGCGTGGCGTGGATCAGCGGAGTCACCGAGCCGCTGCTGGCGGTGCTGTCGATCGGCTCGGTCCTGTGCCAGATTCAAGCTCGCCAGAACCCGGTCCGGAGTCGCTGGTGGAGCAGCGCCGCGGTGGCCTTGTTCGCGCTCGATGGGTTTTCAAAGGAAACCGCCATCGTGCTCCCGCTTATTCTGTTCGCCGACCAATGGCTGTTCGGATCGGACAATAAGGAGGATAAGAAGACCCGGGCGCGAACCGCGCTTCGATCGATGCTGCCGTATCTTCAGGTGACCGTGGTCTACGTGGCGGCGCGGATCTTTGCACTGGGAAGATTCGGGCAGGCATGGCCGTGGCCGCGGCGCGCGATGGTCGAGACTATCCCGTCCGCGGCGTTCTTTTATCTGCGGCATCTGCTGTGGCCCTGGAAGCTCGGGTTGTTCTATCAGGTCGCGCCGGTGACCAGTCCAGGCCTGATGAATTTCGCCGTGCCACTTGTTATTTGCCTGGCTGCGCTCGCGCTGCTGGTGTGGATCTCGCGCCGCGACAAGATCGCCGCTTTTTTTGTTGTGCTGCTGGTAGTGCCACTGCTTCCAGTGCTCGACGTCGCAAACTTTTCGTCCCAGGATTTCGTTCACGATCGTTATCTGTACCTGCCTTCGGCGGGTTTGTGCGTTCTAGTGGCGATTGCCCTGCGCCGTCTGCCGCGGATAGGGATTCAGGCCGCGCTGGTGCTTCCCGTAGCGGCGTTGCTGGCCTGGATCACGGTGCACGAAAGCCGCTTTTGGATCGACGATGACACGCTGGAACGGCGCAGCCTGGAAATTTCGCCAGACAGTGTGGTTGCAGCCCGCACCTACGCGGGAACTCTGGTGGTTACCGAGCGGTATCCGGAAGCGCTGCCAGTGCTGCTGCGAGTCGCTGCCGTTTTTCCGAAGGACCCGGACGTGTTGTACGCCCTCGCGGTGTGCCATTACCGGCTGGGGGATTTCGAAGGCGCCGCGATCGATCTGCGCCGTGTGATCGAGTTGGAACCGGATCATCCACACGCGCACCTGCTCCTGGGCATGGCCGAACTACAAATGAGCCATTTGGACGCAGCCGAAGCAGACATGCGGGAAGCGCTTCGCGTCAGGCCGCGCGCGTCAGCCCAATATTCCGGCTATCACGCCGAACTGGGACGTCTGCTGGAGAGAAAAGGCGACTTGGGCGGCGCGTTAGCCGAATATGAAGCGGAATTGAAGGAGAACCAAGACCCGTCGATTCTGGACCGCGTCCAAGCGGTTCGGGAGAAACTGGCGCACCAGCCTTAGAATGGCGACGTCCCGTCGCCGAACACTTCGTGCAGGAATACATACACGGTCAGGCACATGGTGCAGGTCGCGAAAAATCCCACGATTTTCGCGAATCCCTGATTCATGAACTCGAAGCGCAGCAGGAGCGCGAACGCCAGGCCGGAATACAGCAGGAACGGGTTCACCTCGCGATCGGTGAAGTTTGTAAACAGCACGGCCACGAAGTAGAAGATGAGCGGCAGATTGCTGTCATACCTCTTCCGAACCACCATAAACGCGGCAATGATCGCCAGAACCGCGACCAGCAGTTCGGTCATGTTCAGAGGGGTTCCGTCCATACCGGGATGATCGGCGGAAAGGCCTCTTTTCCGTAGAGCGAATCAGAACGACCAGAGAAGCGACGAATACCCCGTATGTGCGTGAAAATCCTGAAAGTTCGTGAACTGTTCGTTGTAGCCGTAATACTGGTAACCGACGTTCCACCGGAGCTGGCGGTGGATGCGCACCGAAAGCCGCGCTTCGGGCGATACGAACTTCAGCGGAAAAGTCTGGACCGCACGGAACGGATCGAGCACCGTAGCAGTGCCGGCGCCGAGCGGGAGCCCGTCGGCAGTCGAGCGTCCATCGCCCACATCCTGCGAATGGCTGTAGCCGACAAATACATCGGCTTTCTTTGCAATACTGAACCGCGCCCCCAGACTCGCTGTGTGAATATTGCTGATATACAACGAATTGAATTGCGTGGCTTGTCCCGCCGCAAAGAAATCCAAGCCGCCCAGCGTGTTCAGATGGAGTTTCGTATAGCCCGCGTCGATAGCGAACCAGTCGTTGGGAGTCCACGACGCGTCCGCGCCAAAGTTGCGCGATCGTGACGCGTAGCTGGTTAGCGAGACCGAATTGGTGTTGTAGTCGGTCTTTTCGTAAACGGACGCGCGCCAGGTTTTCCGTTTGTACTCGGCGCGCGCGCGAAACACGGTGTAATTGCGGTCGCTGATGGGAGTATACGGCGCATCTGCGCGTCCGATCTCTCCGTCGGCCAGAATCGTCAAACCGGCAACCGGACGAATGCGCACTCCCAACGTTCCTGCGTGCTGGTGGTTGAACTGCGTAATCGGAATATTGTTGGGAGGCGCGGGAGCCGGCAGTCCGGCGTTCTGCTGCCCGTCGATCACCTGAATTCTTCGATCGGAATAGTGGTAGCCGGTGTGAACCGAAAATCTTTTCTTATAGCGCAGCTCGGCATCGGTGCCGTTGGCAATCGTCCGGATGCCGAGCAGCGTGAACGGAATGAACGGAGTGATGGCGACGCCGTTGTCAATCTCGCTGAACAGTGCATTGCCTTGCATCCGGATATTGTTGACGGTGGTCTGATTGGTGATCGTAAAAAACGAGGCTGGGAATAGAGTGACGTTCAGATTGCCGTTGGCGGCGGGACGGCGTGCGTCGCCGAACACCAAAATTTGCCGCGTTGCCGGAGCGCCGCTGGTGGTGCTCCCCCCGGAAACTTCGTTATCGATGAAATTGCGGCTGCCGGCGACGTACGTGAACCTCGCATTGACGGCATAGAATCGCTTGCCTTCGCGGAACAGGCCGACGCGCCAGTACGGGCTGGTCCCATGATAGGGCTGTGAGCTGTGATAGGCGTTCAGCGTGTTGAGGCCGTTGTCGCCGGGCTCGCCCAGCGGTACTGCGTTGCCGTCTATCCCAATGCGAAACGCTGCCGTGCTGGCGAGAATATCGGTGGGTGTGTCTTCCTTGAAATCTTCCCATCCTCGAAGGACGTTGAGACGGAAGCCCAGGAAATTGATCTCGCCGCCGACCCGATATTCATTCTGCTGACGCCTGACGTCGGCGAACAGCGGGAACGTGTCGCCCCGGAAGTCGAACAACTGAATGGTGGTCAGCGCCGGACCGTTTTCCTCATTCCGCGAATAGCCCAGGAAGAATTTTAAGTTGCTTTGCGGGAACAAAGTGAGATCGTGATCCTGCCAGATGCGGCTGGTCGACTTGAAATGCTCGCCGTTGGCGATGGTCAGCGACGGATTGTAGTAATCGTTCAGCCGCCAGATCATGTCGTAGCGATACAGGCGATTCTTTTCGACGCGCAGCGTCGCCGATTCATACGGATCGTTGCCCAGCCCCTGGGTGTTGAGTTGCAGCGAATCGAACCAGCGGCCGTGGCCGTCGCGCGACTGGATGGAAAGCGAACTCGATAGCAAACGGATGCCGTCGGTGTAATTGACGGTCGAGCGGTACATGTCGAAATCGCCGCCGGCGGTGGCGAATCGATAGCCCAGTTCGAAAGAATTCCGGATGTTGTACTCGCCCGTGTTTTCGCCGCGAGGATCCCCAACCTGTTCACCCGTGGTGGGAGCAACCGGAGGTTGCGCATAAACGATGCCGGAGATCAGCAGAATGATGATTTTTTTCATGTGCGCTGTCTCCTATCGGAAAAAGAACTCGCTGGTATTCGAGCCGTGAATCCGGACGTGGCAACTGGTGCAGTTGCGGTAGCGCGGATCGGCCAGGTTGTGATCGGAGGGCGGCTTCTGCACCCCCGAATTGAACTTCGGCCCGAATGAGCCGAATGTGCCTTGGCCGTTGTGGCATTCCAGGCAAAGCGTCAACGTGACCGGCCGCCGCAACAGGCGGGCATTCATTGAGCCGTGCGGCGAGTGGCACGTCTCGCATCCTTCCACGCGAACCGAGCCATGCTCGTAGACGAATGGTCCGCGCTTATCGATATGGCATTTGAGACAGGCTTCCTCGTTGGCCTGGCTTTGTTCCACCATACGGGGACGAGTGGCGGCGCGCCAGGTGGGATCGAACGCGCCATGCGGATTGTGGCAATCGGTGCACTGGACGGTTCCTTCATTCACACGATGCTTGAACGGCATGGAGAACTGCGCTCGTACCGAGGAATGGCATCCGTAGCACAAATCCGTCTGAGCCTTGGCGAGAAGGAATTTCGGCGCGGGCGATTTGTGGATCGAATGGCATGTCGAGCACACCACGTCCTGCTGCGTATGCGTGCTGCGGCGGATGTTGGCGCGCGACATGGTCTGGCTGTGGCAGCGGAGGCAAGCATCCAGTGTTTTTTCCGCGCTGAGCTGCGAGAAAGCGATGATGGTCGCCTTGCCGCCACGCGCTTCGACGTGCGCCTTCCCGGGGCCGTGACAGCTTTCGCACCCGGTGTTCTCCGGCGCCTCCTTTCCGGAAGCGACGCTTTTGAAGTGCGGGTTTCTGTAGAAATTTGCCCACACGTCGGGATGGCAGGTCTTGCACACATTGCTGCCCACATAGTCCGCGGCAACCGCAGCGGCGGGGGCGAGCAAGCCTGCGAGCAGTACAGCCCGGAGCAGATACATGGTCCCAATATAGCCGGGGCGAAAGAAGCGCGGCTTGTTGGGGAGAAACGCGGAATTCAGGAGTTAGGGATCCAGGAGTCCAGGAGTCAGAATAAACGGCGTCGATACTTCGATTTGCCACGTTTCGAGGCAATCGGTGCAATAGCGGTTACAGTCCCTTTTTACGATTCTTTTACCTTTTGATAAAACAAAAAGAGCCAGAACCAGGCACTCGGGCCCGATTCTGACTCCTGAATTCCGACTCCCGACTCGTGTTTCTTAGCGTGCTTCGCCGGAGGTGTAGCTGATCCCAATCATGGGGACGAAGTCCTGCAGCCAGCCGCCGACTTTGGCGCCGCTGTTCGGAGCGATGACCTTTTTGGGGAACGGCGAGGCGAAATCGTTGACCTCGGCGCGGAGCTGCATGTGCGGAGAAAGCTGCACCTTTACGCCGAATCCGCCGCTGATCACCGGGGTCAGGTCCTGATCCTTGGTCAGCAGCGCGTACTGGCTGAGCGGCTGGTATGCAACTTCGGTACCGGTGCCCTGGTAGACTTTGATCCCGACACCCAGCGACGCATAGGGACGGATGCGCGATCCGTTGGGAGCGAAATGATACTGCGCGTCATAGTGGACTCCGTAAGAGCGCGCTCCGAAGGACGTCTGGGTGCCGCCCTGGCTCAGCCGAAGATCGCCGAGTTGATAGTCGAAGCGAAGTTCGCCGCCCCAGTGGTCGCCTTTATCGTTCACCAACCAGGCGCTGCCGGCGATGTTGCTGGCGATTTTGGCCGAGGCGGAACTCCCCGGCAGGCTCACGTCCTGCGACGTGTAGAATCCACCGCCGACGCCGCCGCCGAATTCCCATTTCTGAGCCGTGGCGGCCGGTATTGCAACCGCGGCGCACACTAAGAGCGTTCGAACTGATCTCATAGGTTTTTCCTTCCTTACTTACGTATTTCTAATTCACCACGCGCAACGCGATCGTTTGCGTGTTACCGCCTTGATTGATAAACAGCGGCATTCCGAGTCCGGTTGGCGTGTTGGTTGGAACCGACGCATTAATCTGGCAGACTCCCACCTGTCCGGGTGCAAGTCCTGCATAAGTGACGGGAAGTTGTGTGCCACCCAGCGCAACTACTGGCAGTGAGAGCGCCTGGGCCAGCGGATTGGACGGAGCGGGGAAACCGTCGGTGACGGGAGGAGTGGTCCCGCCGCAGCCGGTCAGATAAATCGTGAGCGAATCGTTGCGGTGAATCGGATTCGAGTCCGTCACCAGCAGGTTGTTGACGCTGCGGACCACTACCGGCAAATTCGTCTCCGGACCGGCAGTGCCGCTCAAGAAGATCGCGGGCGCCGTGGGCTGGACGCGAAGATTGAAATTGTCGCTGATACCGCCCGGGGTGTGGACGTTGATGGTCACGTCGCCGACCGCCTTCGCCGGCATCTGCGCGTTGATCTGATTCGGCGAGACAAACACCAGCGGCATGGGCTGGCCGTTCACCGTCAGACAGCTATTGGCCAACGCCGTAGCCAGCGGAATTTCACTGCTCGCCAGGTTGGTGGCGCTCAACTGATTCCCCAGGATGGAGATCAAACCGCCAGGGGCAACCGGCGAAACCATGTCGGCCGCACTGACGATCTTCGTAATCTGCGGGGGCGCGACGGACGCTGCGTAAGTCCACGGCAGCACGGTGAATCCGGAAGTGGTCAGATTGATGATCGCGCTCTGATTCGGCAGCGGCGCGATGCTCCGGATAAAGCCGGTGACGGTGGTATTCGCGGGACCCGACGCGGTGCTGGTAGAGCAAGTCGAGGACCCCGTACCGGCGCCGGTACACACAGTCGTAACTATGGTGGTGATTCCTCCAGCGGTCGAACTGCACACCTGCGTGGAGGTGGTTCCGCTGTTGGTCGTGTTGCACGTGGTTCCCTGTCCGAAGTTGCCCAGACCGACGGTCACATTACCCAGCAGCGGCGCTTCCACCATCGGCGTGGGCTGGATCGCATTGCCCGTCGCCAGATCGATTTGGGCGATGGTCCCGGGACTGTTCTGGCCCGAACCCGCGGTGGTCGCAGGCGCGCTCGTAAAATAGGCAGCCTGATTTACAAATGCAAATCCCGAGGGAGAGCCGTTCGGGGAGAAATCGAAGGTCTGCGCGCCGGACGCGTCCAGCAAGTGATTGCCTACCACGTACTGGCCGAAGTCGGATGCAGCGTAACTACCCGCCAGGCTGGTAAAGTCTTTGCGTGAAACGGTGAAGGAGTTGGCGTTCGCGTCGTAAACCATCACGGATCCATCCCCTGAGGCAACCAGGATGTGCGAGCCGTTGCTTGAAGAAGCCAGCACTGTGTTGGTGGAGCCCAGCAGGTTCTTCCACACGCCCAGAGTCGGCAGCGAACGTCCGGTCCGGGTTACCAGGTCGATGACATCGATGCCCGCGTGGCCGTCCGCGCCGGAGCGAATCGCGGCGAGAATCGCGTTGGAGGAAACCGCCACCGATTCCACATAATCCGAAGGCAGCACGATGGGCGGCTGCGCCTGGAGCGTGTCCAGATCGTAAACGCTCATGATGTGCGCGTTGTCGCACCCGATCAACAGGTACTGCTGATCGAAGGTGATCGCCATTCCCGTCGGCTTGGTGCAGGTGCGCAGGGTTGCCGCCTGGGTGTTATTGGCGGCGTTGAAGACCAGAACAGAATTCTTGTCCTGGCGCAGAATGTAATACACGTTGCGCTGCGGATCTGCCAGAAGATCCACTATGTTTCCGGGGATGTCGACAAAAGCCCCGCGCTGCGCCGGGTCCTGCGAATTCACCAGCACACGCACGGTCTGGGCGGGATTGACTCCCGTCTTCGAAGTGATGGAAAGGGAAGCAGTCACGGTCCCCTTCTGGCCGGCGAATGCATTCGGGTCCACCGACACGGTGACCGTAGCCGGTGTGATCCCGCTGGTGGGCGAAACCGAAATTCCCGACACGCTCGGAGTAATGGTGAAAGGAGTGTTGCCGCCGCCTGGATCGGTGATGGTCAACTTTTGACGAGTCACGCTGCGGTCGCAGAAGTTGCCGCGAAACACGACGTCTTCGGAAGCGGCAGATAGACGGGGATACGAACTCAGACTGCCCACTGGAAGCACCAGCACACCACTGTCGGAGATGGAGTACATGGTGTTGTAATCACTGGTGAGCACGCTCTTGCCGGCGAGGTTTTCAGGGATCTGAAGTTGTTCCCGGAGGGTCAGATTGTCGGAGTCGCGAATTTCCAGGAGCGGCGAAGAAGTATTTCCACTCTGCGTGGTGGCCGAGGGAACCTGGGCATACACCAGGTTTCGGGACGAATCGATCACATGGCTGCCGAGATTTAGCAGCCCGCCAGGATTGTTGAATTCCGCGATGGTGGTGAAATTGGTGTCGGAAAGCCACCAGGCCATGCTGGCGACGCTTCCATCGTCGCTCAAGCTGACCACACGCGGACCGGCCGGCGGCGACGAAATGTAAAAGGACGAAGTGATGGTATGGTTCAGAACGCTATAACGGAACAGTAAGTACGGGCTCGTTCCGCCAAAGCCGGCGACGGTCAGTCCGTCGCGCGACGCGGCTATGGATGCCTGCACGATGTTGCCAGGAAAGCTCGCCGTGGGTTGCGGGATCGCCTGGGTCGCGACTTGCGCCACGGTCTGCAGCACCTGCGTGGTGCCCATCGCGGGATCGAACAGAATGAAGCTGGTGGTGGTGACCACCAGGGCCTTGTCGTCGATTCCGAACGCGACACCCAGCGGGGCATCGGGCAGTGAGAAAGTCTGCCGGGAGTTGTTCGCGGTCAGATCGATCAGCGTTAACGCATTGGTGGGCGACGCCGGCGCCGTGTTGTTCCCGTAGTGGGCGATCAGAAGCCAGCGATTGTCGGGCGACAGCGAGAGCGAACTCGGCTGCGCAGGGACGTTGATGGACGTCTGAATCCTGTTGTTGGCAAGCGTCATGACGTCGATGCGGTTCGCGGTGAAGTTGGCGATATACAGGACGCCACGAGACTCGTCCAGCGCCAGGTCCGACGCCTCGCCACCGATCGGAACCACCTTACCGAAGGTTCCGGCCAGCGCGGTTGCGGCGAGAATCGCGATCGTCAATCCCAATATCCAAGGCTTACGAAACATACTTTTGAACTCCATCCTCCGGCCGGACCTTTTCGGCCTCGGCTCTACCAAAACTCACGTTCCAGACTCTTTGACAAACCAGTCCAACATCAGCCGCTCCGCGTCTTTTTGCTCCCGCGATTGCGGTTCGACGGGCGGAGGGAGACGCACTCACTCCACCCGGATCCGCTTATTCGGCGCCTTTTTTGCGGCGCAGTACGATGACCCCAAGAAACAGGATCGCCAGCACGGCGCAAACGAGTCGAACAGTGGAAGTGTCCATCGCCTTTTTCTCCTTTCCGACAATATAAAATCGGCTTTTCTAGCCCTAATCTTTAGGCAGGTACTAGATGTTGTTCATCATTGGTACCAGCTCACGCATGATCTTCATGATCACCGGCCCCACCGTCACCACGAAAAGGGAGGGCAGAATGCAGAAAAAGATGGGGAAAATCAGCTTGACGCCGAGTTTCGCCGCCTTTTCTTCGGCCACCTGGCGTGCCTGGATGCGCATGAAATCGGCGTGCGCGCGCAGGCTTTGCGCCACACCCGTACCGAACCGGTCGGCTTGAATCAGGACCGCCACCAGCTTCTTGAGATCGTCGACGCCGGTCCGCTCGGCCAGGTTGCGGAGCGCTTCCACGCGCCGTTTTCCGGCCTTCAATTCGAGGTTCACCAGTCCGAATTCCTGACTGATCTCGGGATGCGCGTGATCCAGTTCTTTGGCCACCTGTAGAATCGCCTGATCCAGCCCCAGTCCGCTCTCGACGCAAACCACCAGCAGGTCGAGCGCGTTGGGCAACCCCCGGGCGATTTGTTTCTGGCGCTTGCTGGCCATCCGGCGAACATATTCGTTGGGACCGAAAAAGCCCAGCGCGGCAGCAATCAGAATGGTGGCGAACTTGTTTCCGGTTTCAAAGTTGGAGTTGGTCACGAACAGCGCCGCCAGCAGCGGAAACGTCACCCCCAGCGCGGCTTTGGCGCCGTACAAAATTTTCAGCGCGTTTTCGTTGCGGACGCCCGCGCGGATCAGGCGCCGCTGCATCACCGTGACGTCCTTGGGCGATTGCGGAACGATGGAGCCCAAGCGCTTGATCAGGTCGTGAAACGCGAGACTTGGATGCGAAGGGATGTGCTGGGATTCGTCGATGCTGCCGACCACCCGCTCCATCGCTTCCTTCGGGCGCACGTACAGCTTCATGCCGGCGAACACGACGGCTACAGCCAGCGCGATAAAGACGAACAGGGTTAGAACCAGCATGGCATTAAACCTCGATGTTCACGATTTTCTTCATGATTCCGTAGCCGATCAGCTGCAGAACCACGGCGCTGCCCAGCATGATGTTGCCCACGTCGTCGGTGAAAAAGAACTTGACGTAATCCGGATTGGTGTAAAACATCAGGATGGCCACCGCGATGGGGATGCAGCTCAGCGCGGTCGCCGTCATTTTGCCGTGGGCGCTGACCGCGCGAATGCGCCCGCGCAGCTTGAAGCGCTCGCGAATCACATACGCCAGCTTGTCCAGGATCTCCGCCAGGTTTCCGCCAGTGCGCTTCTGCAGCAACACCGCCGAGACGAAGAAATGCACGTCCAGCGACGGAACCCGCTTGGCCAGCTTCTCCAAAGCGATCTCGATGGGGAGCCCCAAGTTGGCTTCTTCAAACGTCCGGCGGAACTCGTTCGACAGGGGTTCCGGAAATTCGCGGTGAATCATTTCGAGCGAGACCGAAAAGGCGTGTCCGGCGCGCATCGAACGGGAGACGAATTCCAGCGCGTCCGGAAAGATTTCCTCGAACTTCTTCAGCCGCGATTTCCGTTTGAAGCTCACGTACACGAAAGGAAGTATGGCCGCAATCAATCCCGTGACTGCCGCCGCGGCATGCGTGATGGGAATGAACATCCACCCCCCGGCGAAGCCCGCCGCAAAAGAAATCAGGGTCAGGTGCACGAACCGTGCTGGCTGCCAGGGCAATCCGGCCTGCTCCAAGAATATGGCGAGCTTGGGGCCCAGCTTGTACTTGTCCACCAGCATCTGCGCCACGCGATTCTTGACCACCGCGTCGCCATGAATAACCGAGGCTTGCGACGGATCGGCCTTGGCTTTCTTGCTGGCCTTGGACTTGGTGGTGCCCGCCAGGCGGGCCTTGATGCGATCGATATCCGAGGATTTGAAGTATTTCGAAACGACAAACCACGCCGCCATCGCGACGGCCCAGATCAGCAGCATTACTCCGATGAATCCCATGTCAGACCTCCACCACTTCATCGAACAGATCAGGCCGCAGGCGGATACCCGCGCTGAGGAGCTTTTCGTAAAACTTGGGACGAATGCCGGTGGCCGCAAAGCGCCCCACCACTTTTCCGTCCGGATCGAGACCGCGTTTTTCGAACACAAACAGATCCTGCAAGGTGACGATTTCGCCTTCCATGCCGGTCACTTCGGTCAGAGAGACCACGCGGCGCGAACCGTCGCTCAGACGCGATGCTTGTACTAAAAGATTCACCGCGCTCGCGATCTGCTGGCGAATCGAAGTCAGCTGCATGTTCGAATTAGCCAGCGAAACCATGACTTCCAGACGCGACACGGCGTCGCGCGGGGAATTGGCGTGGACCGTGGTCAGCGATCCGTCGTGGCCGGTGTTCATGGCCTGCAACATGTCCAGGGCTTCCTCGCCGCGGACTTCGCCCACCACAATGCGGTCGGGACGCATACGCAGGCTGTTGACCAGCAGCTCGCGCTGCCGGACCGCGCCGTTGCCTTCGATGTTGGGAGGCCGCGTTTCCAGGCGGACCACGTGGGGCTGCTTCAACTGCAATTCGGCCGCGTCTTCAATGGTGACGATGCGTTCCTTGCCGTTGATGAACGCGGACATGGCGTTGAGCAAAGTGGTCTTACCGGCGCCGGTACCGCCGGCGATGATGATGTTCATCTTTGCTTTCACGCAGGCTTCCAGCAGTTCCATCATTCCCGGCGTGAGCGCTTTGCGCTCCACCAGATCGGCGGGCATCAGCTTGTCCTGCGAAAACCGGCGGATGGAGAGGATCGGACCATCCACCGCCAGGGGCGGAATAATCGCGTTGACGCGTGATCCGTCGGTGAGGCGCGCGTCCACCATGGGCGTCGATTCGTCGATGCGGCGGCCCACCTGGCTGACAATCTTGTCGATGATCCGCAGCAAGTGCTGATCGTCGCGGAAGGTCACGCTGGTCAGCTCGAGCAAGCCGCGCCGTTCGATGTAGACCTGTTTATGAGTGTTGACCAGAATGTCGGAAATACCCGGATCCTGCAGCAGCGGCTCCAAGGGTCCCAGCCCGAAAACTTCGTCCAGAACTTCATCGCTGATCTGTTGCTTTTCAAGCGAGCTGAGCAGCGTCGGCTCGGCGTCGATCAGCGAGATCACCGCCTGGCGCACTTCGCTGCGGACGCGCTGGTTGTCGATGGTGGCCAGCGCTTCCAGGTTGATTTTGTCCACCAGCTTGCGGTGCAGCGTGAACTTCAGTTCCTGATACTCCGGCTTGAGACTGGCTTTGTTTTGCCGGGTGGAGTTCTTGAGCAGTCTCTGTTCCCAGGAGATCTGCTGATTATTCTTATTGGCTGAGTCGAGCGTCGAAAACATACGATTCCGTTAATTCCTTATGCCTGTGAAAATGCCGGCTTCATCTCGCGCGGGGCCGCCGCGGACTTCTTGGCTTGGTCGAAGGCGCCGCACAAACGGCTGGCGACGCTCTCAATCGACTTGCCCAGGTCGCCTTCCGCGCCCAGGGGCTGCCCCAGCGTGACCACGCGGTGCAGCGAAAAATAATCGTTAGGTAGACTCGCGTGTACTTTCACGCCGAAAATCTTTTCCATATCCGCGGTTCCGATGTCGCCTCTCTTATCGAGCCGGTTCACCAGAACGTGAAACCGATCTTTCGGAAATCCGAGACTTTCCACCAGCGTCAGCGCCTTACGCGTCAAATGCAGACTCGGTAACTCCGAGGTTGAAACCAGAAACGCCCGCTCGCACTCTGAAATCGCCATCAGGCTGGTGCGGTTAAACACGGCGGGCAGATCGAGCACCACCCAGTCGTATAGCGTGCGCGCATGTTCCACCAGGACGCGCAGCCGCGACGGATCGATTGCATCGGCATACGGGGCGGCCGGCGCCGGAAGAATATCGATCCCGCCATAATTCACGGTGAGCGAGTTCCACAGCGCCAGGTCCAGATGCTCGGCGTGCTGCAATGCGTCTAGCAGCGAATAGTTCTGGCTCAGCTTGAGATAAAAACCGATGGTGCCGCCGGTCAGGTCGAAATCGGCCAGCAGAATACGTTTTCCGGTGATGCGCTGGAGACTGAAAGCCGTCTGCGTGGCTATGGTCGAGGCTCCCGATCCCGGTTTGGAGCTGGCAAACCCGATGACGTGTCCCGCTTCGGAGTGCCCTTGCGGCTCGGGGGAGCATAACCGGCGCAGCCGCACGATCGCCTCGCGTTGCGTGGAGATGTCGAACGGCGCGAACAGAAACTCGATGGCCCCGGCGCGCAACGATTGTAGAATCGCCGGCGCGTCGTTGTGAGTGTGTAACCCGATCACCTGTACCGGCGGCGAAAGCGTGGTGACGAAACGGATCAGGTCGATGGCCGCGTTCAGATCGCTGGACAGATCGAGTAGCACCACCTGCGGCTTAAGCTGCCGCGCCCGAATTTCCAGGGTCTGCTGCGGCGGATAGCTCTTCAGATCCGCCATGATCTGGAACGCGCGGGATTGAGGAACGGTCGCCAGAAACTGCTGCGCCAGCTCGCGGTTCGGCGCGATCAACAGCGCCGCAATCTCCGCTTCGTTCTGGACACGTGGACTCATTCCGGGCCATTCCTCCCCACAACTATCTTTTCTTGCTGTTCTTGGCCTGCTTCTGCGGCGGCGCCGGAACGTCCTTGGGATCCAGGCGCACCAGAAAATCCTTGGGCATATAGATATTCGGCCTCGCGTCGGTAGTAGCAAGGGGCGAAGTCATCTCGGGCGTCACCAGCACGATCAGATCGGTCCGCGATTTTATTTCGTCCTTGCTCTTGAACAGCGCTCCGAAGATGGGGAGACTGCCCAGGATCGGAATCTTGGTATAGGAGTCTCTCTCGCGGTTATCCACCAGGCCTGCGACCACGAAGCTCTGTCCTTCGGCCAGTTCCACGTCGGTTTCCGCGCGCCGCGTGGAAAGCGCCGGAATCACGAATCCGTTGAGGGTGACTCCATTGGCCGTATCGATGGTGGAAACTTCCTGTTTCAAATGCAGCTTGATGGTATTGTGCTCGGTCACCCAGGGCGTGAAGATCAGCCGGATTCCGAACTCGCGAAACTGAACCGTCACCGCGCCGGCGTTGCCGCCGCCTTGTAGGATGGGCACCGGGAATTCGCCGCCGACCAGGAAGTAGGCTTCCTTGCCATTGGTGGCCACCAGGTTCGGCTCGGCCAGAATCTCCAGAATGCTTTCGGCTTGCAGCGCTTTGATGAACGCGCCGATGTTAAGGTCCGGCCGGAACGCGAACAGGTTCAGCGCATCCGTGATGGTCGCCTGGGTGCTAAACCCAGGACCCTGCGAGGGGCTGACCGCGTTGAGCTGCGTGAGGTTCACCGATCCGTTCCCGAATTGCGAGGTGGTGGTGCGCCCCAGCGTGTTGCCGGCGCCGGTCGAGAGGATATTCACGCCGAACTGCGATTCCTTGGTCCGGTCCAGCTCGGCGAATTTCACGCGCAGCAGGATCTGTTTATCCATCGGCGCGGCGTTGAGCTGCAGATTGTTGACCACCGTCTTCGAGAACGAAGCGGCCAGCATCATTGCCCGGTCGCCTACTTCCTTATTGGATACGCGCCCGTTCAGCGAAATTGAATCGCGCGAGCTGCGCGCGCTAATCTCTTCGCTGGGGAAGGATTCCTTCAGCAGCCGGCGCAGCGGGTCCAGGTTCATGTCGACGTTCACGTTGTAGAACGTGCGCTGACCACCCTTGGTCCACACCACCAGCGTGGCGGTTCCCAGCCCCTTGCCGTGCACCAGGATCTCGCGATTGCTCACCGCGCTGTAATCCATGACCTCGGGCGTGCTGGTCGAGATCTGCTGGACGTCGGACGGGTAGTCGATCACGACGCTCTTGCCTACCGTCAGACGTAGTTCCTCGGCGCTCTGGGCCATCGAAAAACCGGCTCCCAGCGCGGCCATCGCGATTACTTGAGTAAAACGTGCTCGTGTCATAGGAATGATCCTTGCCTCGTTAATTCTTCTCGCTGCCCTGGAGCGTCACCACGGTCCGGGTCGCTCCACGGATTTCGACAATCTGATTCACCGGCGCGGGCGCGGGCGGCGGCGCCACCACCGGCGGCGGCGGAGCTTGTGCTACCACCTGCTTGACTCTCGGCCGGGCCGGAGGATCCGGCTTCGGCGCATCCGGACGATGGCCGTTGTACAGCTCCGAAATGTAGCGGCCATTCGTTTTTTCGACACTCTGGTCGCTGGAGTTGCGGAGCACCAGCTGGATGCGGCCGTCGTTCCCGGCGAGCGTCAGGGTTTCCGCCTGTTCCAGCGTCACCAGCAGCGTGACCGTGGGGGCCTGAATCGCCTGGCCGCGCGCATCCGGTTGTATGGTCTGTCCGGCGGAAAGGACCAGGACGTTCTGCAAGCAAGTTGAAGTCATGTCGCCCCCCTCCGTATTCGGAGGATGACCCGTGACCAGCACGTCCACGTGCATTCCAGGAAGCACGAATCCGGCGACGCCGGCTACATCGTTGACGCGCACTGTGATCGCCCGCATCCCCACCGGGATCGTCGGCGCCAAGCCGAGGCCGCTGCCTTTGGTGGCTAAACGTCCTTCCAGGATCGGCTCGTCGATCAGGATGTTTGAGACCACCGGCCGGTCGAGGACTTCTTCGACCTTCGACACAGCGCCTTTCGGGAACCCGTCCACCGGGATCTTTACGACCTTCACGTCGGCAGGCTTAATCATCACCCCGACGGTCAGCGGATGGGTTGCCACCACCATGTCCTTCTGATTTGACGCATCCGTCTTGGCGGGACCACCCGAGCGCGCCGTCATCTGATAGAACACGCTTGAAACCACCAGCGCGAAAACCAGGCTGACGCCCAATACCGTTAGAAACCTGCGATCCATAACCTTTGTCTCCTTAACTGCCCAACACCTGACTCAACTTCTGCCTTGACCCAGCCTGCTTAGCCCTTCGGCACCAGCGACAACCAAACCCCCAGCGCGATGGCCGGCGCATACGGAATCGATTCCTTGTGTGCTCCATCCTGCGCCGACTTTTCTTTTTGAAACCACCCGCGGACCGCTTTAAAAGCGATCGCCAGGATCGCCAGAATGCCGCCGACTCCCGCCGTCCATAACGCCGCTTCCACCAGGCCTCTGGCTCCCAGCAGCGCTCCGAATCCAGCCATGAGCTTCACATCCCCGCCGCCCATGCCGCCGAGCAAATAAAACAGCAGAAAAACCGAAAATCCCGCCACCGCTCCACCCAGCGCGTACAGCGATCCCATCCAACCGCTCTGGCCGATCTGCCATCCAAATCCGCCCGCCAGCGCAGCGGCCGGAATCCAGTTGGCGATCTGCCGGCGTTTGAGATCATCCACGATCGCCGCCAGGCCCACGAGAATTGCGATCCACACTTGAGCGGTCATCTTGCTTTTTTTCGAAAGTCCCTTGCTTTTTTTCGAATGTCCCTTGCTTATCGAATGTTCCTTGCTTATCGAATGTTCCCGGTCTCTCGAAAGGTCGCGGATCGCTCCGGCGCCTCCTCTACGTTCTTGCTCGCAACCACTGGAGCCACACCCGTCGATTTCTTCCGCTTCACCACCGGCGTTCCCAACATCAGCGGCGCCAAAAATCCCGCTTGTAACCAAAACTCTGCCAGTGCCTTACCCGACGGCAGCCGCCAGCTCATCGGGTCCATCCACTCCATGGGGATTTGTGGAATCCGCATGGGCGCTCGCCCCCGACGCCCGGAACTGTGCAACTTCATCCGTGTGCTCCCACTACTACTTCGGCCTCCTCGGAGATTTTCATTAGTGCTTCCGCTCCTAAACGCCGTGCTCCTTAGAACCTTGGTTACGGATTAAGATTCCACGTAGCTGGTACTGAGGTGGCCCTACGGACTAAGAGGATATGCTTAGTGTCCTCGTCGGCCACGCGCCAATCCGGCTGGGTCCTCAAGAGTTGTACCAGCGCGGTTTCCTTGGGCAGCAACACCATGCCAAAGTCGTATTTCTGCAGCACTTGCCGCCACTCCGGCTGTCCCGAGACCAGATGCAGGAATGCATCGCCGATCTCCGGTCCATAAAAGTCGCTGCGCCCATCCACGAACACCTTGTACTGAGGATTCAGGTAGATCAGATAATCGGCCCACTGGTCTGTGGTCAGGACGCGCTGGCTGAAAATCTCGGACTCATGCGCATGGATCATGGCGACCGGAAAGATTTCCTCCGGAAAGTCCTTAGGCCACGCGATCGGACGGCCAATGAAGACCAGGGCCAGGATCGCCAGCGCGGGCCACACGCTGGTGCGCCGGAACCCGGGCTCGAAATCGGCCGAGATCTGATTGACGATCCCGGCAGGCGACGCCTTCCCTGCCCGCGCCGTCCACTCCCGCCACCACGCGCTGACTTCTTCCGCGATCAGAGGCGCGGCCACGATCACGAAGACCGGGACGTGCCGGACACTTCCCAGCGCCTCATACGCGAAGAACAGGATCCAGACGCCTTCGGCGATCCTGCGCTTGCGGAACAGTAGCCCCGCGGCAATCAATCCGGCCAACAGCAGAACTTCGAACTGCATCATGTTCTCGTTCCGGAAGCTGGGCGATTGAAATTCCTGGACGACCTTACGGATCCAGTCCGAGCGGAGATATTCGGCTGCGTGCTGGTGCAAATGAATCCCGTAAGGATTGATCAACGATGCCGCCGCACACGCCGCCGTTAAGGATGCATAGCGCCACTGGCGCTGGGTGACCACTTCCACCGCCGCAGTCAAGCCCAGGACCGCGATCAGCGCCAGGAATCCGCCATGCAGGTTGGTCCACAGCACGGTCAGCGGGACCAGCAGCCAGATCCACCGCGAAGGCTTCCTTAAGTCCGCCTCGATCATCCACATGGCGATCGAAAGCAACACCAGGGTAAAGACGTGCGGCCGCGCGAGGTAGTGTATAGACGCCGACCCGACGCCCAGTAAAGAGACCACCACCGCTACCAGGAGATGCGCACCGCGCCAGATCATCCGGCGCAGCAGGATGGTGGCGAACAGCACGATCATCACGCCGGCCAGCAGCACCACGCCCTTCAGTCCGCCCGCGCGGAACACCGCGGCGTCGATCACGTCGCTGAGCCATTCCCAAGCGAACCAGGGTGCACCCGGCTTCGAGAAGGAATACAGATCGGTGTGCGGAACCGCGTGATGATCCAGGATGTATTCGCCCGTGCGGATGTGCCAGCCGACGTCGGCATCGGCCAGCAGTCCTTTCCAGCCGTACTGACCACACAGAAACAACCAGACCATCAATGCCAGAAAATACAGATCGGAAAGGGAGGGGATCAGCGGCATGAAATACGCCCGCTGTTTCTCAAAAGGAGGGGCTGCGGCGAGAGTCTGGGGCGAAGTCATGCCTATCTACATGCCTATCTGGTAGTTCGCCTGAGACGCTCGCGCACTTTAGCGTTGGTCCGCGTTCGTTAACTCTCGTCCGCGCCTATGGCGACGCTTTCGGCGCGCGCGATCGCCTCGGCGTGCTCTACGCCCAGCAACCGCCGGCCATGGACCGCCAGCTCGAAGCGATCCTTTACGCCGGTCTTTTCGAAGATGTGCATCAAGTGGACTTTCACGGTTCCCGGCGTGATGGTGAGCGCTTCCGCGATTTCCTTGTTCTTCATCCCGCCGCAAACGTGATGGACGATTTCCTTTTCGCGCGGCGTCAGCCTGGGGGTCGATCGCCGGTCAAGAGATCCGCCCATGTGTTCGGAAAGCGAGCTTTCGATCCACACATTGCCGCGCCCTACCGAACGCAGGCACTCGATCACGGATGGAATGGGAAGCGTTTTCTTCAGGATGCCGCGCGCGCCAAGTTGCAGCGCCCGGAAGCAATCGATCTCGGCCAGATCGTTCACCCACAGCACCGGCTGGCAGCGCGGCGAAGTACTCTTCGCGTCCGAAATGAATTGAAAGACAACCTTGAGTCCGGGGGTCTGATCCACCAGCAGGACGTCGGGATGCCGCTGCCGCAGTGCTTCCAGCGCATCGCTCAAAGTGCTCGCCGAACCGACAAATTCCAGATCGTGGCAGTCTGAAAGAACCTTGGCCAGTCCTTCGAGGACGATCGGTTGTGATTCACACGCAAATACCGTGAGGCGATTCAGCACATATCCCCTTAGAGGCGTTAGATCGTCGGTGAACCAAGGGGTGTATAGGTACTAAGTGTCGATTTAACCAGTCATATGCCGCTTACGACTGGAGCGCGAGCCAGGCCGCCAGGGCCGCATATTTTTCATCCTGGGTCCATGGCGGGCCCAAGGCTCTTCGCATATCCGCCAACGCCGGTTCAGGATCGATTCCGAAAGCCGCGTGTGCGGCCGCCAGTAAATCTTTCTCCTTGATCTTTTTGCACGGAATTGCGCAGGCCTCGGCGGCGTGAAGGATCGCGTCACGGAAGAAATCACCCTCCGCCGAATGAATGGCGGCGTGGGAGGCCAGGGTCGCTTCGAGCGTCCCCATCGGGCGCGCGGAACTCATGAGAATCGCGCAAGCGATCACTTTGTAACGTTGCAGCGCATCCTCCACCGCGGTCTGCGCCAGATTTCGCGATTGCGCGGCACACCGGGCGAGATGCGCGTTGGCGCTTGGTAGGTCCAGTTCGGCCGCGTAGTGATAAGGTTGCACCGACCCAGGCGTTTTCCGATCGGCAATCTCGATGCGGCGGCGCACCAGCACGTTCGGCGACGCGGGCGATCCCGCTGCCACCACCATCGACGCCCATCCGGAATGAACCCGAAATCCTAACGCCGTCCATGGCATGGCACATATAATGTCACAACCGTGAATTTAATTTCGTATAGCGAACGATACCGAGTTGAGCTTCTCGAACGCGTCATCCCTTTCTGGCTGAAATACGCCATTGATCGTGACTTCGGTGGATATTTTACCTGCCTGACGCGCAATGGCACGGTCTACGATACACGTAAGTATGTGTGGATGCAGGGCCGAGCGGTGTGGATGCTCGCGCGACTGTACAACGAGATGGAGCCGCGCGAGGAGTGGTTGGAAGCCGCACGCCTGATTCTCGACTTCCTGCGCCGTCATGCGCTCGATCCACAGGGCCGCTACTATTTCAGTCTGACGCGGGATGGGAAGCCGAGCTTCTATCAGCGCAAACCGTATGCTGCGGTGTTTGCAATGTTGGGGATGCTCGAATTCTCGAAAGCCACCGGCGACGCGGTGCTGCGGGCCGAAGCGATCGAACTGTTCTGGCGAATCCGGCGCTGGATCGACGACCCCACGCTGCTGGGTCGACCTCGAGTTGAAGGAGTGACGGCGCTGGCCGACGTCATGGTGGTCACATCGATGGCGACTGAGATCGCGCGGGTCGATCCCGATCCACGCTATCGCGAGGTGCTGCGCGAATGTATAGCGGCATCGCGAGCACACTACGACGCTTCGCGAAGAATCTTTCTTGAGTATTCAAGCTCAAGAGAGTTGCCAGAGGGCCGTCTGTTTTGTCCCGGAGATTCGATCGAAGCCGCATGGTTTCTGCTGCATGCGCTCGAATTCGTGCCGGACGCAGGCGCCCGGCAAATGTGTCTGGACGCGATCGAAGGCTCGCTCGAATTCGGTTGGGATCGGGAATTCGGCGGGCTGTATTATTTCATGGACATCGACGGGTTCCCGCCGCTTGCGCTCGAAGCCGACATGAAGCTGTGGTGGCCGCACACGGAGGCGATCTACGCGACGATTCTCGCGTACTCCATCACGCAAGAATCAAAGTGGCTGGAATGGCTGGAGCGAGTGGACGCCTACGCGTTCTCGCACTTCTCCGACCCCGAATTCGGCGAGTGGTTCGGCTATTGCGATCGCCGCGGCAATTTGACCAGCACTGCCAAAGGCAATCCATATAAAGGATGCTTCCACGTGCCGAGAATGTTATTCATGAGCGTGCGAAAACTGGCCGGGATGCAAGCAACAATCCCAGGCTCGCCACTGCAGCCGCGGTGATTCCCCAACCGCGGAGCATTCCGTGCTGAATCAGAAATCCAGCGACTGGCGGACCGGTGATCTGCGCGATCGACGTCAAGGATTGCGTTAACCCCAGCACGACCCCCTGCTCTTCCCGCGGAGCGGCTTGCGTGATCATGCTGGTGAGCGTAGGGCGCACCAGGCTGCCGATCGCGCAGAAGGTGGTGGCCGCGATCAGTACCGGAATTGAGAAACAGAACGCGAGTGTGAGGTAACCGGCTGCATAGGCGGCGAAGCCGAGACGATTCAAACTCGATTCGCCGAACTTCTTCACCATCTTTCCGAGCGCCGGGCCCTGTAAGAAAATACCGAGAAACCCTGCATAGGCCCAGGAAAACCCGACTTGCTCGGGTCCAAAGGGCAGGCCGTGCCAGGTGAGCCGACGTTCGGCAAACAACGGGAATCCGGCGGTGAACATCGCAAAGGAGAATCCAAATGCCAGGAACTGGTATAACCGCGCAGCCAATGCCGGCTGCTGGAAGTAGCGTCCGTATTCGCCCCATTGCAGAAGGGAGAGCCGTCGTCCACCGGGCCCATCGGCGGGCGCGGAACTGGTCCTGACACTGGGTAGAAGAAGCCAGGTGGCGAGGATACTGGTCGCCGAAAGACCGGCGGCGGCGAAGATGGGATCGCGATAGTCGAACTTCGCCAGATACCCTGAAATCGCCGGGCCGATCAAAAAGCCCATTCCGAAGGCGATTCCGATCACGCCGAAGGACTTGGCGCGCTCCTCCGGCTTGGTCACGTCGGAGATGTAGGCCTGGGCCAGCGAAAGATTCCCGGCAGTTGCGCCGTCGATGACACGGGCGACGAAGACGACCCACAGCGAAGGCGCGAAGGCGAGGATCAGGAATCCGATCAGCGTTCCCACCTGGCTGACTAACAGCAGCGGCTTGCGGCCGGTGTGATCCGAAAGGTGTCCCAACAATGGACCGGAAAAGAGCTGGCAAGCCGCATAGACGCCGATGAGCAGGCCGACCTGGGTGGGGGTCGCGCCCATTTTTTCAGCGTAAAACGGCAACAGCGGGATCATGATCGTCAGTCCAAGCACGTCGACGGCGACGATCAGGAAAATGGCGAGCAGCGGAGAACGGACCAATTTACATGATAGACCTGTCGCACCTAAGGCTCGCTCTATCAGACGGACCCGCTCACTGCGTTCGCGGTTCGGTGCAAATATTTCGATTCTTCGCGGCGGCACCGTGAGCGGGTAATGGTTGCATTTTTCATGCCGGCGGGTGTAGTTCGAGTGTTAAACTGGGACCAGCCATGAGTTCGCTGTCACCACGGCTACAGGTCAGGGTCCAACAAAAGCAAATCCTCACGCCCGGCCTGGTCCAAATGGTCAGCCTGCTCCAGCTCAACCGGCTGGAGTTGAAAGAGATGATCTCGGCCGAGATCGCTCAAAACCCGGTCCTGGAAGAAGCGGCGGATGGGGTGGAGGAATTGTCTCCGGAGGAACTGCAGCCACTGCTGGAGGCGGAACGGCTTGCGGAACCCGCGGACCAGTCGATTCTCGAAGTGACCAGCGGACCCGCCGAGGTGGAGGCTCCCGAGGCCGACGCTGCCGAAATCGCAGCGGCCGCGTTGAGCAATCCCGAACCGGATCTGGCCGGAACCGCGCCCGCGCCGGAAAACCCCGAGGTTGCGGATCAGAAAACCACGGATCCTTTTGACGAGATAGACTTCGGCACGTATTTCGATGAGTACCTGGATCCGGGATATAAGAGTCCAGCGTCGGAGAACGTCGAAAAACCTTCCTTTGAAACCTTCCTTTCGTCGCCGAAAACGCTGAGCGATCATCTGCACGACCAGCTCGCGCTGGTCGCCTTGACGGAAGAAGTTCGCGACGCGGCCGAAACCATCATCGGCAACCTCAACGAAGACGGCTACCTGGTGCTGACAGCGGAAGAGATCGCGGCGTCCGGCGAACACACTCAGGCCGACCTGGCGGAAGCCTTGCGCGTGGTCCAGACGCTGGACCCGGCGGGTGTGGGCGCGCGCGACCTTCGGGAATGCCTGCTGTTGCAGATCGAAAGCCGCGGAGGAAACAGCGGAGTGGCGTGGAACATCGTCCACGATCACCTGAAGCTGGTGGAATTGCGGCAGCCCAAGGAAATCGCCCGCGTGTTGCATCGACCGCTGGAACACGTCCAGATTGCGATCGATGTGATCAAGCATCTGGATCCGCGTCCCGGACTGCGCTATTCCGGGGCGGGAGCGCGGGTGGTCGAGCCGGATGTGTACATCTCCAAGGACGGAGAGGATTACCTGATCAGTGTCAACGACGAAGACATTCCGCAGCTTCGCCTGAATCCGCAGTACCGCAAGATGCTCGATCGCGATCAGGAACCCAATCGCGACGTCCGCAACTACGTCAAGGAGCGTTATGCTTCCGCGATTCAGTTGATGAAAAATATCGAGCAGCGCAAGCAAACCATTCTGAAAGTCTGCCAGAGCGTGGTGCGCCGGCAGATGGATTTTCTGGAGCACGGCATCGACTATTTGAAGCCGATGATGATCAAGGAGATCGCCGAAGAGATCGGCGTGCATCCTTCCACGGTGAGCCGCGCGGTATCCAGCAAGTACGCGCACACGCCGCAAGGTGTTTACGAACTGCGCTATTTTTTCTCGGAGGCCGTGCAGGGCCCGTCGGGTGGCGCGACGCCGTTGTTGATCCTGAAGCGCCGTGTCAAAAAAATGATCGAGGAAGAGGATTCGTCGCATCCGCTGACGGATGAGCAGATCACCGAACGTCTGCAATCCGAAGGGATCCAGGTGACCCGCCGCACCGTCGCCAAGTATCGCGAAGACATGCGCATTCCGTCGACGCACCAGCGTCGCGTACGCAACTGACGGAGGTCTGACCACATGAATATCAGCTATCGGGGCGTCGAGAGACAACTGCCGCCCAAGCTGCAAACCAAGCTCGACACGAAGTTCGCCAAGCTTTCGAAGATGCTGGAAAAACGTGGAGAGAAAGAGGCGCATGTCATCATTACGGCGGAGCGCCATCTCCACAAAGCCGAAATCACCATCCAGTTCTACGATCACCAACTGGTGGGCGCCGGTTCCGACAGCGACCTGTTTGCGGCCATGAGCTCGGCCATCGAAAAGCTGGAAACACAGGCGGTGAAGACGCGCGCCAAGTGGCTGGAAAAGCGCCGCGGCGGCGAGTCGGAAGCCAAGAGCGAAAAGAAGAGTGAAAGGAAGAGCGCAAAAGAGGGCACGGCGGCCTCCCGCGAAACTGCTTCCGGCCCACGCATCTTCCGCGTCAATCATCACGAGCGCCGCAAGCCGATCACGCCCGAAGAAGCGCTGCTCCTCATGGAAGATGGCCGCGACTACCTGGTGTATCGCGATGCCGACAAGGAATGCCTTTCCGTGCTGGTTCGCCGCAAGGACGGAAATTTTGATTTAATCGAATCCTGAGGAATGCCGAAACAGGCGGCGGTCGAGAGCGCGCAAAACGAGCTGGTCATCATCACCGGGCTGAGCGGCTCCGGTAAAGGGACTGTGCTCAAGGCGTTCGAGGATCTGGGCTACTACGCCGTCGATAACCTGCCCATCGACCTGATTCCGAAGTTTGCTGAACTGGCGCGCGGCTCGAAAATCCGGCAGGCGGCGCTGGTGGTGGATATCCGCGAAGGCGCCGCCCTGGAGCGCTTTCCGGCGATGTTCAAGCGCATCCGGCGGATCATCCGCACCCGCCTGCTGTTTCTCGAAGCGGACGACGCGGTACTGATCAGCCGGTTCAGCGAAACGCGCCGTCCGCATCCTCTGGGCACCGGGCAGAGCGTCACGGCCAGTATCCGGCATGAGCGCGAATTTCTGGCCCCTATCAAACGTCTGGCAGATCCCATCATCAATACCAGCAAGTTCAACGTACACGAACTGCGGGAGACCATCCACAGCACGTTTCGCGGCCTCAAGAACGAACAGAAGATTCTGGTGCAAGTGAACAGCTTCGGCTATCGCCACGGCGTTCCGGGCGATAGCGACCTGGTTTTCGATGTCCGCTTCCTGCCGAATCCAAACTACATTCCAGCGTTCAAGCACCTGAGCGGAAAACATCCCAGCGTGGCGCGCTATATCCGGTCGTTTCCGCAATCGATGGAATTTATCGAGCGCATTTCCGATCTGCTGATTTATTTGATTCCTCACTACATCCGCGAAGGAAAAAGTTATCTGACCATTTCCTTCGGCTGCACGGGAGGGAAGCATCGGAGCGTAATGATCGCCAATGAAATCCGCAAGCGGCTGCACGCAGCGGGATTCCGGGTGAAGGAAACGCATCGGGACGTGAAAAAGTCATAGCCGCGCAGGATTTTTGATCTACGACCGAATCGCTCCAGGAGAAGCCGGTCCGGGGACCGGCTAGCCGGCACGACTGCCGGCCCCACATAGTGCGAAAATGGCGGTATGTTACGCGGACTATTTCTCTTTATTCTTCTCTCCGCGAGTCAAGGGTTCGCAGGAAATGTTCAAATGCTCCCGCCGCTGCCGAATGGAGCCGCCGCTAACGCGGTCCAGGTGGACACGGCCGGAAACATTTACCTCGCTGGTTCCGTGCCCCAGAATGGCGGCGATGCCTTCGTCGCGAAGTTATCGCCGGACGGGTCGCAGATCCTGTATTGGACTGTACTCTCGGGATCGGCAACCGATTCTGCCTCAGCGATCGCGCTCGGGCCGGACGGTTCTGCTTATGTGACGGGCACGACCGCATCGGCAGACTTCGACACAACACCGGGATCGATGCAGCCTGCACAGGGATACAAGGGCCTGCAGGCTTTCGCGGCGCGCCTGGACCCGAGCGGTAAAGTGGCGTGGTCCACTTACATTGGTGGATCGGCGGAATCGCAAGGAAAAGCGATCGTGGTGGATTCGTCGGGTCGCGTCTACATGACTGGCCAGACCTACCCTGCCGGATCTTCGACGTTTTTGTTTGAGGCACCCACTGGATTCATTCTCGTCTTGGACTCAATGGGGACTCAGGCTCTGATCACAATCAACGGATTCGGCGGATCTGCGATCGCGCTCGATGCGCAGGGCAATCTCTACGCGGCAGGCTCGTTCGCCAGTCCTGTTGCAACCACTCCGGGCGCTTTTCAAGCTAGCGCCGCGAACATATCCTGCTCCGCATCGAACTTCGGCGCTGCCCCATGCCTCTATCAACACATCGCGAAATTCGACCCCACCGGTGCGCACTTGATTTACGGTACGTACCTGACGGGCCATTATGGCGCGCACCCGGCGGCCATGGTGGTGGACGCAGATGGCAACCTGTTCGTCGCGGGAAATACTCCGTCTCCCGACTACCCGACGACTCCTGGAGCGTACCAGCCGCAGTACCTGTTCTATCCGGCCGTGCAAATCGGGGTCCACGGATACAATCAGCTCACTAGTTCGGGCTACATCACCAAGCTGAATGCTTCCGGCACGGCTCTCCTCTGGTCCACTTTCTTCAGCGGCTCGACCTACGCGAACGGCGAAGGGATTACCGGTCTGGCTCTCGACCAAAGCGGGAACGTTGTGTTGACCGGGTTTGCCGAGACATCCGATTTGCCGGGGTTGTGGACCACGCCAGTCGCCTCGCGCCCCGGGACGAGTCAGCAACCATACGCCGGCTTTGTCGCGCGACTGAGCCCGGATGGTGTCAAGCTATCCCCCACCCAACTCCTGCCGCCGGGGAACGGCTCCCTGGCGACCGCTGTGGCACTCCGGGCCGATGGCTCGGCTGTCATTGCGCCGCAGCTTGCCGCCGTAAGGTTGTCTGATCCTCCGCGCATCGCGTCTATTACCGATACGGACAACACCCGACTTGTGCGCGTCGCGCCGGGACAGCTCCTCACACTATACGGAACCAAGCTTTCGCCTCCGCGGGACGCGCAACCCTCCGGCACATACCCGACTTCCTTCAACGGAATGACGGTCACCTTCAACGGAATGGCCGCGCCGATTCTTTATGCGGCCGGCGATCAGGTCAATCTGCAAGTCCCCTACGAAATCGCGGGGCAGAGCGAGGTCACGATGCAGGTGACCAGCCAATTCGGTGATCCGCCGATGTCGGAGTCGTTTTTTCTGGGCGTCGTCGAACGGCAGCCGAGCGTGCTTCTTTCACCCGCGAATTTCACAGGCCCTCTGTTCGGAACGGACTGCGGACAGGGCACTCCCTGCCGCCAGCCGCTCGCGCTAAACGCCGATGGAACGTTAAACAGTAGCGACAGCCCAGCCGCGTCGGGCTCCACGGTGACGATTTTCCTG
>Ga0210403_10000161_pt1 | contig 75425 bp, 54 predicted proteins | sample IncBWC19MmetaG_FD_150863 | JGI IMG/M metagenome (GOLD analysis project Ga0210403, IMG submission 150863) | Forest soil microbial communities from Barre Woods Harvard Forest LTER site, Petersham, Massachusetts, United States - Inc-BW-C-19-M | ecosystem: Environmental > Terrestrial > Soil >...
TGGTCGGCGGCCTGGTCAGCGTCCCGGTCATCGCCGTGCCCACCTCGGTCGGCTACGGCGCCAGCTTCGCGGGAGCCGCCGCCCTGCTCGGCATGCTCAACTCCTGCTCGCCCAACGTCACCGTGGTCAACATCGACAACGGCTTTGGCGCCGCCTACACCGCCACGCTCATTGCCCGCGCCTCGCATCCCGAACCGCGCTGACCGTTGCTGACCGTTGCTGACCGTTATTGTTAAGCGCTGACCGGCTGCCGCCCGATACGCTGCGGCCCGAAACAAGCTCCCCGCTCGCTGCATCTACTGCACGCTACTGCCACAACAGGAGATCCCGATGGAACGCAGAGAATTCCTCAAGACCGCCACCGCCGCCACCCTCGCCGCCGCCACCAGCGCCGCCTCTGCCCAGGCCACTCCATCGAAGCCCACCCGCCCGCAGTCGCCCGACATGGTCTACCGCCAGCTCGGCACCACCGGCGAGACCGTCTCCGCCATCGGCCTGGGCGGCTACCATCTTGGCAAGGCCGACCTGCCCGCCGACCAGAGCATCGCCCTCATCCGCAAGGCCATCGACCACGGCATCACCTTCATGGACAACTGCTGGGACTACAACGACGGCACCAGTGAGATCCGCATGGGCCAGGCCCTGCGCGATGGTTACCGCGACAAGGTCTTCCTGATGACGAAGATGGACGGCCGCACCAAGCAGGAGTTCGACCGCCAGCTCGAGCAGTCCTTCGGTCGCCTGCGCACCGACACCATCGACCTCGTCCAGTTCCACGAGATTATCCGCCTCGAAGATCCCGACCGTATCTTCGCCCCCGGCGGCGCCCTCGAGGCCGCCCTCGCCGCTCGCCAGGCCGGCAAGATCCGCTACATCGGCTTCACCGGCCACAAGGACCCCATCGTCCACCTGCGCATGCTCGCGACCGCCGAGAAGCACGACTTCCACTTCGACACCGTGCAGATGCCCATCAATGTGATGGACGCCCACTTCCGCTCTTTCGAGAAGCAGGTCCTACCGGTCGCGCAGAAGCAAGGCATCGGCGTGCTCGCCATGAAGACCTTCGGCGACCCGTACATCCTCCGCAGCAAGACCGTCGAACCCATTGAGGCGCTGCACTACGGCCTCACCCAGCCGGTCTCGGTCGTCATCACCGGCATCGACTCCGACGCCATCCTCGAGCAGGCGCTGCACGCCGCCCGCACCTTCAAACCGCTCTCCGAGACCCAGATCGCCGCCCTGCTCGGCCGCACCCGCGAGGCCGCTCTTACCGGCAACTTCGAGCTCTTCAAGACCACGCCACACTACGACGGCACCGCCGCCAACCCTAAGTGGCTCGGCTAGGCGGAGCATCGCCTAGCCGTCCCAAAAGGAAAATAGTTTCGATCCATCTTGATTAAATATGGAGCTATATGCTTGCGTGTCTTGACAAGCATCGCTCCATGGTCCTACCGTGCCGTCGTGAGGAGTTCAAGGCCGACTGCGCCGTCGACCGAGAACGAGACCGTCCTCCAGAGAAGGAACTATATGCTTCCTTTCGACGACAGACCCTGGGCTAAACCGCTTGCACGCTTTGCCATCGGCTTCTCCATCCTCGTCGCCATCGTTGGCGCCTGGTACCTCTACAGCATCGGACAGCTCTACATCCCGGAGATCACCGGCATCGTGCTCCTGCTGCTCGTTGTCATCCCACCCAACCTGGCGGTTCTGCGCAAGAGGCCCAAGCCCCCCGTCCGCCTCAAGCCCCATCCCAACGCCCGCTAGCCCCACCTCCTCGACTTATTACGTCCCTCGCGCGCCGCGGCTGGGCCCCAATCGCGCTCCCGCTCCTCAGCCATCGCCGACGCCAGCCAGAACCCCCTTCCGTACAGATAACCCCTGCCCCTCGGCAGCATCCAACCCCAACAGCAGCAGCCCTGGGAGAGCGCCCAGCACGCTCGCACGTCCGTCTTCCCCACTTCCAGCCACACCTCCTCAGTTCGCTCCTTTTTCTTGAGGAGTTCTCAGGAGTTCGCTTAACCCAGTCTCGAAGGGACCCCGCACATGAAACTGTTCTCAGCAAACGTCGAAGACCTCCGCAGCCTCTACATCACCAACCTCGAGAAAGCGCTCGACATGGAGCAGAAGATCACAAAGGCGCTTCCCGACCTGATCTCGGCCTCTTCGGATCCCGATCTCACCACCGCCTTCCGCGACCACCTCGAACAGACCCGCGGCCACGTCCAAAGGATCGAGCAGCTGCTGCGCAACAACACCGGCGAAGCCTCCACCGAGACCTGCAAGGTGATCAACGGTCTCACCACCGCCGCCTCCGATACCATCAAGGACGTCACCGACCCCTCGATCCGCAACATCGCCCTGATCGGCTGCGGCCAGCAGGTCGAGCACCACGAGATCGCCGTCTACGGCACACTCCGCCGCTGGGCCGAGATCCTCGGCCTCAACCAGGACGCCACCGCCATCCGATCCATCGAGAATGAAGAGATCAAGGCCGACGAGCTGCTCACCAACATCTCGAAGCGCGTCAACCTCCAAGCCGCCGCCTAGTCTCTCTCCCCGACAACGCGTGTGTACCGGCAGCCACCACCGCCGGTACGCCTGCGTCTTATTTCCTCTTCTACTCCCTGTTCCCTACTCCCTGCCTCACTGATTCACCCCGCTGGCCAGAAACCCGCCATCCACCACCAGAATCTCCCCGGTCACGAACGCCGCCGCCTCGCTCGCCAAAAAGATCGCCGCGCCCACCAGCTCCTCGGTCCTGCCGAAGCGCCCCATTGGCGTTCGCATGCGCAGCTCCCTTCCGCGCTCGCTCTTGTCCAGCAGCTCCGCGTTCAGCGCCGTGCGAAAGACCCCCGGCGCAATCGCATTCACGTTGACGCCCTGCGCGCTCCACTCCACCGCCAGCGACTTGGTCAACGCCCCCACCGCCGCCTTGCTGGCCGCATACGCCGTCACCTCCTTCAGGCTGACAAACGTATTCAGCGACGCAATATTGATGATCCGCCCCGACCCGCGCTCCAGCATATGTCTGCCGAAGATCTGACAGGCGCGCAGCGTCCCGGTCACATTCGTATCCATGATGTCGTCCCACAGATCTTCAGGGAAATCGACCGTTGGCGCCCGCTTGATCTTGCCCGCGCAGTTGATCAGAATATCCACCTTGCCGAACGCCGCCACCGCTCCCTCGAGCAGCGCCTCAAGGCTCGCGCGATCGCCCACATCCGACGTCAGCCGCAGCGCCCGCACCCCCTTGGCCTCGATCGCCTTCGCCGCCTCGTCCACCTGCTCCTGACGCCGCGAGCTCGCCGCCACATCCGCCCCCGCCTCGGCCAGCCCCACCGCCATCGCCAGGCCGATCCCCGACGTTCCCCCTACCACCACCGCCGACTTGCCACGCAGATCGAACAACGAAAGTCCCATCGAGACGCTCTCCCTAACTCCCTGCTTTGGTTGCGATTCGCTTCAGTATCTCACTCACCACCGCCTCCCGAGCGCGATCGTTCTCCACCACCAACGCATCCTGCGGCGACTCCAGCGTGGCCAGCTGGCTATCCAGCAGCTTCGCCGTCATGAACTCATGCTGCCGCTGCTCCAACCTCTGCTCGAGCAGCGCCCGCGGGGCCTCCAGCAGGCAGAAGCTCACGGCTCCCACGGGCATGCCCGCCGCCAGCGTCTCGCGATACCTCTGCTTCAGCGCCGAGCAGGCCAGCACCCCGCTCTGCCCCTTCGCAAACCATCCCCGCAGCACGCCATTCAGCGTCTCCAGCCACGGCTGCCGGTCGGCGTCAGTCAACGGAGTGCCCGCCGCCATCTTCTGCTTGTTGGCCGCAGGATGATAGTCGTCCGCATCCACGAAGACCGCCCCCGCGCGCTCGGCCAGCAGCGTCCCGATGGTGGTCTTGCCCGCCCCGCTCACCCCCATCAACACCACGATCATCGGTCTTCCGCTCTCACCCATCGAAGCGCTCCCGGTACGCCCACAGCCCCAGCCCCGGGTTCGAGATGTAGAAGATCTCCTCGCCATCGACCGTGTTGTACCCGTCCTGCAGCACCGCCGGGTTGTACCGCGCCGTCATCTCCGCCAGGTCGCCGTACTCGAAGTGCACGCTCTCGATCTCCTCCCGCGTCAGGTGCCCAGGGCAGTAGCGAATCGTGAACCGCCCCTCGCTCGATCCGTGGATCAGGTGCGCCGCCGCGCTCAGGTTCGCCGCCAGCTCCGCGTCGTTCTCGACCGCCTCGAGCGTCGCCGGCGTCCCGCAGTATCCATATCTGCGAATCAGCCCGTCGATCGCCTTATCCTCGCCGAACTCCTTCACCCCCGGAGCCAGCACAACCAACTCCGCTCCATCCGCCAGCGCCATACGCGTCCGGTAGACGCTCTTGTTCCCCAGCCAGGTGCTCTTGAACTCGTGCGGATCGAGAAACACCACCGCCTTCTTGATCTCCCGATCCAACATCAAAAAGTTGACCTCGAGACTCAGCTGCGCCGCGCGGTCGAAGCACTCCGAATCATCGCCGACAAACAGCCCCCGCACCACCAGCTCCCCCGCAGGATTCTTTCCCACCACCGTGAGCACATAGACGATGGGCAGCTCCTTGGCGAAGTGCTCGCTCGCATAGTTCAGCACCCGGCGCACCGGCGTCTCCGCCCGGCCCATCATCCGCTCCATCCCGTACACCGCGCCCAGGAAGTGGCTGCGATGGATCCCAACAGCTCCACCCGTGCCGATGAAGATGTTCTTGTTTCCGTTGGCCATGCCCACCACCTCGTGCGGCACCACCTGCCCGATGGACAGAATCAGATCGTGCCCACCGCCCGTCTCTCGGCCTCCGAGCAGCAGCTTGTTCACCTGCGCCGGCCAGCTGTAGTCGAGTTTGCCCTCGCTCACCTCGCGCATAAACTCGCCCGGAACCTCACCCAGCGTGACCACATCGTTGCGCCAGTCATGCACCCGAAACAGCTCGCGCGGAGTCGCCCCAAACATAGCGGCAATCTCTCGATCGGTCATCGCCTTGTGCGTTCCCAGCGCCGGCAGCACATCGGTCAGCGCCCCACCGTAGTACTCCCAGGCGTACTCGGTCAGCAGCCCTGCCTGCGAGTGCAGCCGTGTGAAGTCCGGCGGCACCGCCAGCACTCGCCGGCGCTCGCCCAGCTTCGCCAGCGCCTCGAACATCCCCGCCTTGATCTCATCGCGAGACATCTCAGCCGTCGCCGAGCCCGCCGCAAACAATAAACTCATAGGCCCTCCATCCTATCCGGTGCTACATTGCTTCCATGCGAAAGCCGCCTACACCGACCCGTCGCCGCGCCGTCGTGCTGGCCGCCCTGGCAAGTATTGCGGCCTGCCTGCCAACCCTCTTGCTCAATCCCATGCGCGAGACCCACCATGTCAGCGACAAACCCTTCTATCTGGCGACTGGCCTGTGCATGGGCCTCTCGATTGCCATGCTGATCGGGGCGATTACTCATCTCATGCGCAGCCGCCGCGCCTGCTAGCAGGATATGCCGCACAAATATCCGCCCGCAAAGGAGCCTTGCGCCATGCCGAACTTCCGGTCCGATCTCTCAGACGACCACATCCTCAAGCCGGTCTGGGCCTTCCGTATCTTTCCTGCCTTGGCCGCGCTGTGCGTCGGGCTTGCCATGCTCGTCTCCAAGAACCCACTCCACGACGTCTTCCTCGGTTTGGCCTTTGGTCTCCTAGTGGCCTTATCGGTGGCGTCTGTGCAGCTCAAAGCGGTCACCTGCAAAGTGGCCGAAGAGACATCCGACGTCCAGGATCTCCGAATCACCTAGATCGCCAGTCTGTTCGAGCAGCCAGACTCCGACCCTGCTGGGCCTGCTCTCGCAGCACAAAGTTAGAGCTTGTACGCCCTCTTCACCAGCCCGACCGTCAGCTCCCTTGCCAGCTCGAACGCCTCGTCCTCATCGAGCCTTCCCTCCGCCACCAGCCGTGCCAGAAACGCGCAGTCCACCCGTCGTGCCACATCATGCCGCGCCGGGATCGACAGAAACGCCCGCGTATCGTCGTTGAAACCCACCGTGTTGTAGAACCCCGCCGTCTCCGTCGCCTGCTCGCGGAAACGCATCATCCCCTCGGGCGAGTCGTGAAACCACCACGGCGGCCCCAGCTTCAGCGCCGGATAATGCCCCGCCAGCGGCGCCAGCTCCCGCGCATAGGTCGTCTCGTCCAGCGTAAACACGATCAACGTAAATCCCCGCTCGTTGCCGTACTTGGACAGCAGCGGCCGCAGGCTCTGCACATACTCGGTCGGCGCCGGAATGTCCGCGCCCATATCCCGGCCAAAGCGTTCATAGAGCGCCCGGTTGTGATTGCGTACCGAGCCCGGATGCAGCTGCATCACCAGCCCATCCTCCACGCTCATCCCCGCCATCTCGGTCAGCATCTGCGCCCGGAACAGCTCGGCGTCGCCCGCCTCCAGTTTCCCGGTCGAGACTCGCGCATACAGCCGGCTCGCCTCCTCCGCCGGCAGGTCGGCCGTTCGCGCCGTGGCATGTCCGTGATCGGTCGCCGTCGCCCCGTTGGCGATGAAGAACGCCCGCCGCGCCCGCAGCGCGTTCAGATAGCCCTTATAGCTCGCGACATCCTCGCCGGTCAGTTCACCCAGCCTGCGCAGATTCTCCGCAAAGCCCGCGAACTCCGGGTCGATCACCGCATCCGGCCGGAAGGTCGGCAGCACCCGCCCCGCCCATCCCGAGTCGCGAATGGACCGATGGTGTTCCAGCGCATCCACCGCCCCATCCGTCGTCGCCAGCACCTCGATCTTGAAGCGCTCGAACAGCGCCCGCGGCAAGAACTCCGGCTCGTTCAGTTTTCTCGCGATGGTGTCGTAATACGCGTCCGCATTCCCCTCCGTCAGCCGCTCCTCCAAACCGAAGAGCGTCGAAAACGCATGGTCCAGCCACAGCCGCGTCGGTGTCCCGCGAAACAGAAAGTAGTTCTTCGCAAACAACCGCCACGCCGCCCTGGGATCGGTCTGCTTGCGCCGGCCGGCCCCGTCCGCCTTCGCGCCCAGATCCGGAATTCCCAGCGACTCCAGCTCTATCCCCTGCGAGTACAGCATGCGGAAGATGTAATGGTCCGGCTGCAGAAACAGCGCCGTCGGATTGGGAAACGGCCTGTTCTCGGCAAACCAGCGCGGATCCGTATGCCCGTGCGGACTGAGGATCGGCAGCTCCTTCACCGACTCATACAGCCTGACTGCAATCGCCCGGGCCGATGCCCCCTCCGCCGGGAAAAGCCTGTTCCCATCCAGCATGCTTTGCCTCTTCTCTACGGGATTCGTAGGTTCGTCTTGGTTCGGTTTTATGCTGCAGATCATCCTAAGCCAGCGGCGCTTCAGCCATCAAACCAGCGAATCTCCCTGGACCTTACACCTCTTTCAATAAAGGGCAGGACGTCTTTGAATTACTGCTCGCTATCCACCATGTGACAGGGGAAATGGGCACAACACGGTCGCTCGTCCCCGGATCCGCAGCGCGGTCCCCGGACAGCTTCGTATAATCGCCCGGAGCAGACACACTGCGGGCGCAGATCGTGAGGATGGACAGTGAGGCGCAGCGATCGCGGTGGTCTATCAGTGACTGGCCGATAACCTGAAGCCTATGGCGATACACCCTAGATAGCTGCCATGAGTCTGCCAAAAACTAGGATCGCAGTGTGACTTCTCACAAATCAAAGCAGCAATTTAGAGAGTCCTTAATGCGATCACACTGACAGTCCTCTCAGGGGCATCCTGCGGTACTGTGATCTGTAGATCCCTCTCCGTCTGTCTGAAGGTTAACGACTGATTATTGGCGAGCAGACGTGCTGAGAGAACCTTCGGTTTGATGCCAGTGATCTGCAGTGGAGTCGAGGGCCAATCGAAGATGTGGAGGAAGAGATCGCTACCTCTTGCCGTCGTGCGGTAACTCTGCTCCCCCTGAATGGGGCCAAAGGTGGTTCCGTAGATGGATTCGCCATTGATTGTGATCCATTTGCCGATATCCCCAAGACGCTCCTGAAACTCCGGTTGAATCATTCCATCTGGCTGCGGCCCAACATTAAGAAGAAAATTGCCGCCACGACTAGCGACCTCGACAAGACCACGTATCAGATCCTGTGAGGACTTGTAGTTGTGGTCATGCGCGTTGTAGGCCCATGTTTCATTGATGGTCATGCAGGTCTCCCAGAGCTGGAAGTCAGAAGGGGAGGGAATTCCTTGTCGGAAGTCCTTCTGGATGCTGGCGTCTGAACCGCGCATTGGTACATCTTTGGTTGGAATCGATTTCGGAATGAACTGTTCGGGAGTGACGAAATCCGCTGTGAGACCGATCCGGTCATTCACCAGGGTTGCTCGTTGCAGCTTGTAAATAAGATCGAGAAACCGTTGCCCATCGTATTTTTCCTGGTGATCAAGGCCGTCGAACCAGATCACTTTTACGTCTCCGTATCGGGTGAGCAGTTCTGTGAGTTGAAGACGCATGTAGTCCAGGTACGACGACCACTCGGGCCGGTCAGGCTGGCCATTCCAGGTATCACGTGAAAGCTTGGAGGTGTCCCGAAATCCCTGATGATTGAGGTCCGGAGGAGAGTAGTAAAAACCAAGCGGCATGGCACGGCGAGCACAGGCATCTGAGAGTTGCTTGACGATATCTTTGCCGTAAGGTGTGTTGGTTATCTTGTAGTCCGTATAGGCAGAATTGAACATGCAGAAGCCATCGTGGTGTTTGGTTGTGAACACCATGTACTGCTGGCCGGCGGTGCGTGCGAGATCGATGAAGTGGTCAGGATCCCATTTGCTGGGATTGAAGCGCTTTGGCAGAGCACGATAATCCGCCTCCGATATACCCCAATGGCCAGGTCTCATAATGGGCCAGGAGGCTTCGACACTGGCGAGAGAATACGGCCCCCAATGGATGAACATTCCGAATTTGGCTGCGCGAAACCACGCTGTGCGTTCGTCTTCAAGGCTTTCGCCGAGCCCAAGACGAGGCAAAAACGATACTGAGGCGGCAGCAAGGCTTGTGCTCAGAAACCGGCGACGATCCCAAATATAAGCGCTCATTTCACGAGACGATATGGAGGCCGAGATGGTTCTGTCAAGAATATTGTTGTGTATTTGCCCGATTCTTGTTTGAGTTTGTGAGATTGGGGCTTACTCTAAGCACTTAATGTGGACTCTGAGCCTAGGGGCGATTCCGCGTCTCAATCCGTATGAAAGACTTCCTGCATGGCAGCCCACCACTCACCATCCGCCCGATTCTCCAAAGGCGCTTGCATCGGATTTGTAATGGCCCACCACTCTTGCGTCTTCGCATCGGCCGCCATCTTGGCCATATCCGCAGTAAAGTTCTCGCCGACATATTCAAAGTAGCTGAAGAGGATGCCGTCTCGAAGGAAGATGGAGTAGTTGCGGATGTTGCATTCTGTGATGGTGTGAAGCACCTCCGGCCAGACAGACCGGTGGTACCTCCTGTATTCAGCCTCGGCTTCAGGCTTGAGGCGGAGTGTGGAGGCATGACGTTGCATGGTATTTTCCCTTGCGAGGTTTGAGGTTCAAGCGCTTATAAGTTCGTATCGGTGGTAATATTACGCCAAATTTGCCTCTAGCGGGTTACTATAAGCACTTATGAAGCAAACGGCCCGAACAAAACGTGTGGTGAAAACGATGGCTGCTCATGGTGAGCCGCTGGTTAAACATGCGCTCGCGGAGCAACTGCGTGCGGAGATCGTCAGCGGTGCGCTGGAGCCGGGTGCTCGGATTGTTGAGGGCACCTGGGGGAGAAAGTTCGGCGTTGCCCAGGGCTCGATTCGAGAAGCCATCAACATCCTTGCACAGGAGGGGCTTGTCGCCAAGGCCTCTGGGAGAAGCGCACGTGTGGTGAGCCTGAGTGAAGATGATGTACTTCGGCTCTATGAGTTGCGAGGAGCGCTCGAAGGCCTGGCGGGGAGACTGGCGGCTGAACGCAGCGCGGACACGACGGCTCTGCAGGAGGCGGTGAATACGATGCGACGTTCGGCAAAGGCGCATCAAGCAACGGAGTTGCTGGATGCCGATCTGTCGTTTCACCTGGAGCTTTGCCGACTTTCGGGCAACGAATATCTGCTGGAGCATGCACGAAGAATCTTACTGCCATTCTTCGCCTTCGTACGCATTCGGGTGGTTGCGAGCGGGCAGGGCACCTCCCCATGGGGTCGAGAACTTGACGTGCACCAACGCATCCACGACCTCGTACACGAAGGCGAAGGGCGCGTGGCGGAACAATATATCCAACAGGTCATGTCGCGGTTCGCGGCGACGGCCTATGGCGCATGGGAGAAAAAAATAGCACCGGGCAAGAGCGGCAAAGGCAAAGGGAAGAGTTGACCACCCAATCGCCTGTGACGGTTGAAGTCTGACACAGAAACGCAAATGCAGCGGTAAATGGTCGTGCAGGGGGAAAGATCATGGCGGTGTGTTCGATCGATCGCATTGCAACGTTCGATGCGAGGTATCCATTGCCGCCTGGGGCGGGGAGCGATGCGGTTCATACGGATCCAGAGTATTGTCTGGCGGTGACGCAACTGGGGTCAACGGAGCGTGGGCTGTGCGGGACGGGATTTGCACTTACCCTCGGGGAGGGCAACCGTTTGGTATGCGAGGCGATTGAGATGCTCTCGCGGCCGTTGCGGGGCCAGCCGATCGAAGATCTCATGGCAGAGTTTGGGAGCGTAGCCCAGAGGATGGCCGAAGATCCGATGTTGCGATGGCTGGGTCCGCATAAAGGCGTTGTGCATCTGGCGCTGGCGTCGGTTACAAATGCGTGTTTCGATCTGTGGGCGAAGAGCCGGGGCGTACCGCTGTGGAAGCTGCTCTTGGATCTGGAGCCAGAGGCGATAGTACGCCTGCTGGACCTGAGCTACCTGGATGAAGTGCTGGACGCGAAAGAAGCGGTTGCGATTCTGCGGGAACAGAAGAGCACGCGTGGCCAACGCGAAGGTGTACTGCGCGCTGGATATCCCGGGTATGACACCTCTGTCGGATGGATGGCGTACGACGATGCCAAGGTACGCGAGCTTACCGAGTTGGCGATCAGTAAGGGATTCAACGCATTCAAGCTAAAGGTAGGGTCGCGGAACCAACAGCGCGACCTTCGGCGCGCAACGATGCTACGCGAATGCGCCGGCGACGCGGGAACCGTGATGTATGACGCGAACCAGCAGTGGACGCTGCCGGTGGCGCGCACCATGTGTGCGGAACTGGCGAAGCTCCGGCCCTTGTGGATCGAAGAGCCAACTCATCCGGATGATGTGATGGCACATGTGGCGCTGGCGCACGAGATCGCTCCGGTGAAGATTGCGACCGGTGAGCACATTCCCAATCGAGTTGTCTTCAAGAACTTTATTCAGTCGGGCGCGGTGCACTATGTCCAGGCAGATTGCACGCGGTTAGCTGGTGTAAGCGAGTTCCTGACGGTGAGTTTGCTCGCGAAAAAGTTCAATCTCCCGGTAGTGCCGCACGTGGGCGACATGGGACAGGTACATCAACACCTGGTGTTGTTCAACCATGTCGCGATGGGGCATGAGACGCAGTTTCTGGAGTACATTCCACACCTGCGGAAGCACTTCGTTCATCCGGCGGAGGTGGATGGCGGCTTTTATCGCACCCCGCAAGATGCAGGCGCCTCAACCGATTTGAAGGAGTTGGCAGAACGGAGTTGCGTATGAGCGGCATGGTGCTGCAAGGCATAGGCCTGACGATGACAGCCGGTGTGATGTCCGGCAATTGCATGCTTCCCATGAAGTTTGCGAGGCGCTGGCGGTGGGAGAACATCTGGCTGGTTTTTGTTATTGTGTCGCTGCTGATTTTGCCTTGGGCGCTGGCGTTTGCGGAGGTGAACCGGTTCCTGGAGGTTTACCGCGTGGTTCCAGTCGCCGTGATGTACGCTCCACTGCTGTTTGGTGCGGGCTGGGGCGTGGCGCAGATTCTATTTGGCATCTCCGTGCGACGCCTTGGGATGGGTGTGGGTTACGCCATCATTGTGGGGCTGGGTGCGGTGTTCGGCACACTGGTGCCGCTGTTCGTAGGTCAGAGGAGGTTTGTGTCTGGCGTCTCGCTGGCAGAGATACTGGCCGGCGTGATGGTGATGGTCTCGGGAATTGTGCTGACGGCATGGGGTGGTCAGGTCCGCGAGCATGCCGGTAGCGAAACGATCGCAGCGCACTCGCAGGAGCAAGGCTATCTGGCGGCGGTACTGCTCGCGGTGCTGTGCGGCGTGCTGGCGCCCATGCTGAACTATGCCTTTGCATTCGGACAAGGACTGGCCTTGGCCGCCGTGCGCCTGGGGAACTCTCCGGCAGCGGCAGCATATGCGGTATGGCCAGTGGCGCTGCTGGGCGGCTTCCTCCCGAATTTTGCGTATAGCGTCTATCTGCTGCATAAGAACAGGAGCTGGGCAACCTTTGTCGAGAGCGGTGCTGATGGTATGTGGGCGGCGTTGATGGGCGTCCTGTGGGTGGGGGCAATTTCGCTGTATGGTGTGGCTGCGGTCTACCTGGGGCCGCTGGGAACGTCGATTGGATGGGGGCTCCTTCAGATCTTTATGATCATGGCGGCGACGATGTCAGGCCTGCTGACGGCGGAGTGGAAGAACGCTTCGCGCAGGGCGATGATGTTGATGAGTATGGGCATGGCAGGACTGATCGGCGCGACTGTGCTGTTGTCCATGGGGAGCCATTGAAAGAGAGCTCGGAATGTATAGCCGCTGGCTTGAATCTGCAGGAGGTAAAGAGCGTAAGGGGCGTACTGCAGGTTTGCGCTTGTTCGTTATCTCCGCCCTGCTGATGCCAAGTGCTTTCTCGATCGCGTATGTACCGTCGACCGATTCGCAGACCGCAAAGAAATCGGCACCGTTACCACAAGACGCAATGACGTTATTGCAGCAGGGGCAGGGGGACGCCGCGATTGCGGAGTATCGGCGCGCGATCGCGACAGCACCGCGCAATGGCAGAAACTACTACGGCCTTGCCGTAGCACTGGATCGGGCGGGTGCATTGCGCGACGAGCGAGTGACGCTCGAACATGCGCTGCGGTTGGATGGATCCTATGCGCCGGTGCATAACCAGCTGGGACTGCTGAATAGGAAGGAGGCGAAGCAGGCACTGGCAGTAGGCCGAATTCAAGCGTGCGATCGCCCTGGACCCACAATACGCCGAGGCCAAGAACAATCTGGGTGTGCTGCTGCGTACGCTCGGCGAGAACCGCAAGGCAGAGGCGCTGTTTCGTGAAGCTCTCGCAGAGAATGCGGGGTACGCGCAGGCGCTGAGGAATCTTGGTTCGTTGCTGGCGGTGGACGCACGGCTGAACTGCTTCGGAGGGCGATAGAGGTCGATCCCAAGAATGTGGATACGCTGACAGAATACGCAATGGTTCTGCTGCGGCTCAATAGGAAGGCTGAGGCGGTCGAGGAGTTTCGTGCGGCGATGCATGGGGCGCGGGATGCCGATATCGCTCAAGCCCTGTGGATCATCCGGTCAAGGTGAAACGCTTTATCCAGATACCTTCTGGAGCGACTGTTGGCGGTGACTCTACGCGGAGTGATCGGCACGAGACTCTTTCAATATAGATCGCCACTGCGCCTTGTTAAGCACTCATATTTCGTGCAACGCATTGAAAATGCGCCGTCTACAAGCTTTCCCGGCATCGCCTTCCGTTGCCGGCGGCAATCGGTAGATGTGTTGGGGACCTAGGCGTTTTCATTCCGATTAAACCCATATATCTCTGAATATCTCTGTCACACATCAATATGTGGTCCTAGCTCCTTTGGAAATCGGGCACCTTCGTCCGCCTATAGAAAACTTTTTATAAAACATTTAGTGACAACTTTCATTTTCATCTGTATATTTTGCTGCGCTCAGCTGAGCGCTTAAATGTAAACGCCGGAAGGTCATCGGAGGACGTATGGCGGAACAATCTGCAGATACGAAAAACAACATGTAAGCGCTTACTCGCTGCGCTACTGCTACTCGGTGGGATCGTGATCTGGCCCGGGGGGAGTTACGCACAACTCTCTTCCGCATCGATCAATGGTTCCGTACACGACGGAACCGGGGCGATTGTTGTCAATACGTCGATAACGCTTCGAAACGTGGACGCTTTGGTCGAAACAAAGGCGGCCAGGGTCCCCGAATCCAGTGTGGGGGGAAGTTAAAGGGGCCAACAGCTTGACGGGGAATACTGTTCTGCGGTGTTTGGCACGAAAAATGCGCATAGGAAAGAGTTTAAGGAGGTTTGACGTGAAGCTATTAAGAAGCCAGGAACGCATGAGAATAGCGAAAAAAGTGTTTCGATACGCGGGTCTGCTGAGCTGCGTTGTTCTGCTGTTCTCAGTGCAGATGATTGCCCAACTCTCCACCGCGGCCCTCAACGGAGTGGTTCGCGACCCGTCTGGAGCGGTGGTGCCCAAGGCAAGCGTTTCGCTGACCGCGGCGGACACCGCCGTGGTTCACACCACCCTGTCCAACAACGCCGGCGAGTATGTCTTCACCAGCCTCACGCCTGGCAGGTACACCATCCAGGCATCCGCGCCGGGATTCGGATCGAAGAAGGTCTCTGAGTTCGTGCTTGCCGTAGGGCAGACGGGGACGATCGACTTCGCGCTCCCCGTCGGCTCTGAGACCAGCGTTGTTACCGTTCAAGCGGAGGCGCAACAGCTGGATGTAACCAGTTCAAACCTGGGTACGGTGCTCGCCACCAAGCAGGTAAACGATCTTCCGACGAATGGCCGCAACTTCACCGCGTTGCTTTCGCTGACGCCGGGAGTTGTGCCGGTGAGCACAGGGCAAAACAGCATGGGTGGGCGCAACGGCGGATTTTCCGCACCTGTCGCCCAGGGCTCGTCGTTCACCTTTCCCGCGATTAACGGGCAGACGAACCGCAGCAACTTCTTCTTGACAGACGGCCTCAACAACTACGGCAGCATCCTCAGCACCTACGCGGCTCCTCCCATCATCGACGCCATTCAGGAGATCAAGGTCGTCTCCCACACCGACAGCGCCGAGTACGGCTCAGTTCTCGGTGGCGTGGTCAACGTCGTCAGCAAATCCGGCACCAACAGCTTCCACGGCTCCGCATGGGAGTACTTCCGCAACGAGTCCCTCGATGCCCGTCCGTACTTCCTGCCAACCAGCAGCAGCAAGCCAACCTTCCACGAGAACCAGTTTGGCGGAGCTCTCGGCGGCCCGGTATGGATTCCCAAACTCTACAACGGCAGAGACAGGACCTGGTTCTTCGTTGCCTATCAGGGCCTGCGATACAGCGCTGTGGCCACCAACAACATCCTGGTTCCGACGGCAGCGCAGCTTGCCGGTGATGAGAGTGGAGCTCCCCAGATCTACGATCCGTTCTCCACCGTACCCGACCCTGTACATCCCGGCCAGTACCTTCGTACCCCCTTCCCAGGAAACCAGATACCGGCAAATCGGATCGACCCGCGCATGGTCGCCTTTGCCAAATTTGTCTTTCCCGCTGCCGGACCATTGGTGCAAGGCAACAACGCCGTCGACAGTCAGCCGCTGGTCCAGACCCAGAACGAGTTCACCGCTCGCATCGACCAGCATCTGTTCAAAAATGACTCTGTCTGGTTCCGCTACAGCATGATCAACAGCAGCGAAAACTCCTCGGGTGGACTCCCTGGACTGGTCAAGACGGATGCCATTCCGGCACGCAACTGGGGCGGCAGCTACAACCATGTCTTCAGCCCCAGCCTCATGTTTCAAGTCCAGTACGCACGTACTACCGTCCAGGACAACGCCACGACCCTTTGGACGAAATCGATCGCCAGCGTCTACGCCGCAGCCGGCTTCTCCGATGGATTTGCTGGCGGCTTCGCCGCGAACAATGGCGGCAAGCTGCTGCCCAGCCCTGGAATCAACAACTATGCCAGTGGCGGCGAGAGCATTGAAAACACCCCCAAGGCAACCGACAGCCATCAGATCAGCGGTGTCGTCACCGAAATCCTTGGCAATCATGAGCTCCGCGCTGGCGGCGGCTTTATCAGCAACACCTTCGCCAGCCCCATCTCCTACGCCGGGCTCACCTTCGCGGCACAGCAGACGGCGAACCCCAGCCCGGTCCTCGATTCAAACGGTAACCCGATCTCAACCGGCGATCCGCTCTCCTCGTTCCTGCTCGGGGTGCCCGATGGCGCCAACCGCCGCAATGTAAACGAAGTCACCCGTCCCGGCGGAGTCATGGACTTCTTCCTGCAGGACACCTGGAAGGCGACCTCCAGACTCACCGTCAACGGCGGTCTCCGCTACGACTACTCCTTCCTCCCTGCCTACGGCACGGACGCCACCATCGGACAGGAGGGCGGCATCGAGACCGGCGACATGGACTTCAACACCGGAAACTACATCCTGCAGAAGCTACCACCAAGCTGCGCATCCAGAGGCTTCGCTCCCTGCATCCCCGGCCCCAACGGTCAGCTCCCGGCGAACGTGATCGTCGATCCACGCGGCAAGATCTCTCACAACTTCACGGGCAACTGGGGGCCGCGCCTCGGTCTTTCATATCGCCTGGGAGACAAGACGGTGGTTCATGCCGGTTTCGGCATCGTCTATGACAACTGGGCCGCAGTCTCCCAGATGGCGCAGAACATTGAGGGCGCCTGGCCTGATATCGGACAGCAGCAATTCAACGGCAAGAACCAGCCAACCAGTGCCGGAGCGACGTCCATTACCCCCACCGTAACGGCGCAGGATCCCTTCGGCAGCAATGGCAGCGGACTCTTCCCACCCGCGACCCCCTTCACCCAGGTGCAGTGGTTCTACGATCCCAAGATCAAGAACGCCTACTCGGAACAGTGGAACGTCGGGGTCCAGACTCAACTCACTCCCTCCACCGCCCTCACCGTCAACTACGTCGGCTCCGGCTCTCACCGTGTGGTTACTGGCGGCTACTACAACACCGCCTTGACACCCGGACCGGGCGATCCCCAGGCGCGCTCGCTCTATCCGTACATCGCGCCCACCTTCTACGACCGCAGCAACGGCACCTCTTCCTACAACGCCGGCCAGCTCCAGTTGGATAAACGCTACACGCGCGGACTCTCCTACTCCGTCGGCTACACCTACTCCAAGTCGATCAACGCCGGCGGCGATGGCTGGTTCGGTGCGGAGGGTGGCGTTCCCGTCGATCCCTACCATCCCAACGCATTCGGAAGCCGCTCTGTCGCCGGTACGGACCTCACACACGTCCTCACCGAAAACACGATCTACCAGGTTCCCATCGGCAAGGGGCAGCGCTGGTCTACGGGGCACGCCGTGGCCGACTACATCCTGGGCAACTGGCAGCTCAACAACTTCCTCACCCTTCGCTCCGGTCTTCCCTTCACTCCCATCATCAGCAGCGACATCGCCAACACTGGGAACGTAGGCTGGGCAGGATACGAACACGCCAACCTCGTCGGCGATCCACACAAGAATGTTCCCGCCGGCTTCAACTTCAATCCAACGGCATTCACTACGCCGGCCCAATACACCTACGGCACAGCCGGTCGAAACTCCTTACGTTCGCAGCGCTATATCAATATGGATGCATCGATCTTCCGTCAATTCCCCGTCTGGGGCGAGCGGCGGTTTGAGTTCCGCGCAGAGGCCTTCAACCTGTTCAACCATCCCGTTATGGGCAGTCCCCACAACGACATCAACAACGGCTCCCAGTTCGGCCTGATCACCGGTACCTCCAGTACAGAAAGACAGCTACAACTAGGCGGGAAGTTCATCTTCTAGGAACTTGATGCGTGGAGCTGAGCGGCTTCAGTAAGGCACGCGTCAGCTATGTGTCACAGGATGAACGTGTGCCTCACGATCACCCGTTGCGAGCGGAGCGCCTGCTGACGGACCAGGTGCTCCGCTCGCTGAGCGTATGTCCAAACGGCATATTCCGATTTCGTTCCGCCGATGGGAATGCTGTAATACGTGCAATCGCCCTTGTACGGACAATAGGTGTAATGCGTTGCCCGAAAAGGTGGAGTGCTGTAACCTTCTGTTCCTGGCTGCCAGTTAGCGCATCTCCATGTCCTCCGAGCGAATCGCCCGGTGCACTGTGGTGAAACGGTGTGGCAGAATGTTTCGTGTTCGCATCTGACTCTGGCTGAAGCGAACGCACGGCAGGTATATGAAGACTCGACAGCGACGCTTGCAAGAGTACGCAGGATGGATGGTATGCAGCGTGCTCTCAACCCTGCTGCTGCTGGAAGGCCTCGGCCAAACCCGGAAAGCGGTTCCCGCCGCAAAGCAACGCCAAGGGGCAGCCATCCAGCTCCCGGCTGCCCCGGACCGCGATGGCTACGTGGGGTCTGCAAGCTGTTCCCGGTGTCATCTCGGAATTTACCAGCAGTTTTCACGGACCAGCATGGGCCGGTCCATGTCTCCGATCACCGCAGAGCTCTTGCAGACTCTGCCCGCCTCGGCCGACCTCTACGATGACAGGTTGGACCGGCACTTTGCAGTGCATGCCAGGGATGGAAAGCTGTACCAGAGCGAGTACCAGACGGATGCGGGTGGGAAGGAGATATTTCGGGACACGCACGAGCTCGATTGGATCATAGGTACAGGAGCCAACGGCTTCGGAGCGCTTCTGCAGCGTGACAACTATCTCTTTCAGGCACCCCTGTCCTTCTATTCCAAACCAGGCACCTGGGGGCCGTCTCCGGGCTACGAGTTCGGAGACTACGGCTTCAACCGCCCTATCCTGGCCGGTTGCATCTCCTGCCACAGCGGCCGCCCGCGGCCGGTCGCTGCAACCAATGGACGCTTTGAAACCCCTTCGTTTACTGAGATGGCCATCGGCTGTGAAAACTGTCACGGGCCAGGAGCGGCGCACGTACGCGCGATGGATTCGCGAGACTCGCCGAAGAAGGACGATCTCATCGTAAATCCGGCCGGCCTGAGCATGGATCTGGCGAACAACATCTGCATGTCGTGCCATCAGACGGGCAATGTGCGCGTATTCAAGGAGGGCAAGACGTATCAGGACTTCAGGCCGGGAACGCCCCTGGACGACGTCCTCTCGATCCTGATGGTTCCTCCAACCCGGGAGTCCCCCCCGCAGGCCGATCATCTTGAGCACTTCTACTCGATGACCTTGAGCAAGTGTTATCGGGCCAGCGCAGGCCGCATGGGATGCATCACCTGCCACAATCCGCATGTGGAGCCCTCGAAGGAAGAGGCGCCAGCGTACTTCAACGCGCGATGCCTGACTTGCCATACCCAACAGAGCTGCAAACGGTCCCATGCCGCGCGTGAGAGCAGCATGCTCGCAGATAACTGCATCGGGTGCCACATGCCGAAGCGGGATGTGCAGGTGATTTCGCACTCCAGCGTCACTAGCCATCGGATTCTCGCCCGGCCCGACGAAGGCTTTCCGGATACCGCCTTTCATCAGACCACCCCGGCTTTACAGGATCTGATTCATCTCAACCCAGTACCCGGCAGGAAAGATGATGTGGTCCCACCGCTCACCCTCTTGCAGGCCTATGGCGAGCTTGCCGCGAGTAAACCGGAGTATGTTTCTCCTTATCTCAAGGTCCTCGCACAACTGGAGCAGACCGATCCCGACAAGGCCATAGTGCAGGCTGCTCTGGGTCGCAGAGAACTCAAGAGTGGCAAGCTGCAGGAAGCGGCCGACCATCTGTATCGCGCGTTGCAGCTTGGACCGCCACAGGCCACGGTCTATGGTGATCTTGCCGAGGCCACGACAAAAATGGGCCGCCCCGAGGAGGGGCTCGCCCTGCTGCAGAAGGCAACGGCGCTCGATCCCTTCAATCCGGTGCTGCAGAGGGCGCTGGTTGTGCGCCTCATCAATATGAAGCAATACTCGAACGCGGTCGCAGCAATGGAGCACTACCTGGAGATATTCCCACAGGATTCCTATATGCGGAAGATGCTGAGTCTCGCTCAAGGAGAACCTTTACAGAAATGATCAACCCCAGTCTGCAGCGAGTCCGTTTCCAGACACCATCCGCCTGCGCCGTTACAACTGGGATGTTGCTGGCCTTGTGTACTCAAGGCCTGTTCGCCCAGAACACGGCCGAGATTCGCTTTGAAAATCGCCAGCCGCAGTCAGGCGTCGATTTCGTCCTGAACAACGGAACCACCAGCGACAAGCCGATCATCGACAGCATTCCGGGCGGGGTCGCTCTACTCGATTATGACAACGACGGCTACCTCGACATCTTTTTCACCAATGGCGCGCAGATCCCCACTCTCTCCAAAGAGGAGCCTAGCTTCTACAACCGGCTCTATCACAACAATCACGACGGGACATTTACCGATGTAACCGACCGCGCCGGCTTGCGCGGCGCAGGCTACAGCATGGGTGCGGCGGCAGCAGACTTTGACAACGATGGATGGACCGATCTCTATGTCACTGGGATCAATCGGAATATTCTGTACCGCAACAATCACGACGGGACATTTACCGATGTAACCCATCGCGCCGGCGTCTCCGGAGTTACACCCGAAGGCAAGAAATTGTTGGCGGTCTCCTCCGCGTGGATTGATTACGACAACGATGGCCGCCTCGATCTCTTTGTAACGAACTATCTGGACTGGTCGCCTGAGACTTCCAGAATCTGTGGCGAACCCGGCAAGCGTCTGTCATGCCCGCCATCGCTCTACTCCGGCCAGCCAAACATCCTTTATCACAACAACGGCGATGGCACATTCACCGATGTCTCAACCGCGACCGACATTGCCAGTCACATAGGCAAGGGCATGGGCGTAGCCATCGCGGATTACGATGCAGATGGATGGATGGATATCTTCGTCGCGAATGATAACGAGAGAAACTTCCTGTTCAGGAACCGCAAGGGCAAGGGCTTCGACGAAATCGGCGTTGAGGCCGGCGTGGCTTACACCGACGATGGCCTTCCGGTCTCGAGCATGGGCGTCGATTTTCGTGACTATCGCAACGACGGCAGACCCAGCCTCTTCATCACCGCTCTCGGTGGCGAGACCTTCCCCCTGTATCGGAACGAAGGGAATGGTTTCTTCAGGATGGACACCTATCCCGCCGGGATCGGCTTCCCCACGTTCAAGATGAGCGGCTGGGGAGCTGGAATCTATGACTTCAATAACGATGGTTTCAAGGATCTGTTCAGCGCCAACTCGCATGTCAGTGAGAACGCCGACCTCGACCCGCAGCAGCACTACCGGCAGGCCAACGCAGTCTTCCAGAACCTGCAGAACGGCATCTTTCAGGACATAAGCGCACAGGCAGGCGCTGCTCTATCCCTACTCGGAGCCCATCGCGGTTGTGCCTTCGGCGATTTGAATAACGATGGCAAGATCGATGTCGTCGTCTCCGCGATCGGAGGTCCGGCCGAGCTCCTCTACAACACATCCGTAAGCGGCAACCACTGGCTGCTGATTCAGACCATCGGAGTCAAAAGTAACCGCGATGGCATCGGCACGCAGATCAAGCTCATCTCGATGTCCGGCGCCGTGCAGTATAACCAGGTGACGACCGCCGGAAGCTATGCGAGTTCCTCGGACAAGCGGGTCCACTTCGGCCTCGGTCGTGACAAGCTGGTGAAGGAGATCGAACTCCGCTGGCCGAGCGGGACGATCCAGGTTCTGCACAACGTGAAGGCGGATCAGATTCTAAAGGTCACCGAGGGCGCGTCATGAAAGCACTCTGGCTCTATCTTCTGTGGATGACAGTGGCCGTGCCTGGTGCCTTGGCCGATACCTGCAGCGGGGCGGAGACTCAGATCACGACCATCTCCACGGCCCCCGCACGCAATGCGGCCACTGCCGCGAAGATCCTGCTGGCTCCGCTTGAGGTAGCTTATCCTGATTGCGCTCAAATTCTGCTTGCACGTGCACGGATCGAGGCGGCGCAAGGATCCGCCGCAGAGGCGCACGATCTGTTCCTACGCTACCTGGAACAAGCGCCGGACGATTCCACCGGCATGGCGTACTTCGCCCGTTTCCTCATCGACCAGGCCGAGTACCAGCGGGCCGATGACCTCTCGGCCGGCGCGCTCGATCGTAGTCCCAGCGATCCTGCCGCGCTGGCCGTGCGTGGTCAGATCCTAGATATGAAGCGGCAGTCCCAGCTCGGCCTGGAACTGCTCAAAAGGTCGTGCGAGCTTGATCCCGACAATGCCGACGCACAGTTTCAACTCGGAGCTCTGTACGATCGAGGCAAGCGGCCCGCCGATGCCGTAAAGCATTTTCAGAAGGTAGTGGATCTTGATCCCGGGTACGCTCCTGCATGGGATTACCTCGCTCTGAACCTGGAGCCGCTCGGCGAGCTGGATCGCGCCGACGCCGCCTATAGAAATGGTCTTACGGTTAACCAGGATGGGCCACACTTCGACGCATTTCTCGATTACAACTACGGTCGCTTTCTGGCCAAGCGTAACCAACTCCTCGAGAGCAAGCGGCATCTCGACCGCGCAGTGGATCTTGTGCCTGATTTCCGCGCCACCTGGTACGACCGCGCGAAGCTTAACCTGCGGCTGGGCAACTATCCGGAGGCGCGAACGGATGCCGAGAAGGCTGCCAGCATTACCGGCCAGATTGGCGGCATCATCGATCTCCAGATCGATGCGCTGCTCGAACAGATCTACCGGCGGCTGGGTGAAACGGAGCTGGCGGAGAGGTATGCTGTTCTGACGCGGGAGACCCCTCCGCCTGTGCGCAAGGGATACGAACAGTCCCCACCACAATAAATCGGCAATGAATCGACGGCTCGCTACTTTTTGGAAGGCGTGTAGGGCTGCGTGCGGACGATGCCCTTGCCCTCTTGAACCGTAACGATTTGCCCGGCATCGACCTTCGGAACGCTCTCGGTCTTGCCGCTGGGCCAGCGGACAGAGAGCTCCGCGACTGAGGACGTGCCTAGACCGAAGTGCAGGCGCAGGTCACTCTGCGACAGAAAAGAGCCACCACTGCGCACCTCGTCGATTTGTTTATGCCCCCCGGCGCTCAACGTAACCCGTGCGCCGATCGCATCCCGGCCGGTAGCAGTCAGCGCCCGTATCGTCAGAGAACTCCCACTCACTGGGGCAACGTTCTTGAGCAGCGTGGGCGCCTCTCCCATGTTCACGATAACGATCTCCTGCTCGCCGTCGTTGTCCAGGTCGCCCACCGCGAGACCTCGCGACGAGTGCTCGTCGGATATCCCCGGTCCGCCCGCCCCGGAGAGGTCGAAGAACTGGCCGTCTCTCCGGTTCCAGTAGAGCAGCCGCTGCTGCTTGAAACGCTCGCCCGTGTGTCCGTCTTCCACCTCGGGATAGACGTGCCCATTGGCGACGATCAGGTCAGGCCACCCATCGTTGTCGATGTCGAGAAACGCGGTTCCCCATCCCAGATAACGCGTGTTCACCGCGAGACCGCTATCGATCGTCGCATCCTCGAAGTTGTTGTTGCCCTCATTGCGATAGAGCGTATGTGTGTCGTCTGCGAAGTTGGTCTTGAAGATGTCCAGCAGACCGTCATGATTGAAGTCTCCAGCACTCACTCCCATGCCAGCCTGTTCGCGGCCATCTTCGTTGTACGCTACACCGGCCTCCGCAGCGATCTCCTCAAAGCCTTTTCCCGCCAAATTGTGGTAGTAGAGGCTGGCGGTCGAGTCGCAAGCCACATAGATATCCGGCCAGCCGTCGTTGTCGAAGTCCCCAGTCAGCGCGGTGAAGCCATAGTAGTTCTTCGGCGTCGTCACATGGAGTGAATCGGAGACGTCCTGGAAGTGGCCGTGCCCATCGTTCTCGTAGAGCGAGACCGTCTCTGCCGGCAGTCCCCGAGGACCACACAAAACCGGCAGGCCCTTCCACCGGCACTGCGACTTATCTCCAGGACGCGGCGTCTTGGCCGGATCGAATTCGATATAGTGCGCCACGACCAGATCAAGAAAGCCATCCCGATTGAAGTCAAGGAAGGCACAACCCGTGCTCCATCGCCGCTGCCCGGTTACCAGTCCTCTCTCCTTCGCCTCGTCACGAAACGTTCCATTGCCGAGGTTATGGTAGAGAGCGTTCTGCCCCCATTGCGTGACAAATAGGTCGACGTTTCCGGAGTTATCGACATCGCCCGCGCACACCCCCTGCCCCCAACCCGTGTGTGCCAGCCCAGCCTTCGCCGTAACATCTTCGAATTTCAGACCGCCGAGGTTGTGGTAGAGATAGTGCGTCGCAGCAGGACCACGGTCCAGTTGCCCGCCGTTCACCACAAAGATGTCCGGGAGACCATCGTTGTCATAGTCGATGATCGCGACACCGGTGCCAGTGGTCTCAATGATGTACTGTTTGCCCTTCTCCGCACCGGAGATGTTGACGCCCTTCAATCCAGCGGGGGCCGCCATGTCCTGGTACCGCACAACCGGCGCCTTCATTCCCGGAGGCAACGGTTTGGCGGGAGTAGATCTTCCATTACCCGTCGCTACGCCCATCCCTTGCGCATAAGCGGTGCTACTCGCGCAGCAACCCAGCAGCAGGCCGGCGCACAAGATAACAAGAGAGAACTTGGCGGAGCGAGTAAAAGAGCAAGTCCTGATCACCCCGCGGATTATAGCACTTGGAAATATACGCTCCAGGCTGCATCTCCGCTCCTACTGGGAGTCGCAACGGCGACGCCCCACCAGTGAAACGGCAGCTACAGAGGCACTTTTATTATGCTAGACTTCTGATCGAGCTGCGACGCCCCGCATCTGCAAACGACCGCAAGGCAGGCGTTATGGCTCCCCGTCAGACGGAGATTTTTCTCGCGAGATGAACCACTGGCTGCGGGATAGCCGCAGCCAGTCGCGGCGAACTCACGGATGCGGGTATCACGGACGTGGAGCACCAATGCCTGCAGCAAGGATTGCTCGATCAACCGCCCGCATACTTCGTTTCCCTGTAGCTGTCGTGTGTATCTGCGGCTGCGCCATCGCTCAACCGCAGACCTCGCATTGCAAGGGGCCGACCGAGTTGGAGCGCGCCATCGCCGCGCATCCTTCAGCGGCCGCCTACGATGCGCTTGGCGCTTACTTCGGACAGCAGAACCAGCTCTCCTGCGCCCTCTCCGCCTTCCACTCGGCGGTTCATCTTGCCCCGGGATCGTGGGAGGCCCACTACGATCTAGCCATTGCCCTCCTGCAACACGGTGGTGCGGAACAAGCGGTGCGGGAGCTTCGGACCGCGTCCGGTCTGAAACCGGGAACCCCACGGATACAGCTCGCGCTTGGCGTCGCACTCAACCAGTCGAACCAGCCCGATGCAGCCATCGATGTCTTCAAAGCCGTTCTGAAGATCGATCCAAAATCCATACCCGCCCTGGACGGTCTGACCAAGGCGCTGATTGCGGAGAAGAGATATTCGGCGGCCATTGCCTATCTGAAGGATGCGCCGGCTGACGAAGTGTTGGCATTGAATCTCGCCATCGCGTACTCAAAAAACGGAAATACCGAGGAAGCGCTGCAAACCCTGTCTGCAATCGCGAAAGATCACCCGGACTACGCCCAGGCGCACGTAAACCTCGCCATCCTCTATACCCAGCAGAGCCGCTATCGCGATGCGGCCGACGAGTTTCAGCAGGCATTGCGGATTGATCCGACAGATGATGTTGCTCGAGTCTCTTACATCAAAGCATTGATCATTCTGGCGCACCTCGATACCGCATTGCCGCTGGCTGAAGACTACCTTCGCCGCAAGCCCAACGACTTCGAGGCTCTCTATCTGATGGGAGCTGTAGACCGCGAACTCGGAAGATATACCGAGGCGGAAAAGGCGCTATCCAAGGCGGTAGAGATTAAGTCGGATCACTATGACTCCCGTTATGATTTAGGCTTTGTTCTGGCCAAGCTCGGTAAGCGCGCGGAGGCGCGAGTGCAGCTTGAAGAGGCGCTGCAACTCAATCCCAGTTCCAGCGAAGCCCGCTTTCAGCTCGCCTCTGTCCTGCGCTCCCTCGGCCAGAAAGATCAGGCCAACGAAGAGTTGAAAGTCTTCCAGCAGAAGACAGCAGAGACCGTAAAGCAGGACGTAGCAGGCGTCAAGAGCAACCAGGCCAATCAGTATCTGGTCACAGGCGAGGTGGAGAAGGCCCTTGATCTCTACCGTGAAGCTCTCGTCGAAGATCCGAAGAATGCACGCACCTACTACGATTACGCGCTGGCTCTCGATCGAGCAGGAGACCTTGCTGCCGAGCGTGACGCCCTGGTCAAGTCGATCGCTTTAGACGCTGCATTCGCTCCCGCGCACAATCAGCTTGGGCTGCTCAACCTACAGGCCGGGCAGATGGCGGATGCCGAGCAGCAGCTCAAACTCGCCAGCTCGCTCGACCCGCAATACTCCGAGGCACAGGGCAATCTGGGCGTCCTGTATGGTCAGCAGGGAAACGATGCGGAAGCAGAACGGCTTTTCCGGCAAGCGACGGAGAACAATCCCAAATATACCCGGGCCTTTGTGAATCTCGGACTTGTCCTGGCAAGTCAGGCGCGCTTTACAGAAGCGGAAGAAGTGCTGCGCCACGCGGTGCAACTCGAGTCCAACAACACCTCCGCTCTCACCGCCGATGCGATGGTATTGACCCGCCTGAACCGCCCCACCGAGGCCATCGCCTCGTTTCGCAAGGTGATCGAACTCAATCCCCAGGCTGCGGAAGCTCATCTGAATCTCGGAATTGCCATGGCAGATCAGTTCAATCTGAACGACGCTTTGGCCGAGTTCTCGGAGGCGGTGCGCCTTGCTCCAAAGAGTGCGGTCACCCACTACAACCGCGGGAGAGTCCTGCTGGACCTCCAACGCAATCAGGAAGCCAAGCTGGAGCTGGAGGCGACAACAAATCTTGACTCTGGCTCGACAGAAGCCTGGTATCTACTAGGTCTGATTGCCCGTCAATCCGGAGATTCCGACGTGGCGATCCGGCAGTTTTCACAGGCCGTCGCCTTGAAGCCCACTTACGCCGACGCGCGGTACATGCTCGGCCGCGAACTTCTACACAAGGGGGATAGTGCCGGCGCGATTGAGCAATGGCGCAAGGCCGTTGAGATTCAGCCCGACTATGGCGAGGCCCTCTATAACCTCGCCCGTCTGCTCGCCAAATCCGACCCCGAGGATGCGAAGCACCTACAGACCCGGTTCGAGAATCTGCAGACACAGAAGCACGTCATGGATCGCGCCCAGACGCTGGGTAACTTTGCCTTGGCCTCGGCGGAGGCTCACGATTGGCCGCAAGCGATCGCCCAACTGAAGGAGGGCATTGAGCTCTGCAAAGACTGCAGTGCTCTGCCGCTGCTTCACAAGGATCTTGGGCTCATCTACTGCCGCTCCGGTGAATTGAAGAATGGACGCGCCGAGTTGCTTGTCGCACAAAAGCTTTCGCCAACCGACCTGGATGTTACACAAGCGCTCCAGATATTGGAGTCAATGGGGAAGTAGCACTCTGCTGCCGATACCATGCGGTACCACGCCGTACGTTCATCCTCCACGTCTTGTCCGAACAGAAGGCCGGGCGCGAAGGCGAGAGAAGCAGCTGCGAGACCAGATGCGAGGAGACTGCGCCGGTTCAAAATAGGAGCGTTCATGATGCGACGGACGATGATCCGACGAATGATATTGGTGGCGATAAATGTACGTCAAACTATTGTTCGCCCACACCCTTCACTCGTGATGGAAGACCTCCTCCATACACTCTCCCTCCGCCGGTTCTCGAGCGGCGTCTGCATCGGGTTGGTGATGGCCCACCACTCCTGCGTCTTATGATCCGCAGCCATCTTCTTCATGTCGGCCGCGAGATCTGTTCCGGTGTATTCGAAATAACTGAAAAGCAACCCATCTCTCAGGAAGATCGAATAGTTCGAGATATGGCACGCGCGATCCTGTTGAGCACTTCGGGCCAGACCGCGCGGTGGCAACGCTTATATAGGCCTCTTCTGCTTCGGGCTATAGCTGGATAAGGGATGCGTAGCGCTGCATGCTGGTGCTGCTTCGATCCGATTTGCCACAGACGCTGATTGTGGAATCTAAACTCTCGCGCGTTGACGTTTTCCGTATCCGTCCTGTGCGCTCTGGCTGGCCCATGTGGGGAGAAAGATCTGCAATCTGGAAGATCACTGTCAAGAAAACCAAGGTCATGCAATGGCATCGCGTTTTTTTGCCCGCAAATGATAGTTTGTACATATAATTCACGGGCTTCTGCATTTATGTAAGGAGATCCCGTGAAATTCACCGCCCTTGGATTCGCCGCCGCCGCCCTTTCGCTCGCTCCCTTTGTACTCCCTCTGCATGCTCAGGTTGAAGGCGAAAAGATCGCCACAAGCTCAGCACATCCCGTGCCCGCCATCCAGGACACCGAGACAGCTGCCCAGCGCGATGCCCGAATGGCCTGGTGGCGCGACGCCCGCTTCGGCATGTTCATCCATTGGGGTCTTTACTCCATTCCTGCTGGATCCTGGGACGGCAAGCCGATCGATGGGATCGGCGAGTGGATCATGAACCGCGGCTCCATCCCTGTCGCCGATTACGATGCCCTCGCCAGCCAGTTCAATCCCGCCGCCTTCAACGCCCATGACATCGTCGCCCTCGCCAAGGCTGCGGGTATGAAGTACATCGTCATCACCGCCAAGCACCACGACGGCTTCGCCATGTTCGATTCCAAGGCGGACTCCTTCAACATCGTGCAGGCCACCCCCTTTCATCGCGACCCCATCCGTGAACTCGCCTCCGAGTGCAAGAAGCAGGGCGTGAAACTTGGCTTCTACTACTCTCAGGACCAGGATTGGTCAGCACCCGGCGGAGCCGCCTACAAGACCGGGGGGCACAAGCCGCCAACCTTCCATTGGGATCCAAAGGCCCAGGATGGCGACTACGCGAGCTATCTTCACAACAAGGCCATCCCGCAGTTGAAGGAGCTTCTCACAAACTATGGTGATTTCCCGGTCGTCATCTGGTTCGACACGCCGACCGTGGACATGACCCCCGCCCTCGCCGGAGAAGTTGTGGCCCTGCTGAACCAGCATCCTAACCTCATCTGGAACAACCGCCTTGGCGGCGGCTACAAGGGAGATACCGAGACACCCGAGCAGTTCATCCCCGCCCAGGGCTACCCCGGCCGAAACTGGGAAGCCTGCATGACCATGAACGACACGTGGGGTTTCAAGGCGAACGACATGAACTTCAAGTCGACCCAGACCCTGCTGCGCAACCTCATCGATATCACCAGCAAGGGCGGCAACTACCTGCTCAACATCGGTCCTGATTCCAAGGGCAACGTGCCTGCGCCCGAGATCGAACGCCTCAAGCAGGTGGGCAGTTGGCTCTCCGTCAACGGAGAAGCGATCTACGGGACCAATGCGACCCTCTTCGGACCCGAGGCAGGCTCCTTCAGCCAGACCGAGAAGGACAAGGCCGGCAAGCCCAAGTTCATACCCAGCTGGAACTGGCGCTCAACCACGGGTAAGGACAAGATCTACATCTCGCTCTTTACCTGGCCGTCCGGAAGTTTTCACCTGGATAAGTCCCCACGAGCCATCACCGGGGCCTACCTTCTCGCCGACAAGGCGCGCAAGCCTCTCAAGGTGACGGCGTCGGCCTCTGGCGTCGACGTGGCGCTTCCTTCCGCGCCGCTCGATCCCGTCGCGACCGTATTGGTCCTCACGACGAACTAGCAACGCTGCCCGGCCGCCCTGGCTCCTCGTTGGGAGCCAGGGCGGCCATTTTCTGCGTGGAAAGCGATGTGGGGGGATTCTACAACACCGCACCGACACCGGGTCCAGGTAATCCCCGCCTGCGTTCACCGTACCCGTATATTGCACCGACATACTGGGCCGTAGTTCCGGTACGAGCAACTACAACGCGCTGCAACTCTCAGTTGAAAAACGCTACACAAACAACTTCTCTTTTTCGGTTGCGTACACATGGTCGAAATCAATCGATACGGGCGGTGACGGTTTTTTGGGGGTAGAGGGCGGTGTTCCTCAAGATCCCTATCATCCAGGTGCGTTTGGCAGCAGGTCTGTCGCGGGTACGGATCTAAGGAATGTGCTTTCGGTGAGCACACTCTATTCAGTGCCACTGGGAAAAGGGAAGAGTCATAGTACTGGCAATGCGGCTCTTGATTACGTTCTCGGAAATTGGCAGGTAAACAATATCTTTCTTGCAAGGTCCGGTATGCCATTTACGCCGAGCATTGGTGGCGATAGCGCGAACACCGGTATCGGCAATAGCGGATATATGACCGCGAATCTGGTTGGAGATCCAAACAACATCAGCAAACGGACAGCTGACCAGTTCTTCAATATTGCTGCCTATGCTGCTCCGCCAATCTATACCTTTGGTACGGCGGGGCGAAACTCTTTGCGGTCAGCGGGGTTCTGGAATCTGGATACGTCGCTTCTCCGCAAGTTTCCCATGGGCGAACGGTACCAGGTTGAGCTTCGTGCAGAAGCGTTCAATGTCTTCAACCATCCCACGCTCGACATTCCCAATGGCCGATTTGGCGATTCAAACTTCGGAAGGGTAACCGGCACAGCCAGTGTTGCGCGCCAACTCCAGATGGGAACAAAGTTTACCTTCTGATCCTAGCGAGATGTGCGAGGTGCGCGCCTTCCGTAGTATGCGGTGGGCGCGCACTGCTTCAGAAACAAGTTGCAATCTCTTTCGAACGGCCCTGAGTCTTTGCTCTGCACGTTACTCGGTGTACGAGATAGGATCACTGCGTTGTTCGTTGGACCGATAGAGCGCCTCCACAAGTGACATAGTTTGGAAGGCGTCCTCAAAGTGAGACGGAAGCGTAGATGTTGAGCCTTCTGCAAAGGCCTGCAACGCACCCATCGTTCCCATGAAGGCATCGGGAAAGTTATTGCCACTGACGGGAAGCGACTTCCATGTAGATGACGTATTGCCGCGTTCCGCGTATTCCAGGGTGTCGGGTTTCGAGTTGGGGTAATCGAGGTTGACTCCCATTGTGATGCGCGCGGCCCCTCTAATTCCTTCCCACTTAACAAAGCTGTGTTGATGGGCAGGGCCGAAGTTGTGGCCATGATTCGTAGTGACTAAGACACGCTTGGAAGCGCCGTAATCGAGGATGGCGGTGGTCCGAGTGGCTGCGAGATCAGGATTCAGAGGATGCTTCGTAGTGCTTGCATAGACACTGTGCGGATTGCCGAGCCAGGAGCGGATCAGATCGAAATAATGGATGCTGTGATATAGGATCTCCAGGCGAGGAGCAGTGGCGAGGAAGGTCCAAAGATGCCAGGGTGTGTAGGTGCAAGTCTGTATCTCCATGTCATGAATATCGCCAAGAAATCCATTGCGGGTAAGCGCCGCCGCAGCGAGATTGTTTGGAGAGTAGCGCAGTGAGAAGTTGACGGCAGCGGTCAAATGTTTGCCACGGCAAAGATCTCGGATAATGCGTGCCTCTTCTATTGTCTCTCCCATTGGCTTCTGCATAAGCACGATAGCGCCGTCGGGAAGTTGCGGCAGTATTGAAACCAGTTGCGATGCAGGAACGGCGACATCAAAGACTACATCTGCGGGAGCGTACCGAACTGCCTCGGTGATAGAACTGAAGGTGCGCTCGATGCCGTGCTCGGATGCAAGTTGCTCTGCCTTCTCCAGTGATGCGTCCAATAAGCCGATAACGGGGAATTCGGCCTTCTTGTAAGCGGGTAGATGGGCTGCGCGGACGATGCCACCCGCCCCAATGACGATGATGGGCTTGACATTAATTGGGCGAGGAGATCCTGTTTGACTGATTGCGGCAAGTAGCGAGGCATTACTTTCCTCAGTGATCATTTCTATTCTCCGAAGGGAGCATTGATTGCCCGCTATTGTATGGGGTCACAGAACGTTTGTTCGTTCGATTGGTTCGCGCATGGGCCATTCAATGCGACTGTGATTGCAGGGCCTGTTTGATCGTGGCGGCAGCTTGATCGCCCATAATATTAGCCCCCGCTTTGTTGAAGTGAATTGCGTCCTCATAGAGATCTAAATGGTTCGTCATCAGACGGTGCTGGTCATCAAGCAAGATCTTCTCTCGTTCTGCGAAGACCTTTGCTATTGCGTTTCTTGCCTCAATACGTGGATTGCTAGCGCCTGTAGTCGCCTCCGGCTTGACGGGTGTAATGGTTGCCCAAATAAGTGTTTTTCGACCGGGAAGCGCAGAAACGGCAGCCAGGAAGGATGGGAACCCAGCTTCAAATTGAGATTCCGTATAACCCCAGCCGTGCATGCCGTTGTTGAAATGCACGACGGCGAAGGAGACCCGTTGTAACGCAGCGAACTCGGCAATCTGTTGTGGAAGCCGCGGATCTCCTACGGAAGTGGATGATGCAATGAGATAGACGTTCGCAATGCCGGCGAGATCTTGTGTCACCTGGGGAAAATAATTGCGGGTAATGGAATCGCCGAGCAAGAGAACGTTGGGAAGCTGAGTATCTACGTGTTGCGGACGTACCTCCCATGTCCATTCGATCTCTTCAGCGATAGCCTTGTTTGGCTGCGCGAGAGCGAGGGCAGGGACAAAGAGCATTCCAAGAGCAAGGGACGTGAAACAGAGGTGTCGAAGCGAGACGCGCCGGCTCCTATTGGCGATGGCAATCATGCTGATTTCTCCAGAAAAGACTATGAAGTGCAAGGTGAACACCAGAGGCCCGGTAATCCAAACTGCGCTCGGGTATCCAAAAAGCTGCGGGTAGAGATTGCAGTCGGATGGTTAGCCTGAACGTGCAATGAAATTGGATTGTTGAGGAAATGGTAATGAGAGTTTTGACTTTGTGCCATGCAAGATTAACCTAAAAGCCTTCACGCACCCTAAGTCCGCACATGAAATTGCTAGGCGATGCGGCGGGCAGCTCCGGTAAGAGATGAACCACATCCCTCGGAACTGAATCAGCGCTCTTGTCTCGAAGCCAAGTTCAAACCGCTGTTCAGACTTTCAGCGCACAAGCAGTCGGATCAGTTGTCGAATCCGGTGTTGGGAACCGATAGTATGTTTTGGCCGGTCTACGCGGCCAGATTCGAAGACATCGCGAAAAGATTGACCCAGAGCTGGAATCTGACGATCGAATGGACGATCACCATCACTATTTTGCTGGGGATGGGGGCTGGATTTGCTGGGTGCGGCGGTCGTGGGCAATCCAGACGGTGGGTGAGAGGCCGAGGCGTTGGGAGAAGACGCGGGTGAGGGCGGTGGAGCTGGCGTAGCCGACCGCGGGAGCGACGATCTTGAGGGGCATTCCCTTGCGCAGCAGGGTTTGGGCTATGCCGATGCGCCAGTCGGCGAGGTAGTCGAAGGGGGTGACGCCGACGATCTGGCGGAAGTGCACGGCGAAGCGGGCGCGGGACATGCCTGCGGTTTGGGCGAGTGTCTCGAGCGACCAGGGGTGGGCGGGCTGCTGGTGCATGGCGGCGATGGCCAGGGCGAGGCGCGGGTCGGCGAGACCGAGGAGGACGCCGCCGGCGATGAGGCGCCGGTTCATGGCGGCACGTAGGAGCAGGACCAGGGCGTACTCGGTGAGGTGGTCGATGGCGGCCTGGCGGCCGGGGTGCTCGGCGAAGGCCTCGGTGAAGAGCAGATTGGCGGTGGGGGCGAGCTCGTGGACGGAGGCGAGGGGGACGATGAGGAGCTCGGGCAGGGTCTGGACGAGGGGGTTCTGCATGCCGGCGCCGAACTCGATGCGGGCGCAGACGAGCTCGGCGCCGGCGGCGGGATCGGCGCGGAAGCGGTGGCGGCAGGGGCGGGGATAGAAGAGAACGCTGGGCTCGGCGATGGTGATGGGCGGGAGCTGGGGGCGCTCGACGTGGAGGGTGCCGCGGCGCAGCAGGTGCAGGTGGCCGGCGGTCTCGGTGGCGTGGTCGCCGGAGACGCCGCAGAGGCGGCCGGAGTAGAAGACGCGGGCGGAGAGGGTGAAGTGCTCGAAGAAGGGGGAGAGGCTGTCCATTTCGATACTGACAGCTAGCATACTGCGACTTTGGGGAATCTTCCGTATCGGGATCTTCGGCATGCTTGATCTTGCTGGGTATTGCAATTTGCTGGACGAAGAGGAGTCGGTATGGCGAAGACGGAGTTTGGAACGGCGGGAGTTCTGGGAACGAGTGTGGAGGCTGGTTTGCTCGGGCGGCTGATAGTCCGGGCGGCGTCGCTCGATCGCTTTGCGATGGGACTGCTGCGGTTTGGGCTGGTGGTGGTTCTGGTCTGGATTGGCGGGCTGAAGTTTGCCAAGTACGAGGCGGACGGCATTGTTCCGCTGGTGGCGAATAGCCCGATGATGAGCTTTCTCTACCATCACCCGGCGCCTGAGTATCGCACCCACATGAACAAAGAGGGCGAGCTGAATGTGGCGCATCGGGAGTGGAACGAGACGAATGGGACGTATCCGGTCTCGTATGGGCTGGGGATTGTGATCGTTGGGATCGGGATCCTGATCGCGCTGAACCCCATTCTGCCGCAGGCGGGGGCGCTGGGGAGCTCTTTGCTGATCCTGATGGCGTGCACGACGCTGTCGTTTCTGGTTACGACGCCGGAGGTATGGGTGCCGGCGCTGGGGGATGGGCCGCATGGGTTTCCTTACCTTGCGGGCGGGGGAAGGCTGATCATCAAGGACTCGATCATGCTGGGTGCGGCGGTGGTGACGCTGGCGGACTCGGCGAAGGCCTACCTGCGGCGGGCGCGTGGCTAGAGGTCGTTAGTCCTCCAATTGCAGGGCCGCCTGGACCTCGGGGGCGGTCCTGCCGGTGATGCGGAGGAGCTTGCTGCGGGAGGTGGCGCCGGTGAGGACGGCGATGCTCGCCTTGGGCAGATGGAGGAGGTCGGCGAGGAAGGCGATGAGGGCCTGGTTGGCGCGGCCGTCGACGGGCGGGGTGGTGAGAGCGATCTTGAGGGCGTCGGCATGGGTGCCGGTGATGGCGTTGCGGCGGGCTCCGGGATGGACGCGGACGGCGAGGGTGCAGCCGTCCGCGGTGAGGTGAAGGCAGGCGGGGAGGGGGGCGGTTGGTGGCGGGGTGGACTTCATGGCTGCGGCTGGGGCTCGCGCTTGCCGAAGATTGCGGTGCCGATGCGGATGCAGGTGCTGCCCTCTTCGATGGCGACGGCGAAGTCGTTGGACATGCCGATGGAGAGTTGGGTGAGGGTGGGGTGGAGGCGCTGCTGGGCGTCCCGGAGCTCGCGCAGGCGGCGGAAGTAGGGGCGGGCGGGCTCGGGGTCCTCGGGGCCGGTCCAGGGCGGGACGGTCATGAGGCCGATGGGGCGCAGGTTGGTGAGAGGGGCGATGTCGTTGAGCAGGGTGGGAAGGTCTTCGGGGGCGAGGCCGTGCTTGGACTCCTCGGGCGAGAGCTTGACCTCGATGTAGATGGGCAGCTGCTTGTTGAGGGAAGCGGCGGCGGAGTTGAGGCGGGTGGCGAGCTTGAGGGAGTCGACGGTGTCGATCGAGTGGAAGAGCTCGGCGGCGCGGTTGGTCTTGTTGCTTTGGAGGGGGCCGATGAGATGGACCTCGGCGTCGGTGAGATGAGTGAGGGAAGCGGACTTCTGCTGGAACTCCTGGACGCGGTTTTCGCCGAAGAGGCGCTGACCGGCGGCGTAGGCTTCGAGCAGGGCCTCGGCGGGGTGGAGCTTGCTGACGGCCATCAGGGCGACGTCGGATTCGGGGCGGTTGGCGCGGCGGCAGGCGTGGGCGATCTGCTCGTGCAGGCGGGCGAGATTTGCTTCAATGGGCATTCTTGTTGCATCTTATCGTTGTAGGGATAGAGGACGTAACGAATGACGATTTTGATGTTGGCGACGATTACTCACTCCCGATGTTGTACGCTCGCGAATCCCTCGCGATAGGCTCCGTACGCCCCGAAATCTCCGATCCACATCCTGAAGGTCTCGCAGGTGCTTCGGCGGCTTGGCACTTTTACGCATCGGCACAGGAATTCCAAAAAAGAGGGTAAAGATATGTCTCTGCAGATTGGCGATATGGCGCCTGATTTCACGGCGGAAACGACTGAAGGCAAGATCCATTTCTACGACTACATCGACGGGCACTGGGCGGTGCTGTTCTCGCACCCGAAGAACTTTACTCCGGTGTGCACGACCGAGCTGGGGTACACGGCGAAGTTGAAGCCAGAGTTCGAGAAGCGCGACGTGAAGGTGCTGGGGTTGAGCGTGGACCAGATCGAGTCGCATGAGCCCTGGGCCAAGGACATCGAGGAGACGCAGGGGGCGACCTTGAACTTTCCTCTGATCGCGGATACGGACCGGAACGTCTCGACGCTCTACGGGATGATTCACCCGAACGCGTCGGACACGTTCACGGTGCGGTCGGTGTTTGTGATCGGGCCGGACAAGAAGGTGAAGCTGACGTTGAACTATCCGGCGTCGACCGGGCGGAACTTCGACGAGGTCATCCGGGTGATCGACTCGCTGCAACTGACGGCCAAGCACCAGGTGGCGACCCCGGTGAACTGGAAGAACGGCGAGGACGTGATCATCGTTCCGGCGGTGTCGGATGAGGCGGCGAAGGAGAAGTTTCCTGAGGGCTGGAAGACGCTGAAGCCGTACCTGCGGATCGTGGCGCAGCCGAAGTAAGGCTTTTTTCACGCTGGAACAAAAGCGGCGGCCGCCCTGAGGTTGGGCCGCCGCTTTTTGTTTTGGGCGGGATCTCGTGCCTTGCTGGGTCGCTTAAATTTTCAAGGGCGGGAGATGCGGAGCCTGCTGGGGGCTCGAACTTGCTTCTCCTGCAGGGTGCCTGCGGGCCGTCTCCGCCGGGTTCGAGGTGCCCACCCCCTCCCCCTGACTGAAGTCCTAAAGTCTAGATAACAGAGAACCTAAGTCCAAACAAAGTCTCCCTTAGGTATGGACCTTCTGGACTTGGTCTGGACTCGTGTTGCGGACCCGTTTGAAGGCTGTCGGTAGCGAGGATGGGGCACCCGATTATTCTCCCACCCGGTTATCCCTCCCACCCTTCGCGGTGGGGCTGCGAAGGATGGGGCACTCGGTTTTTGTGAGGCACCGCGGTTCTTGTGATTACTTGGTGCTTGCTGGCGTTTGGGGCGTGGTGTTGGGTTCCTGGGGGATGGCTTCGCCGTCGGAGCGGGGGTCGGCTCCGGCGAAGTTGACGTTGCGGGTGGTGTCGCGCACGACGGCCTCGCCCTGGCCGACGCTGAAGGAGTAGGGCTCGAGGAGCTCGATCTTGTGGCCGCGCTGGGCGAGCTCGGTGCGGACGGTCTCGGGCACGGTTTCCTCCATATGCACGTCGCAGCCGTCGAAGGTCTCCTTGGTGAAGCGGGGCTGTTCGAGGGCGGCCTGCACGTTCATGCCGTAGTCGACGACGTTGGCGACGAACTGGGCGTGTGCCTGGGCCTGGTTCCAGCCGCCCATGATGCCGAAGCCGATGTGGACGTTCCCCTTCTCCATGAAGGCGGGGATGATGGTGTGGAGCGGGCGCTTGCGTCCGGCGAGCGAGTTGGGCAGGCCCGGGGTGAGGACGAATCCGGCGCCTCGGTTCTGGAAGGAGAAGCCGAGTCCGGGGGCGACCATTCCGGTGCCGTAGCCGGAGAAGTTGCTTTGGATGAGGGAGACGATGTTGCCGTCCTTGTCGATGGTGGAGAGGTAGATGGTGCTGTTGCCGTGGGCGTCGAGCATCTTCTCGATGTCGGAGGGGACGACCTGGCAGGCGGCCTTATTCATCTGGATGAGCTTGGCGCGCTGGGTGGCGAGATCCTTGGAGATCAGCTGCTTGACCGGGATGGGGGTGAAGTGGGGATCGCCGACGTAGTGGTACATGTCGGCGTAGGCGAGCTTCTTGGCTTCGATCATGACGTGCAGGGCGTCGGCGGAGTTGTGGCCGTACTTGGCCATGGGGAACTGCTCCATGATGTTGAGCATGGAGAGGGCGGCGATGCCCTGGCCGTTGGGGGGCAGCTCGTAGACGGTCCAGCCGCGGTAGGTGGTGGAGACGGGCTCGACCCACTCGGGCTGGAACTGCTGGAAGTCTTCGAGGGTGTGGGTTCCGCCTTGGGCGCGGAGAAACTTCACCATGGTCTCGGTCATGGGGCCGTTGTAGAAGCCGTCGCGGCCGTGGGCGGCGATCTGACGCAGGGAGTTGGCGAGGGCGGGGTTCTTGAAGAGGTCGCCGACCCTGGGAGCGACGCCGGTGGGGACGTAGGTCTCCTTATAGCCGGGCTGGTTGAACAGGCGCTTGGCGACCCAGTAGCGGGCGTTGCGCTCGGCCAGGGGGAAGCCGTTGTCGGCGTAGTAGATGGCGGGGGCGAGCAGCTGGCTGAAGGGAAGGGTGCCGAAGCGGCTGCGCATGGCGTCCCAGCCGGCGACGGCGCCGGGGATGTCGATGGTCTCGACGCCGATGGGGTTCATCTCGGTTGTGCCGTGAGCCTTGAGGTACTCGATGGACAGGCCCTTGGGAGCCCAGCCGCTGGCGTTGAGGCCGTAGACCTTACCGGTCTTGGCCTCGTAATAGAGCATGAAGAGGTCGCCACCCATGCCGTTGACGTAGGGCTGGACGACGCCCATGACGGCGTTGGCTGCGATGGCGGCGTCGATGGCGTTGCCGCCCTGCTCGAGGATGTGCGCGCCGGCCTGGGAGGCGAGGAACTGGGGCGCGGCGACGACGCCGAACTTGGTGACCACCATGGAGCGGCCCTGTCCGGGTACGGAGGAGAGTTCCTGTTGGGCCATGACCGCCGGCGCGATGGAGAGGAGCAGTGCTGCTGCAAGAGCGAGAGCTTTCATGCCATTTTTCCTTTGCGGCTGGGTGAATTGGAATTCCTGTGAGGCTAGGTGAGTTTGGGGTGGAGTTTGTGGAAGTCGGTGGCGTCCTGGTAGGCGCGGGCGAAGGCGGCGAGGCGGGCGTCGGAGTAGAGGCTGCCGAGGAAGGTGAGGGAGACGGGAGTGCCGGGGCCGCCGGCGTTTTCTAGGGCTCCGTCCTCCTCGCTGGCGGGGTGGGGGGCGTCGTCGCCGCGGACGCCGTTGGGGACGATGACGGCGGGGTGGCCGGTGAGGTTGGTGGCGGAGAGCTGGGCTCCCTGGGAGGGGGTGACGATGACGTCGAGGTCGCTGAAGAGCTCGGTCATGGCGGCGATGGCGAGGGTGCGGGCACGCATGGCCTGGATGTAGTCGACGGCGGAGTAGAAGCGGGCGACGCGGAAGTTGTTGGGCCAGTCGAAGGGCTTCTGGCCGCTGAGGAGCTGGTCGCGGCCGCTGCGAGTGAGCTCGTCGAAGGCGGCGGCACCCTCGGCCTCGAGGACGGGGACGATCTGGCCGAAGGGAAACTTGGGCATCTCGACGGCTTTGAGGGGAACGCTCATCCGGCTGCGCAGGACCTCGAGGGCGGCGGTGGCGTACTTCAGGTCGTAGGCGCGGCGGGCGTAGGCCTGCTTCTGCTCGTCGAGCGAGATCTTGGTGTTGGCTGGGTCGACGGCGAAGGGTTGCAGCTCGAAGGCGGACTTGAGGTAGCCGACGCGGAGCTGCTTCCAGTCGAAGGCGGCGTCCCAGTTGAAGGCGGCGTTGTGAACGGAGAGGTCGTGGTCGTCGGGGCCGTAGATGGCGGAGAGGACGAGGGCGCAGTCCTCGACCGAGCGGCAGATGGGGCCGATCTTATCCATGGTCCAGCTGAGAGCCATGGCGCCGGTGCGGGGGACGAGGCCGAAGCTGGGCCTCAGGCCGGTGACGCCGCAGCGTGTCGACGGGCTGGAGATGGAGCCGAGGGTCTCGGTGCCGATGGCGAAGCCGACGCAGCCGGCGGCGGTAGCGGAGGCGGAGCCGGCGGAGGAGCCGCTTGAGCCCTGGCGGGGGTTCCAGGGGTTGCGGGTGCGGGCGCCGTGCTCCTTGCTGCCCCAGAGGTCTCCCTGGGCGAGGGCGCCGAGCGTGGTCTTGGCGATGAGGATGGCGCCAGCGGCATCGAGGCGCTGGACGACGGTGGCGTCGGTGTCGAAGTGCTGGCTTTCGAAGCCGCCGGCGCCCCAGGTAGTGGGATACCCCTTGACGGCGAGCAGATCCTTGCCGCCCCAGGGGATGCCGTGGAGCGGTCCGCGGTAGTTGCCGGCGGCGATCTCGCGGTCGGCCTGAGCGGCTTGCTTGAGGGCGCGTTCTTCGGTGAGGGTGATGACGAAGTGCAGGCGGGGGTCGAAGCGCTTGAGCCGAGCGAGGTACATCTTGGTCAGATCGAGCGAGCTGACCTTGCGGGTTTTCACCAGCTCGGCGAGCTCGCGGACGGTGGCGAAGGCCAGGGTGGCGGAGTCACCGGCGAGGCCGGCGGAGACCTGGCCCGTGAGCGCGCGGACATTGGGCGCGGAGCTGATCGTGAGCGGGGCGCGGGTGGTGTCGAGAACAGTGCCGCCGGGGACGGGATCGAAGACGAAGGCGGGAGCGACGCTGTTGGGAAGGTGCAGATCGCGGATGGCGGTAAGCGAGTCGCGCTGGCCTGTAAGGCCCTCGAGCATCATCTTCTTCTGATCGTCGGACAGGGTGATGCCGGCGATGGCGGCAGCGGCGTCGATCATCTCGGGGGTGATGCTGGGGAGGCCTAAGGGGGCTGTGGCGCCCGGGGCGGCGACGGAATTAGGGCCGGATGCGGCGGGCGTGCTCTGCGCTTGGGCGGAAAGGGTGAAGAGCGCGCCGGGCAGGAGGGTCTGGCCGAGACCGGCGGCGGAGCAGACGGCGAGGAAACGCCGGCGCGACGAAGACGAGAGGGAGCTGGAATCCATGCGGAATTATCGCACTGCGAGCGGACGATTCTGTCTGTCAGCTGAGAAAACCGGTCAAGGTCTAGGTGCGATTCGATTTTACTCAGAAGATAACGCGGGCCGTCGGCCCTTGGGGATTCACCACGACAGATTCACGATGCTTGGAGCGGGTAATTTTAGTTTTCTTGCAGCGGAGGCAAGAAGGGGCCCCAGTCTAATCGACGGGGCCTCTTTCTTTTTTGCGCGGTCTACGCTCCAGGCGTCTGAGTGTGTCCTAGCTAGAGCAGCTAGAGCCATTCGCGCATGCAGGGTTCACTTAGTCGCCGAAGTTACTCGTAGTGGCCGGGTGAGGAGATGTCTTGTGGTTGTCCGCTCTCAGGAGAGCGCTGTTGCGTTGAGTTGGAGATCCCGTATGTTGGCGGCAGCTAGGCAGCGGTGGGAGCTACGGGGGGCTTCGGCTTGGCTTGGCTCGACTTCTTCGCGGAGACGGACTTTTTCACCGGAGCGGACTTCGGAGCAACGTTGTTTGAGTTGGTTGCCTTTGCGGCTGGGGCGGCGGCGGTCTTCAGTGCAGCCTTCTTCGCTCTGCGGACCTTCGCCCAACGCTTCTTTTGCGCGGCTGCGATGTTCTCACGTGCTGCGGTGCTCAGTGCGCGCACCGCTTTGTTGTTCTTGGGCAGGGCGGCAGCGGCCGGACGGCCGGGCTTGCGCTTCTCCGCGGCGTTGACGGCGGACAACAACTCTCTTACTTGCCGCAGTCGTGAGATCTCGTCGTCAATTTCCTGAACGATAGCAATGGTATTCATATATCCTCCGCCTTCGAGGATAACTCAGGTATGACTCGTAATGCTGTTTGCGCGTGTTACTTGCGAATAATATTGCGCAACGCGCTAGTGGAGAGAAGGCGGTTAAAGGGCTCACGTTCGAGGAGACGGGAGTGGATCGGGTTACTCGATGGCAAGGAAGAGCGCGTTGGCAGCGGCGTTTTTCGATGCGTTTGCGGGTTCGAGCAGGTTCAACACATTTCATTTCGGAGACGGTTGTGCGGTAACCGCAGCAGCGGGCCGCGACCCGCCGAGGGGTTGCCCCTTTTGGAGGTCTGTTGTCATCGCCGCAATATCGACGCGGTAGCTGACTGTGTTCGCGGTTGGGAAGTTGATGGGTAGCTTCTGCGTCACCTTGCCGGTGGCCGCCCACTCCGTTCCACGCTGCAAGGTGGTGATAAAGCCAACGCCGCTCAATGCGGTCGCATCGTGTCCCAAGGTGGTATGAAAGATGCGTCCCTTGCCGTATCGCAGGGTCATGAGCATGGGTTCGTCATAGCCGGTGCCGTTGTTCTTAGGGTCAGAGCGCGCGGTGGCCAATATAGTCATGTTCTGCCCGGGGCCACGCAGAGTGCCGTAGAGTTCATCGGGGGCATGCATCCAGGCACGCGGCAGACCTTTCATGATGGGATGGCCGGGATCGCGTACGACGATCTGGAAGGGAAGACGAGCACCATGGGCTCCGGCGGGCCCGGGCGCGGTATCGGAGACCAGCTTGCCGTCTTTCATGTACCAGCGAGGGCCTGCCTTTTCGGTGCGGCCTCGCCACCCACCGATACCAGTCATCTGGTTGTAGGCCGGCCAATTGGGGAAGGCGTTGTCGGCGGCGTGGACGACGACCAAGCCGCCGCCGTTGCGGATGTAGTGTTCAAACTCGGAGCGTAACTCAGACGGCCATTCCACAGAGTCAAGATTGGAGACGACCACTTGGTACTGACTGAACTGGGGTTTGAAGTCGCTGAAGTCGCCATCAGAGTGAGGTGCGGTGGCAATGGCTACGTCGAAGCGACCTGCCTCCTCAAGCTCCCTCTTCAGGATGAGAGTGGTGAGTTGCCAGTTGTGATAAGGGCCCGCACTCTCGCCATCGAGCAGCAGAACGTGTATGCGAGGGGTCGCTGCGTGTGCGATGGCGGCGCAAAACAGGCTAGTCGCAAAAATTGTCCAAACGGCGAGGGTAGGGCGCTTCATGGTCTCTCCTGGTGCACCTTCAAGGGGAAGTCGGCGATAGAGCATTCCGGCCGGTCGATTCGCGGTCGATAGGAGGCCGGGAGAGTGAGCGATGCCCAGTGTACAACTGCCGGTACGCTAGGTTGTGGGGAATCTAAGGTGCACTTAGCCGGGTTATACTGGGGCGCTGTTCAGGAGCCTGCCAGCTTCCGCGTGAAATGTCATCGAGGAGTGGCTTTCTCTGGCTGGTGTAAGTGCGGGGAATGGCCATGCAAGGTGGTTGATATTCAAGAGCTGCAGAACGGAGACGACGACATTGAAGATACTTCGAGACCGGATTCCCCATCTGCTCCTGAGTCTGCCTCTACGCAATGCGAGTAAGTGGGTCGGAGTTCTGCTGGTTGCGGCGGGGCTTCTTAACGCACAGACGACGCCGCGGCGACCGCGCATCGTTGGCATATCGCACATTGCGCTCTTCGCACATGACTATGAGAGGTCGCGGGCATTCTACGGGGAATTTCTGGGCTTTGAGGAACCGTATTCGCTGAAGAATCCGGATGGATCGTCGATTATGAGCTTCTTCAAAGTAAACGATCATCAGTTCATCGAACTGTATCCCGAGCAGGAAGCGAACTCCGACCGGTTGAGTCATATCTCTCTCGAGACCGACGACATTGGGGCGCTGCGTGTGTATCTCAAGTCGAAGGGCGTTTCCGTACCGGAGCAGGCCAGTCCGACGAGAATTGGAAATCTTAGCTTTGATGTTATCGATCCCGCCGGCCACCGAGTGGAGATGGTGCAGTATATGAGCGGTGGCAAGACGGTGGCCGTGTATGGCGAGTCCATGAGCGATGCGCGCATCTCGCAGCATATGACCCATGTTGGTCTGATCGTCACGAAGCTGGATCCTGAGTACAGGTTTTATACGGAGATACTTGGGTTCAAGGAGACGTGGCGGGGAAGTTCCTCGGGCACGGTACTTTCGTGGGTGAATCTCAAGGTTCCGGACGGAGACGACTACGTTGAATTCATGCTCTCCAAGGAGCAGCCGGATGCCACGCGTCGCGGCGGCGCGCATCATCTTTGTCTTGTGGTTCCGGATGTTGCTGCCAGTGTGGAGCGCTTGAAGGCGAGCCCCTATGGCAAGCAGTACGATCGTCCGCTGGCCACGCGGGTCGGCGTCAATCGCAAGCGTCAGGCGAATCTGTTCGATCCGGATGGAACCCGGACGGAGTTGATGGAGCCGAACACGATCGACGGCAAGCCTACGCCGCCCTCGACGGCCGCTCCTCCTGGCTAGCACGGAGGAGCGGCTAGCCAGCTGGATGGTTGGCTTACTTCGCGGCTGTGGTCTGTGCGTTCAAGAAGGCTTCGTAGCGTGCTTTGGTTTCGGCGTTGGGTGGATACAGGCCGGGCAGGGCGACGCCTGCCTGCACCTGAGCGATGATCCAGGCTTCGAGCTTCTCCTGCTGCGCTGCCTCTTCCACCACCTCGTCGAGCAGAGCGCTCGGAATCACAACGGCGCCGTCTTCATCGGCGACGATGACATCGTTTGGAAATATGGCGACGCCGCCGCAGCCGATTGGCTCCTGCCAATTGACGAAGGTAAGACCAGCGACCGATGGGGGAGCCGCGACGCCCTGGCACCATACGGGCAGATTGGTGGCGAGGATGCCGGTGAGGTCGCGCACGACGCCGTCGGTGAGCAGAGCGGCGACGCCGCGTACCTGCATGCGCTCGCAGAGGATGTCACCGAAGATGCCGGCATCGGTGACGCCCATGGCGTCGACGACGGCAACGCAGCCGGTCGGCATGGCTTCGATGGCGGCACGGGTCGAGATGGGGGAGCCCCAGGAGGCGGGGGTCGCCAGATCCTCGCGCGCGGGGACGAAGCGCAGGGTGAACGCCGGGCCGACCACGCGCTTCTGCCCGGGGCGCAGCGGTTTGGTGCCGCGCAGCCAGACATTGCGAAGTCCCTTCTTTAGCAGGACCGTGGTGAGGGTTGCGGTGGTGATGCCGGAGAGCGTCTCAACTGCTTTTTCATCCAATCCCATGTTCATCCGTCCTCGAGAAGAATTCGTTACCGAGTTTGATCCTTAATTCTAGATTGGCCGCCGGCTGCGGGAAGCTGATGCGGGTGCCATGCCGGCCATAAAGAGCCCTTTATGGATTCTTTATACATTTCTTGTGCGGTTATCTCTATGATTATGCTTGCCTTTATCCAACATAGTTTTCCCCAAGGGGTGTTGCAAAGTGAATACGCGTAAGTCAGCGATCACGGTAGGCGGGCGTTTCATTGTCGTCGCTGGATGTTTGCTTTTCCTCATCGCCCTGCTGGCCTCGGTCGCGATCCTAGGGTTTAACGGTGTAAACCAGGGAATCCATTCGCTGGCAACGGACGCCATGCCCGGAGCCCTGGATTCTGAGTCGATCAAGGCCGACACGAACAATTTGCGCGGCGATTATCTGCAGCATATTGCGGACTCCAATGCGGCGAGGATGCAGCAGACCGAGCAACTGATCGCGACGGATGATGCTCTGTTGGCCCGAGACATGAAGAGCTACGAGGACACCATCTTCCATGAGGATGATCGTGAGAACTTCAATAAGTTGAAGCCGGAGCTCGACGCCGTGCACCGGGGCTGGGAGAGGGTGCTTCCGCTGAGCCGGGCGGGCAGGAATGTAGAGGCCTACGAGCTTTATGTGGCCGAGGTCAAGCCGCATCTGGATGCTCTGGTCGCGCAGGCGCAGGTCATCGTGGACTGGAATCTGAGGGCAGAGGACAGCACGGTGGCCACGACCACGCACACCGGTGAGATGTCCTGGTGGCTGACGATCTGGGTGTCGCTCGCTGCGCTGCTGCTGGGGGTGGTGCTTGCCTGGCGGATGGTGCGGTCGTTGAACCAGCGGATGATGGACGCGATCGACGAGCTGAGTACCGGGGCGGAACAGATCGCCAGTGCGGCGCAGCAGGTCTCCTCCTCCAGCCAGCTGCTGGCGCAGGGAGCATCGCAACAGGCGGCGTCGCTGGAAGAGACCTCCGCATCGACCGAGGAGATCAACTCGGTCTCGCGGGCGAATACGGAGAACTCGCGCTCTGCGGCCGCTTTGGTGCTGCAGTCGCAGCGGACCTTCCTTGAGACTAACGGCGAGCTTGAGGAGATGCTGGTCTCGATGCAGGAGATCAATCAGGCGAGCGGCAAGATCTCGCGGATTATCAAGGTGATTGATGAGATCGCCTTCCAGACCAATCTGCTGGCGTTGAACGCCGCGGTGGAGGCGGCCCGTGCAGGGGAGGCTGGGCAGGGATTTGCAGTGGTCGCAGATGAGGTGCGGGCGCTGGCGCAGCGTTCGGCGCAGGCGGCGAAGGATACGGCGTCGCTGATTGAAGACTCGATGGCGAAATCAAGCGCTGGGCGGGTCAAGGTGGACCGGGTGGCGGCGGGCATCCGGGCGACGACCGAGGACTCGAGCAAGATCAAGGCGCTGGTGGAGCAGGTGAGCCTGGGCAGCGACGAGCAGCACCGGGGATTGGGACAGATCTCCCGCGCGGTCAACCAGATCGAGCGGCTGGTGCAAACCACGGCGGCCAATGCCGAAGAAGGAGCTACGGCCGCGGAGGAGCTGAGCGCGCAGGCCGAGAGTCTGCGCGATGTGATTGGCAGTCTGAATGCTTTGATTGGGGGCCGGGAAGACAATCGTCGACGATTTGCTGCCCGCCCGGTTGCGCTGCGCCACGCGGATTGAAGGGTAGGCGGTCGCGTTATAGGGCATAACGATTTGCAATTTCCCTTCGCGCCGGGGTGGTCCTAGTGTCGAAGTATGACGACACGGAGCCCTCAGCAAAAGACAATCGCAATTATCGGTGGAGGCGTAAGCGGAGCCCTCACTGCCTACCATCTGATCGATCAGGGCGCCGAGGTGCGAGTGCTCGTGATCGACCCGAGAAGGGAGCTGGGTCTTGGCCTGGCTTACTCGACGCCAAGCCTGCGGCATCTGCTCAATGTGCCTGCGGGGAAGATCAGCGCGCTGCCGGCGGAGCCCGAACACTTTCTGAACTGGCTGCGGATCCATCATGATCCGGAGGCGACGCCGATGACCTTCGCGCCGCGCGCGATCTTCGGACGTTACATTCGCTCCTTGCTGAACGGTGCATTGCAGAGGGCGCGTGGGCATGGAAAGGGCAGCGGCGTCGAACACGTTCAAGCTGCGGTCGTCGACTATCGCCCGATTGGCGAGAGTGCTGTTCTTCTGCTCGATGACGGGCGTGAAATAAACGCTGATCAGGTGGTGTTGGCTACGGGCAACTTCGATCCGGCGACGCTGCCCGGGATCAGTCCGTGGGCGGAGGCAAGTGGAGCCTACGTCCACAATGCGTGGCTTCCGGACGCCTATGACGGGCTTGCTTCCCAGGCGCCTGTGACCTTGATTGGAACCGGACTGACGGGGGTGGACGTGCTGTTGCGGCTCCGCGAACTGGGTTACCGCGGCACCATCACGGCGGTCTCGCGGCATGGGGTCTTTCCCCGCCGTCATGCGGCGTACGCTCCGATGTCGGAGAGTGCGATTCCGTTCGGCACCGAGCCGAGCTGCCTAGCTTATCTGCGCGTGCTGCGTGCGGTGATTCGCGACGGGGTTGCGTGGAGGGCGGCGATCGACAGCCTGCGCGCGACGACCAATGATCTATGGCTGGGGCTGCCGCTGAAGGAGCAACAGCGCTTCCGTCGCCACTTGCAACGGCGTTGGGAGGTCGTGCGGCATCGCATGGCGCCACCGATCGCGGCAGTCATTGAAGGCGAACTCGCGGCAGGGACGCTGGTGGCTCGTGAGGGGCATCTGCAGAGCGTCGAAGCGATAGAGGGCGGCGCGAGGGTTACGATCCGCACGGCGGAGGGGATCGAGAGCTTCGAGACGGCGCGCGTGATCAACTGCACGGGGCCGAGCACGAACTACCGTCGGGTGAACTCGCCGCTGCTGGAGAGCCTGTTTGCGCAGGGATTGGCGTCTGCCGGGCCTATGGGAGGCGGCTTCAGAAGTACGCGCTCGGGCGCGTTGATCGGAGCTAATGGCGAACCCAGCGGGGTTCTCTTCAACCTGGGGCCGGGGCGGCTGGGAACGCTGCTCGAATCGATCGCAATCCCCGAGATTCGCGATCAGGCGGTGAATCTGGCGACTCTCCTCAGTGGCGCCGTGCTGTATGAGGGGGATTCGGCTGACTTGCTGGCGGGTGAGACGGAGAGCGTTCCGATCGCGATGGTGGCAGGATGATGCCTGCGGCGAGGCGCGGTGCTGGCGCGCAGCCGCTCGCTTTGGCGTGGGCTGTGGCGATTGGCTTTGTCAGCGGACTTGCCAGCGTTGGCGTCCGGCTTATGCTTACGCTGCTGCAGTGGATCTTTGTGCGGCATACGGGCCTTTTGCCCGAGGCCGCCGCCGCCCTCTCGCCGGTTCGCCGTTTGCTGACGCCGATGCTGGGGGCGGTGTGTGCGACCGTCGTGCTTTGGGCGGTACGCCGCTGGTCGAAGGCGAGCTGCTTCGAGGAGTACGTGGAGGCGGTTCGATTTGAGGGAGGGCGGATTCCATTCGCCTCAACATTTTGGCGCACGGTTTCCTCCGCGTTTTCGCTCGCGACGGGAGCTGCGATCGGGCGCGAGGGATCCATGATCCAGTTCGCCGCGGCAGTCAGCTCCTGGATTGGAGAGCATTCGCCGGTGCGGAGTATTCCGCGCGCGCAGCAGGTGGCGTGCGGAGTGGCTGCGTCGGTTGCCGCGGCTTACCATGCACCTTTGGCGGGAGTGTTCTTTGCGATGGAGGTCGTTCTCGGTAGCTGGGAGTGGCGCAGGCTGCCGCAATTGCTGTTCGCCTCGACCGCGGGCTGGCTTGCGAGTTATATTGTGCTGGGTGGTGGTCCTCTGTTCCTGGTCCATGGCGTGCTTTCGTTCTCATGGCAGGCGCTCTGGGCATTGCCGCTGGCGCTGGCTCTGGGGGTGATCGGTCCGCTGTACCAGGCGTCGTTGCGCGGGCTTCGCTTTGCTGGCCGCTGGCCGCTGGCACTGGTCTGGGGCGGCATGGTAGTGGGAGCGCTGAGCCTGCTGCGTACGGAGGTGTGGGGCAACGGAGATGCGGCGTTGCTGCATGTGCTCAGCGGCTCGGCGACACTTTCGAGCATCGCCGTAATCCTCGTGTTGCGGATGTTTGCGACGGCCTTTTGTGTCGGAACCGGGACGATCGGCGGCGTGTTCACGCCAACGCTGTTTGCTGGCGCTGCGCTCGGGTTGGCTCTGGGCCATCTGCTGCAATTGCCGGATCCGCTGCTGCTTGCCGTCGTGGGGTTGAGCGCACTGCTGGCGGTGGTGACGCATGCTCCGGTCATGGCCGCGCTGATGGCAGTCGAACTGACCGGACAATGGCATTTGTTGCCGCTGCTGCTGCTGCTCGACGTGGCAGCGTCGCGCATGGCGCTGACCATCTCGCCGCGGTCGCTCTATGCGATCGCTACCCCGACGCCGATTGAGGAAGTAGCTGTATCCTGAGCAGGATCCTTGTTCTTTACTACACGAAGAGGATGAAAGGACATTCGAGCCGGCGAGCTACGAAAGCACTCAAGGCCTGCTCGAGGACCGACGATCATGATCGAGAACTTCCGGATTCGTGTCTTTCGAGTGGTAGCCCGTCACCTGAACTTCAGCCGGGCGGCCGAGGAGCTGCTGCTGACCCAGCCCGCGGTCACTCAGCAGATCAAGGCGCTGGAAGACGAGTTCGGGGTGCCGCTGTTTGATCGTGGAGGCGGTCGCATATCGCTCACGCCCGGCGGCGAGGCACTGCTTCCCTTTGCGGAGAAGATGAAGACGCTCTCGGACGATGCCGCGGCTGCGGTGGCGGGAGCCTATGGGCAACAGGCCGGGGAGCTGGTTCTGGGCGCCTCGCAGACGATCGGACAATACCTGTTGCCGAATCTGGTCGCTGGCTTCCTGCACTCCAACCCGAAGGTACACATCCGCGCCCGCAGCGGCAATACGGACTCGATGCTCGAAGCCCTGCTGGCGCGCGAGATCCATCTCGCGCTGATCGAAGGCCCGGAACATCGGCGGGACTTGCATATCGAACCGTTTATGGAGGACCAGATGGTGCTGGTCGTACCGGCAGGTCACGAATGGGTGAATCGCACGGTGAAGGTGTCCGAACTCGCGACCCAGCCTCTGTTGATGCGCGAGTTCGGCTCCGGTTCGCGACGGGTCGTGGAGCAGGCGCTTGCGGCGGCTGGTCTGAAGACGAAGGATCTGAAGGTAAGCATGGAGCTGGACTCTACCGAAGGCCTGCTGAGCGCGGTCGAGGCCGGGCTGGGGGTGACGTTTGTCTCGCGCTGGGCGGTCCGCAATCAGATTTCGCTGGGGACGCTGAAGCTGGTACGGGTGAGTGGGCTCAAGCTGTCGCGCCAGTTCTCGATCGCCTATCCCGCTGGGCCGGAGCCGTTGGGGAGCATCGGAGCCTTTCGCAACTTTCTGCTCGCGCACTCTCTGGATGTTGCTCCGCGAGCGCGGTCTAAGCGCACTGCCGATGATGAATAGGCGCCGCCAGCACAGGGGAGACGCCGGGGATGTAACCCCGGCGAATTACTTCCTGCTTGTCGTCTAGAAACAAGAGAAGGCTACGAGGGCGCTGTGGATGAGGATGCACTCGTTTGCGGCGGAGCGACAATTGTCACAATGGTACCTGCGGGAGCGCGCCCACTTGCGCGGCAGCAAGAAAGAACACGTGACGTTGTTCCGGCTACTCAGGGAAGGGCTCCATGAGTAGCTCCGGGACAGTCGTCACGTGTTGAAGAGAACTACGCCTAGGCTTTTTTGAGCAGATCGAAGATTGTGGCTCCTCGATCGGCCGTACTCACCGTAGTGCGGAAGCTGGCGAACAGCTCCCGGCCCACGCCATAGTGCGAGTGGGTCAGATCGAACGTGACCTGCGGACGCGCCATCCACTCGGTTGTCTCGGTCAGCAGGTTGAGCTCGCCGGTCCTGGCATCGATGCGGATCATGTCCCCATCGCATACCTTGCCCAATGCTCCGCCCGCGGCTGCCTCGGGCGTCACATGGATCGCCGACAGGACGTCGCCGGAGGCACCCGAAAGGCGTCCATCCGTTACCAGCGCCACCTTGTGTCCGTGCTTCTGTACGGCCTGCAAGGGAGGCAGCAGCTTGTGCAGCTCCGGCATGCCGTTCGCCATCGGGCCCTGGAAGCGCACGACAACGACCACATCGCGGTGCAGCTCTCCTCGCTTGAAGGCTGCCTGCATCTCCTCCTGGCTGTGAAAGACCCTCGCCGGAGCTTCGAGGACGTAGTTCTTCTCGGCGATCGCCGAGGTCTTCACGATGGCGCGGCCGAGATTTCCATCGGCCACGCGCAATCCGCCATGGGTCTCAAACGGATCGGAGACACCGCGCAGAATGGTGGTGTCTCCACTGGTGGTTGCGCCCTCGCGCCAGGCAATCTCGCCGTCCGCTTGCAGCAGAGGCTCCCTGGTGTATTCGGCGAGTCCGGTACCCCACACTGTCTTGACATCTCCGTGCAGCAGACCAGCGCTCAACAACTCGCGAATGACGAAGCCCATTCCTCCGGCTGCATGGAAGTGATTCACGTCGGCCTTGCCATTCGGGTAGACGCGAACGAGCATGGGCACAACCTCGGCCAGATCGGCAAAGTCGTCCCAGGTCAACTGAATGCCTGCGGCTGCGGCCATCGCGACCATATGCATGGTGTGGTTTGTAGAACCGCCGGTAGCCAGCAGACCGACCAGACCGTTCACAAACACGCGCTCGTCCAGCATCCGTCCGAGCGGGGTATAGTCCTTGCCGAGCGCTGTGATGGCCACCGCACGCTTGGCCGCGGCTCGCGTCAGCGCGTCCCGCAGGGGCGTGTTCGCGTTCACAAAGGAGGACCCGGGCAGATGCAGCCCCATGATCTCCATCATCATCTGGTTGGTGTTTGCCGTTCCGTAGAAGGTGCACGTGCCCGGCTCGTGGTAGGACTTGGACTCCGCCTCGAGCAGCTCCTCGCGGCTCACCTTGCCCTCGGCGAACTGCTGCCGGAGCACCTTGCGCTCGTCGTTTGAAAAGCCGGAGGTCATCGGTCCGCTGGGAATGAACATCGCCGGCAGATGCCCGAAGGAGAGCGCTCCCATCACCAGGCCGGGCACAATCTTGTCGCAGATGCCTAGATACACCGCTCCATCGAAGGTCTGGTGCGACAACGCCACCACCGCCGACAGGGCGATTACATCGCGCGAGAACAGGGACAACTCCATGCCCGCCTCGCCCTGGGTGATGCCGTCGCACATCGCCGGAACTCCGCCGGCCACCTGGGCCACGCCACCTGCGGCGCGCGCGGCGGTCCGAATCAGCTCCGGGAATCGTTCATACGGCTGATGCGCCGAAAGCATGTCGTTATAGGCGGTGACAATGCCGAGGTTCGGACTCTGGATCTGCCGCAGAACCGACTTATCCGCGGGGGTACAGGCCGCGAATCCATGCGCCTGGTTCGCGCAGCCCAGACTTCCTCTCCGTGTCCCATTTGCTACGCCCGCTGCAACGGCCGCCAAATAGCGGGTACGAGTCATCTCACTACGCCGGACGATCCGCTCGGTGACCTCGCGGATACGAGTATTGATTGTCATTCAGGGCCCTATTCCATCGGTTTGCCGATTCAGTTCGGGTGTTGCCGTCGTTCGTGGTCTGCAACGCGCGTCAGGACGCGCTTTGACGGTTCGATCGAAACTCCTTGACTAATGCAAGGTACTTTCGCGCCATCTCGGTGATCGCCTCTGGCCGCCCCTCGGCCATGGCCTTAGGATCGACCAGGTCGGCGCCGACGCCAAGGGCGAACGCACCGCTGGCGAGAAACTCCGACGCGGTGGCGAGCGAGACTCCGCCGGTGGGAATGAGTTCGATCTGTGGCAGGGGAGCCTTCAGGCTCTTCAGATACTTCGCTCCGCCCATGGCGCTCGCGGGGAAGACCTTCACCACATCCGCGCCAGCCTGCCAGGCGGTCACGATCTCGGTGGGCGTGAGGCCCCCTGGAAGCACAGCGATCGAGTAGCGATGGCACATCTCAATGGTCTTGACGTTGACGGCGGGGCTGACCACGAACTTCGCGCCTTCGAGGATGCACATGCGTGCCGTCTCCGGATCGAGCACGGTTCCGGCACCTACCAGAATGTCGGGGCGAGACTCGGCGAGTCTGCGCATGACCTGCATGGCTCCGGGCACGGTCATCGTGACCTCGAGCACCTTCACCCCGCCGGCAGCAATCGCCTCGGCCAGCGCCAGTGCCTTGTCAACTGACTCCGCACGCAGCACCGGAACCAAGCCAATCTCCCACAACTCCCGAAGTACAGCCGCTTTCTCGATCACGATGCGCCGCTCCTGAAAACCTATACCTGCTTCAATGCTGGACCGGCGCAAGGCCACCCCGCTTCCATCATTCTAGTTCGGGATGCAGCAGGCTGCGAAAAAGTGGCATGGAGATAGTCGGACGGGGGCGGAGGCTAGCGCGAAACCTCCTCGGGTGTGACTCCCGCAAACCGAAACACGATGTCGATGTCTCGGCGGGGCATGCCGGTGCTCGCACCCACGGTGTGGCGCATCTGCAAGTCCTTCGTTAGCTCCGGATCAGCGAGCGAGAACTTTGGAAGAACTTCGGTTACCGGCGTCGACCACGTCATGGTTTCTTGTTCGATCAGGCCATGCCATCATCGAACTGGTAAGCGCTTTCGTCGTCGAACCGATCATGAACGGCGTTCGCATACTGACTGGCTTGCCACTGCCGAGTACTGATGTCTACCGCCTAAATGGAACGAGACAGCAACACAGTTTACGGTTTACTCACCTAGGCGAGACGCCTGAGCGGCCTCCACGCCGCTGCATGCCTGGAGGGTATATTCCATACTGTCCGACTGGTCGAGCGAAGGCGGTCCCTGAGTGCGCAGGCCATCTCGGGATCAATGAGAATGCATCCTTCTGGGATCCAGGAATTTGCGGGACCTGGGAGGGAACCAGGGCGAAATCGTGTGCCATTGCCGGTCCCGCGTCTGACGAATCTGCAGCTTCGCGACCAGAGATCCGTGTGATCCGCCATGAAAGATCCAAAGAGTTTAAACTGCCTTCGGCAGGACCGCGAATCGAGGGCTTCAGCGTCGCACCAGGGATCGTGTTCTAGCTGAAGGGATTACTGGCCGTGGACCTTTCCCCATTCTGTTTTCTCGACTGCTGCGCACAATGGATTTGCATCTCATGTTAAAATTGACAACCCTACGCGAGAAGAGGAGCTTCTTTCGTAGCCCTGAACTCGGCAGAATCAGGGGGGCCTGTGATCCCTCGTCTTCTTACTCTGGCACTACTCGGTTGTTCGGCGCTGGCGCAGAACGTGGTTCACTACACCACCACCATCGACGACGTGAAGTACCTGTTTGCAACGGCGGAGCCGGTGGCTCGGTTGAAGGCGGGAGATATTCTCGACACCAACACGCTGGACTGCTTTGGCAATGTATTGCGCCATGCCGGCGACACCATGAGCATGGTCAAAGGCGATAATCCGCTTGCCGGACCGTTTTACATTGAGGGAGCGGAACCCGGCGATACTCTGGCGGTGAAGATTCTCGATCTGCAGGTGGATGGCGATACCGGGGTGGGCGCGTACTCTCCTGGTTTTGGCGCGCTCAGCGGTTCCCATTACTCACCGGTACTCGAGCCGCCTCTCAAAGAGCGCGTCTGGTTTTATCACATCGACCATGCGTCCAATACGGCCACCTACCAGGCGCTCGATTCCGATTTTTCGGTGAAGATTCCAATCCATCCCTTCTTCGGATGCATTGGGGTGGCGCCCGCGAGTGGCGAGGCGCGCAGTTCGATCGTACCGGCGGAGTTCGGCGGGAATATGGATTCCCCGGAAGCCAGCGTGGGCAATACGGTATACCTTCCGGTGAGCGTGAAGGGAGCACTTTTCTACATTGGTGATGGACATGCCGCGATGGGCGATGGCGAGGTTGCCGGTTCGGCCGTAGAGGTTCCGCTCAAGGCGCGCGTTCAATTCAGCGTCATTAAGGGACGCACGATCGAGTGGCCGGAGTTTGAGAATAATGAAGCAATCATGACGGTCGGCGCCTCTCGGCCCGTCGACGATGCAGCTCGAATCGCTTTTACGGAACTGGTGCATTGGATTCATCGTGATTATGGACTTTCCGATCTGGATGCCTACGAGTTGCTGTCTAAAGTCGCGAAGGTTCATTTCAATGAAATGGTGGATCCTAATTATGTTGTCGTGGCTTCCGTGGAAAAGAAGTATTTGCCCCCGAAGCGCCGTTAGAAGGGAAGCGGGAGCTGAGTGCTTGTCCTACCGGAGACGCCCTTATACACATTGAGCAAAGCGAGTATGGCCAGGCCTGCGTCAATCACGATACGCACCGAGCAAATCGGCATTCTCGGAGCCGTCGATCTGAACCAAAGAATCGCAACGGGCAAGGGACCCAACCTCGCTTTCCGCTGTGAAGATGGCCTTCGGACTACCCTTGTGTGGTCTGAGAGCACAGGCCCTCCGGCTCCCGACCGCTTCAAAGTCCGGTTCTCAGAAGATTGCACCCACCGCCTTTCGCGGCTGACGCGCGGCCCCTTCCCACACAACCGTTATCTCGACTGCGGATTCTCTTCCTTCCTTCATGACTCCCCCACCAGCCGTTCCATCGTGTGCTGTGGCACGAGGCCTGCGGTGAAGGGCATTGGGGGTGGCCGGTGACCGCGAGGGGTGTTGGAAACAAGCTGCTGCAGTCGGTTGCTCTGCAGTATCGAAACAGCATGATGGCCGGACGTCCGCGCGCCGAGCAACGAAGCGAGGTTTACCTGGCGGAGGCGCAAAGACTGAGTCATACAGGAAGCTTTGGTTGGAGGCCGTTCACTGCTGAGATCATCTGGTCGGAGGAGACCTTCCGAATCTTCCAATACGACCGAACCACGAAACCAACCCTAGAACTCATTCTCCAACGGGTTCATCCAGAGGATGTGCAGCGCGTGCTGCAGACAATCAAACGCGCGGCGCAAAGCAGGAAGGACTTTGAGCATGAATATCGTTTGATGATGCCGGATGGTTCCGTCAAATATGTGCACGTGAGGGCTCATGCGCTGAGCGATGAAACGGACGGCCTCGAATTTGTTGGAGCGGTAATGGACGTCACGGCTCCAAAGCAGGTGGAGCAAGCATTGCGACGGAGCGAGAGTTATCTTGCAGAAGCGCAGAAGCTCACGCATACGGGAAGTGGGGCTTGGAGCGTACCAGGAAGAGATGCCTTATATCTCTCCGAGGAATGGCATCGCATCTATGGCTTTGATCCAAAACAGGGCCTGGCTGCTTGGAAAGAGCGGTTGCAGCGCATGCATCCGGATGATCAAGCCACGTGGCGAGAGACGACCGATCGAGCAATCCGGGAAAAGTTGGATTATGAAGTGGATCACCGGATCGTTCTTCCGGACGGCACGATCAAATATACGCACACTGTCGGCCATCCGGTTTTAAACGCATCGGGAGATGTGGAGCAATTCGTGTGCACCATGATGGACGTCACCGAACGCAAGCAGGCGGAAAGGGCACGGGAGGCGCTACGCCTGGCACAGGCAGACCTCGCGCGGATCAGCCGGGTTACGACCATGGGAGAGTTGAGCGCCTCTCTGGCCCACGAAGTGAGCCAACCGATTAGCGCAACCGTCATCAACGCTCACGCCTGCTTGAGTTGGCTCGCGCGCGACCCTCCGAACCTCGAAGAGGCGCGTGCGGCTGCTATGAGAATTGCGAAGGACGGAAAGCGCGCGGGGGACATCATCAGCCGGATCCGCCAGCTCTTCAGGAAGGATCCTTCGCAACGGGAGTTTGTGGACGTAAACGAGATCATCCGAGAGATGATCGTTCTTTTGCGCGGGGAGGCCACCCAAAACAACGTATTCGTTGTGACGGAGCTGGCAACAGATCTTCCCCAGGTCATGGGCGATCGCGTGCAATTGCAGCAGGTACTCATGAACCTCATCATCAATGGCATCGAAGCGATGAAGGACGCGGAGGGGAGGCGGGAGCTCACGATCAAGTCGCTGCCCGCCGAAACCAACCAGGTTCTTGTGTCTGTCCACGATACCGGCGTCGGGCTTCCCCCCCAGCAGGCGGAACAGATCTTCGATGCTTTCTTTACTACCAAGATGCATGGGACTGGTATGGGACTTCGTATCAGCCGCTCCATCATCGAGTCACACGGCGGCCGCTTGTGGGCATCTGAAAACTCTCCGCGCGGTGCAAGTTTTTATTTCACGCTGCTTACCAAGGAGGACGCGCGTGAAGATGTGGGGTAGATGTAAGCAAGAAGTACACCTGATCTCGTACTGTGTGTCTCAAAGCAGGGTAGAGCCGTGCGTGAGAGGGCTCCTATGTTACATCGTGCCAAATTGGTCGTGGTGGTGGCTGTGCTGTGCTTCAGTGCGCTCGTGTTCGCACAAGGGGATGCTACCGGGGCAATTACGAGTACGGTCCAGGATGCGTCCGGCGCTGTGATTCCCGGTGCGAGGGTGAATTTGATCGATGAGGCAACCGGACAGGTGGTGCGCAGCGTCAGCAGCGACCCTTCGGGCACGGTTACGGCCACCCTGCTGCCGGTCGGTAATTACTCGCTGGAGGTGAACGCTCCGGGATTTGCCACCAGCAAGGTAGCAGGCATAGTGGTTCGGATCACAGAAACGACACGGCTAACTGCGGTGTTGAAGGTGACCCCGGTCAAGGAAGTGCTGGACGTGCAGGCGCGGGTGGCCAACGTCGAGACCACAACGGCGACTACCGGACAGTCCCTCGGCTCGACAACCATTACGACGCTTCCTCTGGCAACGCGAAATTTTCAGCAGTTGCTGACACTGTCGGCGGGGGCTTCCTCGTCCTTGAATAATGCTTCCGAACTGGGCCGTGGGCAGGTGTACATCCACGTGAACGGCGGGCGCGAGGACAATAACAATTATCTAATCGACGGGATTTCGGTGGCCGACTACGCGTTCGGCGAGTTGACCTACACTCCGCTCCCGAATCCAGACTCAATCCAGGAGTTCAAGGTAAGCACGAGCTTGTATGACGCCTCGCAGGGGCGCAATGGTGGTGGAAACATCAACGCGACCATGAAAAGCGGAACATCGAGTCTCCATGGGGATCTTTGGGAGTATTTCCGGAACACGTCGCTCGATGCTACCGATTATTTTCTGAAGCGAGTGGTGATTCAACAGAATATCTTTGGCGGCGATTTGGGTGGCCCGGTGGGTCCCAGGGCCAGACTGGGCTACTTCTATGCGAACTACCAGGGCACGCGTCAACGCAGCGGCGCTTCTCCAGGGACGTTCATCAACTCGCCCAGCATCCCCTACGTTCCGGTTCAGGATCGGCAATCTGCGACCCGGATGGCGGCCGACTGCAATGGTGGCGCGGCGATCGACCCAGTGGCATTCAATATTCTGAACGTCAAAAGTAACCAGTTCGGCGCGGGAGCTGGCGGATACCTGTTTCCTCTGCCCACGAACGTGGCCCCCACCACCCTCTGTGGCACCGCGGTTCCGTTTGTGATCACTACGCCCGGGAGATTTACGGATGATCAATTCACCGTCAACTGGGACAGATGGTTCCGCAACGGCAGGGACCATCTGTTCGAGCGCTTCTTCTGGTCCGATTCCGACACCTTCGAACCCTTCGGGGCCGATAACTTCGGGATCCAGACCGGCGGGCAACCCGGCGTGAACAACCTGAACTTCCCTCTGGATATTCCTTTGCATAGCCGCTTTGGCAGCATGAATGAAACCCACATCTTCACCAATGCGCTTGTGAACGAATTCCGATTTGGAATCAACATCATCAGCGATCGGCTGGACAACCGGGCGCCGATCACGGGGGCGCAGGTCGGCATCAACCTGCCGACTGCGACCGGGGTCAATGGCCAGGCTGGGGATCCAAACATGTATCGTCTGCACTTCAACACCTTCGAATTTGGGCCCTACACCACGCAGCTGCAGTCGGCCCTCTCGGACAATTTTGCGTGGATCGACACGCTAAGCTGGACCCGCAGGGGGCACCAACTACGTCTCGGCGGCGAGATCTACCGGGTGGCTATGCGCCGGAGCTTGCCCACCGGCGACAATGGCTATGTCTTCTTTATCCCGGCCCCTCCGGCAACCCCAGCCACCGATTTCCAGGGCTTTCTCTCGGGCTCACCCCTGCTCGCCATGGCTGGGGGTGGTCTCGGCAACCACGACTACCGCATTCCCAGCCGCGCCTGGTTCGTTCAGGACGACTGGCGGGTCAGCAAGACCTTGACCTTGAACCTGGGCTTCCGCAACGAATTCATCGGAGCTCCATACGACCTGCTTTGCCACACCGGCAACACCGATCCTCTGCTCGCCCCAACCACGGGGCAGCCGTTCGTCTATCCCAAATGCGCGAACCAGTTCCATCTGAGTGGCGTTACCGGAACGCTGAATCAGGCTGGTCTCAACAACGAATACGCAACCGTCTGGGAGCCGCGCTTCGGCTTCGCCTACGACGTAGGAGGCCATTACACCACCTCCATTCGCGGCGGTTATGGCATCTACGCCGTGCGCGAAGATTTGGGTGCGGTCGATAACCTCGCGATCACTCCTCCCACCTTTCCGTTCAAGGTTGGCTTTCTACCAGGAGCAGGAAGTCTGGCCAACCTCTTTGCCGCTAACGGCCCGTTTCCCATTCCGCAGCTTGGAGCACCCCCCTCGCAGGCCTTCGTTCCAGTCCCTTCGTTTTTCACAGGCTTCACCCCCTGCTCCCTTCCCCTGCTCCAACAATGCTCTCCCAGTTTTTCTGGGACGGTTCAAAGCCTGATCGAACTCGTGGTTCCCTTGCACTGGGTCGTAGGCACAACCCAACAGTGGAACTTCAGCATCGAGCGTCAGATTGGCCGGGACTGGTTCGCGGAGCTCGCCTATGTTGGGACCAAAGGCTCGCGGCTGCGCTCGACCATCGATGACGACCAGGCCCAGCTAGCCACCACCCAGCATCCAGTGACCATTCCCTACGCCTGTGGGGGAGGGCCGGGCTCCTGCACGATCATGGATTCGACCGTAGAGAACTCTCCGGCGCGTGTGCCGTATCTGGGCATCAATTCGGCGAATTTTGAGGACTTCCAGCCCAACTCCGACTCGCATTACGACGCGCTGCAAGCTACCCTCGGCCACCACTTCGCCCGCGGGCTGTACTTCCAGGGAGCCTTCACCTACTCAAAATCGATCGACGACGTCTCGACCGCTTCGGTGGCCTTCATTACGCGCGTCAACGATCAGCTCAACGCCCGGGCCTCACGAGGTCTTTCGGATTTCGATCGCCGTCACCGCCTGGTGATCAGTGCTGTCTATGAGCTGCCGACTCCAGCCTGGGGTTCGCAGCTCGTGAAAGGCGTTCTGGGTGGCTGGGAGACGAGCGGTGTCATCACGCTGCAATCGGGCGCGCCCTTCACCGTCTTTGATCCGGCAGGAGGGACAGCGTATAACTTGGCGAGTCCATCGTCTACCGCCACCTTCAACCCGGGGTCCGGCTGCGGCAATGCGCCTAGTTCGGGCGGCATTCACGCGCGGTTGGCGAACTGGGTGAACCCGGCAGCGTATACCTCGGATCCATTTGCTCCGCTCTCCACCGGAGGAGATAGCGACGCCACTCTCTACGGGAACACGCCGCGTAACTGCATCATCGGACCGCCGCAAAAGAATGTAGATCTGACCCTGGAGAAGGGCTTCAAGGTCGCGGGCGAACAGAAGCTGCGCTTCCGTGCGGACCTCTTCAACTTATTCAATCATCCGTCGTTCGCCAATCCCCCCTCAGCGGTGGTGGCTGCGCCAGAGCCAGGATTTCCGGCCGTTGGTTCGGCGCCGATCACCTCGGTCGTGGGAACGCCACGGTTGATTCAGTTTTCGTTGAAGTATTCGTTCTGAAGGCTCTGAAAAAGGCAGAAGAAGCCGCCAATCTGCTCGGCTACGAAGTGTCTTCTCAACGAAACTTGCACAACGGTTGGTGCAGCTTTTCGGTTCCAGTCCGTACCCTACGGCCCACATCTTCCCAGAGTTGCAGTTTTCGTTCCGCGTTATCCTACTGGGATAATTACTGCGATAGCCTCGGCATCAACAAATCGTTCTTGTTGGACTTCACAAACGGCTTCACGAACTGCGCTGCTATCAGCCGAACATCATGGCCCTGCTTCCGCAAAGCCCGACCCGGGAAGTGAGCTCCTGAACAGGCCTCCAAGCCGATCAGCGATGTCTGCGGGTTCGCGGTATAGGCCAGCAGCTGCCGCTGCGTGAACTTCTTCCGAACCAGCACCTTGCCGGCTGCGCCGAGTGCCACGAGATGAAACGTCGTCTTGCCCAGGTCGATGCCAACTGAATGTATCTCCATACCGGATGATCCTCCTTGTCAGAAGCTGCCACCACGATCCTCCTGCACTCGCAGGTGACTCAAGCGGTGGACCATCTCATTAGTCGGCTTGTAGCGACTGATCCTGATCCGGACGGTGCGAGACCCTATTGGTTTGAGCCGCAGGGGCTGGGAGAACTTACTTGTACTCCTACGGCCGGTGATAAAACCTATGTCTGCTTCGCTCGTACGCGCTCGTTAGAAAGATCATGATTCTCACGGAACCGACGGTACCGGTCAAGAAGGGATGCTGGTCCGCGGGCTCGGAGAAAGACGAGGTTTCCTTCGAAGCGTTTCTCGTCGATGATCGCTCCGCCTTCGAGCGAGGCGAGGATGGCGCCTTCGGATTGCGGGAGCCGAAAGCTGGATTCAACGAGCGGGTCGACCACGAGCGCGGCATCGATGGCAATCAGGAGTTGTTCAAGGCCGGTGTGCTGAAGCGAGGAGACGGGGATCGCTTCGCGGTCGCTGGAGAGCTGCACGAGTTCCTGGGGCGGGACGAGATCGACCTTGTTCAGGACCTGGATGACGGGCTTGGTCGAGACTTCAAGGTCGGCTAGGACTTTTTCAACCTGAGTTTTCTGCTCTTCGCGGATAGGGCTGGCGGCGTCTTGGACGTGGAGAAGAATCTCGGCTCGCTCGACCTCTTCGAGGGTGGCGCGGAAGCTCGTAACGAGTGTGTGGGGAAGGTTGCGGATGAAGCCGACGGTATCGGAGAGCAGGATCTTGCGGCGAGAAGGAAGCTGCAGCTGCCGGAGTTTGGGGTCGAGCGTAGCGAACATGCGGGCCGATTCGAGGACGCCGGCCTCGGTGAGGGCATTGAAGAGGGTGCTCTTGCCGGCGTTGGTATAGCCGACGAGGGCGACCACGGGGACCGGGACTGCCTCGCGGCGTTGCCGTTGCTGATGGCGGATGCGGCGGACAGCGTCGAGCTTGGTCTTAATGTGGTCGATGCGAAGGTTGATCTTGCGGCGATCGGTCTCGAGCTGGGTTTCGCCCGGGCCGCGGGTTCCGATGCCGCCGCCAAGCTGCGACATGGCGCGACCGCGTCCGGCCAGGCGGGGCAGCTGATATTCGAGTTGTGCGAGTTCCACCTGGAGCTGGCCCTCGCTGGTCTTCGCGTGGCGGGCGAAGATGTCGAGGATGAGCTGCGAACGATCGATGACGTGGCAGGGTAGCCGGGATTCGATGTTGCGGAGCTGCGAGGGAGTGAGATCGTGGTCGAAGAGAACAAGCGAGGCGTTGGTGGAGGCCACGACCTCAACAATCTCGTCGAGTTTGCCCTGGCCGACGAGGCTGGAGGGATCGGGCCTCTGGCGGCGCTGGACGAGGGTAGCGGCAATGGTCGCACCGGCCGATCGGGCGAGTTCCTCGAACTCGGCACGACTGGCATCGAAGTCGAGGGCGGAGACAGCGTGGCCCGGGAGGTCTTCTTCTCCAGCCATGACGGCGGCCGCGGTGCGGGCCAGGCGAGCGGCCGCGGTAAGCTGCTTGCGCTTGCGGAGTTCTCCGGTGAACTCGACCACGACAATCACGGCAAGTTCCTGCTGAGTTTGCGAGGTGCGGAGTTCGCGGGCGAGGAGTGCCGCGTCCTGGGCCTCACTGGCTTCTACCAGACTACGACGAACTGTCTTTCCGCGATTCCGGCGTGATTGCGCTTGATCCGGGGTGGCTTCGGGCGAAGCCTTCTTGCTGGTCAAAGTTGTCTCAATTCAGGGCCAAGTTTCCGACCGACTCTCCTAATGATACTGAATGATCCGTCAGTACCCTATTTCCGACCCCTCCGTTGGTTGCTGCGAAAAATGAGTTATACATTGATACCGCGTACGAGATGAAGGGTCGTCTCGCCCAGATCGATGCCAACAGAATGTATCTGCATGCCGCTCGAACCGACGACGATGGCGCTGGATCGGTGCCGATCGGTCGGCTTGTGGAAAGCGACAGTGGGCACCTACCATCGGAAAACCGGAATCCGCCGAAGCCCTGCACGCGGAGCACTGTCGATACAGCACTTCTAGAGATTTAGCACTCGGTCGAGAGGAATTTTCCGGCACACCTTTGGAACCACGCCCCGTTTTCAAGCCCCGTTTTGAGGAGTAAGGAAGTCGGGTTTGGCGGCGCGAGGATCGATTTGAGACGCCTGTATTCGGAAGGTCTGGATGAAGAGCCAAGGAACTCGAAAACGATTGGCCAGACGATCACGATCGATACCAGCCAGCGAGATCTTGACCACATGTTTCCCGTCGCTCCGCTGTAAACGGCGAGACACGGTACCGCGTTGGCGAGATAAGCGGTGTCGAAACCGATAATGCACGCCCGAACTCAGTGTGATGCGGGTGTCCGCTCATTACAGTCGTCATTGGGAAGTGCTGCGGATTCATAGGGCCTTCACTCACAAGAGCGCTTCTCCAGCTCAATCCAGAGAACAACTTGTCTGTAACTCCTCCGACAGATGCTCCGCTGAGCGTCGGGTGTGATCGCTCTTGGCATTAGATAATCGGCTATGACCCTTAGATTTGCCGCATATATACTGACGATAAAGAATAAACATAAAGCCGTTCGCATTCGACACAGCACGGGTTGTTCTGCGTAGCTGTGAGCCATCGCCTTGGAGATACTCGATGCCTGCCTTGCACTCGGACGACCGCTTGACTTGTCTGCATTCCGCCTTTGTGCGCCGCCTCTCGCTGTTCACTTGCTCGCAATTGGCTGGATTGCAGACGTGGCTTCCCGTTGCACTGCTATCGGGATTGTTGTGGACAGGATCGAGGGCCGGCGCCCAGGTGACGCCCTTACCCACACTCGTGACGATGGCCGGAACCGGCTCGGTGGGCTATAGCGGCGACGGGGCGCAGGCGACCGCCGCGCTCTTGAAAAGCCCAGCCGGAGTAGTCATGGACAGCGCCGGCAATCTCTTTATCGCGGATTCAGTGGACAATGTGATTCGCAAGGTGGCTGCGCGCACGGGAATTATTAGCACCGTCGCGGGGACGGGTACGGCAGGCTATAGCGGCAACGGTGGACCAGCGACCCGCGCGGAGTTGAACGGTCCTTCCGGTGTGGCGGTGGACGGCGCTGGCGATCTGTACATCGCGGACTCTTCGAACAATGTGATTCGAGAGGTCGCGGCGGGTACGGGAACGATAAGCACGGTGGTTGGAACGGGGGCCGCGGGTTCCTTAAATGCTCCCCAGGCGGTGGCGGTGGATGCCGCTGGGAATCTGTTCATCTCGGACAATGGGAGCGGTAGGATTCTGATGCTGGCCGCAGGCACAACAACGATCAGCATCGTGGTTGGGAGCGGATTGAGCCTGCCGCGTGGGATTGCGGTGGATGGCGCGGGCAATCTGTACATTGCCGACGCTGGCAACAACCGGATCGTGATGCTGGCCAATGCTGCCAGCGGTACCGGAACGCCAGTCACCCTGGCTGGGAATGGGACCGCTGGCTACGGCGGCGATCGCGGGCCCGCGACAAGTGCCAACCTGGCGGGGCCGCATGGGGTGGGAGTGGATGGCGCCGGCAATCTGTACATTGCGGACACCTCAAATAACGTGATCCGGAGGGTAGCAAACGCGGCTACGGGTACGGGAACGATTACGACCGTGGTTGGAGATAGCACGGCCGGCTACAACGGCGACGGGATTGCAGCCACCAATGCGGAGCTGAATCAACCGGCGGCGGTGGCGATTGACGCTGCGGGCGATCTTTATATCGCGGACGCCAGCAACGGCCGGGTGCGCGAGGCTGCAGTGAGTGTGCCGTTTGCAGCGACCGCAATTGGCATGAGCGCGAACCAGACAGTGTACTTCTCGGTGGCGGCCAATACGATCATCGGCGGTCTCGCCATCCTGACCCAGGGAACGCCGAATCTTGACTTCGTCGCGCAGGCTGGGGATACGAGCACGACGCTGTGTAAGGCGCAGACCTACGCGACTGCGACGACGTGCTCGGTCGACGTGACCTTCTCGCCGAGGTATGCGGGAGCGCGGTATGGCGCGGTTCAGATTGTGGCAACGGGCAACAATGCCGTCTCCACAACATACCTGCAAGGCGTTGGTACCGGGGCCCAGGTGGCCTGGACGCCGGGGCAGGCGAGCACGGTTGCTGGCGGAACCCAAGAATAGCGCGCTACGCCTGTGTCGGCGTAGTTCACACTCAGTGCTGGAACGAACGACTGAAGGATTGGCAATGACCATGTGCTTTGGGATTGAGGGCAAGGATCTGCGGGGACGGCGAGCATTTGCAGTGGTGCTGCTGGCTCTGTTGCTGGGAGTCGCGAATAAGCTCTTGGCGCAGACTGCACCGGTTGTCACCGCGTCGGGTACAGTTACCTATGTCTTGAGCCCCGTCGCATTAGACCCAATGATCTCCATCAGTGACCCGAGTGCGACGACCCTGTTCAGCAGTACCGTGAGTGTCGGCACGGGTTTCGCAACGGGCGATACTCTCAATTTTACCAATGACGGCTCGACGATGGGGAATATTACCGGGTCGTACAACGGAACGGGAGTGCTGACGTTGACTGCGGCGGGAGGCACGGCGTTAGCTCAATGGCAAAGTGCGCTGGCATCGATCACGTTCAGTAACTCGTATCCCGCGTACCAAGTGAGCACGGCGACCCGCACGGTGACCTTTCAGGTGAATGACGGGAGCCAAAATAGCAACACCGCAAGTGTCAGCGTGGCCATCGCGCCCCGGAACCCGGTGGTTACGACCTCGAACGCGAGCACGGCCTATGCGTTTGGCTCTGGCAGCACGGTCGCGGTGGACGCAGGGCTGTTCGTGAGCGCCTACACTACCACTCTGGCCAGCGGCACCGTAGGTATCGGCACGGGTTTCAAATCGGGAGATGTTCTCCAATATACCAACACCAGCGCTACGACCTTTGGGAACATCACCGGGTCGTACAACGCCAGCACGGGAGTACTGACGTTGAGTTCGTCGGCAGCTATAGCGACCCTGGCTCAATGGCAGGCTGCGCTGCGCTCCGTTGTCTTCTCCACGTCGGCCACTGTGTCCGGCGCGCGTACCGTCAGTTTTGTGGTGAATGATGGAACCCTGAGCAGCGCTGCCGCGCCCAAGGTGCTCAACGTGACCGGGCCGATCAGCGTGACGCCGACGGTATTGGCGAATGCAACCGCCGGAGTAGCGTATAGCCAGACAGTGGTGGCTGGCGGAGGCATTGCACCTTATACCTACGCGATCAGCGGCGCGCTGCCGCCGGGATTTTCAATCAATGCCGCTACAGGCACAATCTCCGGGACCGCAACGACGACCGGCAACTACAGCTTTACCCTGAGCGCTACGGATCACACCAGCTTCGTCGGAACGCAGAGCTATACCTTGGTGGTGGGCGCTCCGACGATTACGCTATCGCCGCCAGCGGCGACCTTGCTGCCGGCTACGATCGGCGTGGGCTATAGCGCAACATTCACCGCGAGCGGCGGAATGGCGCCTTACACCTACTCGCTTCTCTCCGGTGCGCTGCCCACGGGCATCACCCTGAGTACAACCGGCGTGTTGACCGGAGCGTCCTCCGTGACGGGGACCTCCAACTTTACCGTGAAGGCCACGGATGCGAATGGCTTCACGACGAATCAGGCGTATTCGCTGACGGTGAATCCACCGCCGACGGTTGCCGCCTTGAGCAACCCGCTGGGCGTCGCAAGCGATGGGGCCGGCAATCTCTACATCGCCGATGCGGGCCTAAGCTACATCGTCAAGGTGCCGGTGGGCTGCGCCGTGCAGAGTTGCGAGACGCAGGTGGGCAGCGGGCTGCAGAATCCTGCCGGCGTAGCGGTGGACGGCGGTGGGAATGTCTATGTAGTCGAATCTGGCAATGGAAGCGTGGCGGTGATTCCCTGGGATGGCGACAATGCGAGCTACGATGCACCCGTAACGATCGCCAGCGGATTGGCGCCGAGTTCGCTGCTTCCAGCAGGCGTGGCTATCGATGGTGGCGGAAGCGTCTACTACACGGATACCGCGCATCAAAAGCTGGTGAAGCTTCCCTGGACGGGGTCGGGCTATGGCGCGGCGACGATCGTGTTGGGGAGCAGCAGCGGGACCTCGCCAACCGGAGTGGCGGTGGACGGGAATGGCAATCTCTACATCGCCTCCGGCTTAAGCCATACGTTGACAGAACTTGCGTCAAATGGCTCACAGACGACGCTCGCGACGAACGTTACGGCGAACAGCGTCGCGGTGGATGGGAGCGGTGATGTCTACTACTCCGATGGGAATGCGGGCAGCGTAACAAAACTTCCATGGACGGGGTCGGCGTTCGGCTCTCCAGTGCTGCTGATGTCTACGGGACTGGCTGCTCCCGACGGGCTGGCGGTAGGCAGCGCCGGCGATGTGTACGTTGTAAACAATACGTCAAAGACGGTGGTGAAGATCGATGTGAGCGCGCCGCCGTCGCTGAGTTTCGCCAGCACGAAGGTGGGGGCGACCAGCACGGACAGTCCGCAGACGGTGACGCTGACGAACATTGGGAATGCGGGGCTCACGTTCGAGTCCAGCCCGAGCCTGTCGGCCGGCTTTACATTCAGCAGCGGGGCGGACTGCCCGACCGGAGCGGGAGCGCAGCCGCTGGGCGAGGGCTCGTCCTGTACATTTGCCATCGACTTCACGCCAACCGACGCGACGATCGGTACACTCAACGGGCAGTTGCTTGTTACCGATAACAACCTGAACACGCCCGCTCCAAGCTACGCGACGCAGACAGTGACACTAAGTGCTACTGGTGTTCCGGACGACCTGAGCGCAGTGACGGTGACCGTCAACACCGCGTCGCCGGTATATGGGCATCCGGTATCTGTTACCGCTACGGTTACCGATACGACGACCCCAGGGACAGCAGCGACGGGTGCTGTCACCTTTACGGATACAGATAGCCTGGGCAATGTGACTTCTCTTGGTGGATCGATGGCACTAACGGGCGCGATGGCGACCACGACCTATACGCCGAGCGGGCCGGGAGCGCACACGGTCACTGTGAGTTACTCTGGCGTCGTCGGAAGCGTCGCTCAGGGTACGGGCAAGACGACGCTCACGGTGAGCAAGGTGACGCCGACGCTGAGCTATACGCCGCTGCTCCCATCGCAGGTGTACGGCACAGCGATTACGGCGAGCGCGCTGAATGCGACCGCAACTGCCAATGGCGCAGTCGCAGGCAGCTTCGTCTATACCACAACGGTGAACGGAGCGCAGACGACGTTGACTGCCGGAGCAACCATTCTGCCTGTGGGCTCCTATACCATCACAGCAACCTTCACGCCGGGAAATGGGGCAGACTACGTGTCCGGGGGAACGGTTATGGCGAACTACACAGTGACCTCGGCACCGCTGGTAGTGCCCACGCTCAGCTTCGCGACCATCGCACCGCAGACCTTCGGGAATCCGCCATTTGCGGTGAGCGCGACCTCTGCCTCGAATGGGGCTGTGACCTACGCGGTGGTCAGCGGGCCGGCGACGATCGCGGGCAACCTGGTGACGCTTACGGGAGTGGGTACAGTGCTTCTGAGCACGGCGCAAGCTCCCGCTGGCAACTACGCTGCGGCTACCGCAACCACCAGCGTGACGGTGTTGGCGCCGAGCTTTACTCTGACCTCCAACTCTGGCTCGAGCGGCGGTGGGAACTCGGGTAGCACCGTGCTACCGGGAGGAGCTGCGACCTTCAGCCTGATGCTGGCCCCGGCTGGGACGATCTATCCCGATGCGTTGAGTCTAAGCGCAAGCGGCCTGCCCCCGGGAGCGATCGCGAGCTTCTCCCCGGCGATGATTGCCGCGAGGAGTCCGGCGACAGCGATTACGCTGACCATCCAGACTGGCAGTAACAGCCCGACACAGTCGGCACATATGGATCCGACTCGGTTCGGACGGCCTCTCCTCGCCGTCGCACTGAGCTGCTTGCTGCTGCCGGTGATTGGCATCAGACGAGCGCGTGTGCGGCTGATGCAGATGCCGGGGCTGCTGGCTGTGCTGCTCGCCGCCGCACTGTCCTTGGCTGCAGCGATGGGTTTGAGCGGCTGCGGCGGAGGGAATGGTTTCTTTAACCAGGCTTCCCAGAGCTACACGGTGACGGTAACCGCAACCGATGTGACGACTCACGTCCAGGCATCGACTAACGTAATCCTTACCGTGCAGTGAAGTTTTGTCAGGTACCTGGGGAATACCCGGCATCCTTTGCTGAAATCGTTGGCTGAATCCTACGGATTGGCTCAAAAGTGTCTTCATCCGCAGCGTCAGGTGTGGTGATGCACAGCGTAATGGATGTTTCCCACTGTGTAATATGGCTCGGCCTTCGCATCGCACATGAGGTTTCTCCGACGGCTCTGCTCTTAATGGGCCGTACACGGCTGTTGACCGCGGTCGATCGCGGCGAGGAGGTGGCGGCCATCGAGAAGGCCTGGGCTGTAGGTGAGCACGCTGGCGAGCGCTTGCTGGGCGAGGTCCTTTCGACCGAGGCGGCAGTTTGCAATGGCGAGGTTCAGTCCCAGCTCGGGCAGGTCTTGATTGTGCTCGAAGGCGCGTGTCCAGATGTCCGCCGCAGCTTGCAGATCTCCGGCAGCTGCGAGCAGCGTGCCGAGATTGGTGCCAGAGACGAAGTTGACAGGATCCTGGGCCAGGGCAGCGCGGTAGTACTGCTTGGCCTGAGGCGCGTCTCCATCCATCTGTGCAAGAATGCCGAGCGAACGCAGGACGAGAGCGTCGGATGGGTTGGTTTGCAGGGCGGCCGTCAGAAGCTGGCGGGCCTTCGGCCGCTGGGAGCGATCGCCTGCTGAGACAAGGTCGTAGTAGGCGAGACCGAGATCGCGGGTGCTGACTGCGCCGGTCAGGACGGGAGTCAGGTCGGAGGGTGCGGCGGCGGGCTGCTGCGGCGGCGAGGGGGCGTCGGGAAGGGGATCCTTGGGGTCGCTGGGCGGGCGCCGGATGCGGTGATCGGTCCAGGCAACGTGGGCGATGTTCTCCGAGCCTGTCTTCGGCATGTGGCAGCTGGTGCAGTCCGGATTGGAGGAGAAGTGCTGGCTGGCGAAGGCAGGCGCGCTGTGGCAGGCGAGGCATTTGGCGCGATAGTAGGCGACTCGTTCGCTGGCGTTGGGAGAGCGGTGCGGGTCATGGCAGTTCATGCAGGACATGGCTGGGCCGGTGACGCGCTTGCAGCGGCTGTCATTGAACTGCTCGATTTCGCTGACGGCGCGGCGGGTGGTGTTCTGGCCGGCGTGAACGAAGTAGGCAAGATAGTCGCGGATGTCGTCGCCGGGTTTAAAGTCCAGAGGATTGCGGCGTTCGACGTGGGTATCGCCTTCGAGATGGCAGACGATGCAGGTGCTGTCGCGCCGATCGGGCGAGAGCTTGACCGGATTGATGACAGCGGCGCGGCCTTTGGTGAGGACGTGGTCGCGGGTATCGCCATGGCAGCTTTCGCAGGTGATGCCAACCTGGTTAAAGGGCAGCTGGTTATAGAGGTTCTCCGTGCCGGCGACCTGCTTCTGAACGCCGCTCATATGGCAGCGAAGACAGGTTGGGTCGAGTGGGAGCGCCGGCGGCATCTCTGGGGAGTTCTCAAGACCAGGCTTCATGGCGTAGGCATCGAGCTTCGCGTAGAAGGCGACCGGCGACTCCAGCCAGTAGCCGTTCTTCTCGTAGAGGTAGGTGAGACCGAGATGGCCCGAGCCGAGAAAGTACTTGAGGCTCTCCTGCCCGTGAATGGGCGGGGCCATGGGGATCGTGTAGTGCAGCAGCGCACTGCCGCCCTCTTTGGTTATACCGTAGGTCACGCCGGAAGAAGGCTGCTGATAGGATCCCGGCAAAAGGCGCTCCGCGGCCAAGCCACTGGCATTCGCCATGGGTGTCTTGAGATAGCTTTCCAGGATCGCGGAATGACACAAGCCGCAGATGGCATCTGACTCTCGTACGGGCACGGCATTGGCGGTCTGCGCCGAGGATTTAAAGGGACAGAGCAGAAGCATCAACAGCGGAAGTAGAGGTGAGGTAGTCCGCCTGAGCCACGTCAGGTTATGCGTCCCACACTTCCGCGCGGCGGGGTAGGACACAGAGCCGCTACCTTTTGATTCCGCCACCTGGTTCAGCTTTCGTGTCATTGCTTGTCTCATCATCACGTCTTCCTGCTTCTCCGGTTTGCGCGCACATCGTTACTGTGCTGGGGAGCAGCGACAGAGTGTTGTCCTCAGTGCTTCGTGGTTGAGAGAGATGGGTAGTCCTGCCAGATATACTCGAGCGCCTCGGCCAGGGTCTGCCGTTTGACAGCGCGATCGACGTGGCCGGCGTTGCGGGCGAAGACGAACTGGTAGTGATAGCCCTTAGCGGCGAGGACCCTGGCCATGTTCTCGTTGGCGACCACCCAGTCGTGCATCTGGTCGCGAAGGACGTTTGGGTTGAAGAGGTCGCGGTCGCCCACCTCCATCCAGAGGCGTAGCGGCTTGGCGGGAGTGTTGGGGATGAGGTGCTCGTGAAACTCCCAGGCACCGTGAGGGGTTGCTGGGTTATAGGGCCACTGCTGATTGATATAGGTGCCGGAGTAGGTGAGCACGCGGTGGTAGAGTTTGGGGTGGTACCAGGCCATGATCAGGGCGCAGGAGCCGCCAGAGCTGCCCCCCATGGTCGCGCGGCCTTCGGGATCGCGGGTGAGTGTGAGGTGATACTGGGCTTCGACGCGCGGCAGCACCTCGTGTTCGACGAACTCGGCGTAGCGGCCGGACATGGTGTCGTACTCCAGGCCGCGTTCGCTGCCCTGGGCGTCGCCGCCGCCATTGCCGATCGAGATGGCGATCATGACGGGCAGGCGATGCTGGGCGATGAGGTTGTCGAGGACGGGGAAGAGGTCGCTGTCCGGACCGTCGGCGCCGATGAGGAAGGGCGCGATGGTGCCGGGGACGTACTGTTTGGGGACGTATACGGTGACGCGGCGGGTGTAGGGTGCGGGGTGGCTGGTGGGAACCAGAAGCCTGGCGGGGTCGGTGGGATCGACGGTGCCGAAGGTGTTGGGCTCGCGGGCGATGCCGGGATAGAGCTTGCTGTCGGCGGAGTTCATGGTGAACTCATAGACGGTTCCCTGGGGCACGTCTGGCTGCGGGGAGGTCTCGGGTGCGCGGTTGTGGGTGGGGCCGAGGATAAAGTTGCCGTCGGCGTTGGCCGGGGGAATGGCGGCGTCGGGCAGCTCGATGGCGGTGACGTAGCCGGGCGTGTGGGGATCGCGGGTGGGCGGGGTGGGGCGGGTTTGGGCCAGGGTGGCGGCGGCCATGGCGATCAAGAACGCGAGGGGCAGAGGACGGGGCACACGGGGCTCCTGGGGTATTGCCTGGGTATCTCAAGGATGTTGGTCCCGAGCCAGGGAACTTGTGCACTCGGTTGCGCAAATTGTATTGGATGGAGAATAGCCCTGGCTATGGTGGATCGAGCGGGTGGACTGGGTCGCAAGAGACAAAGAACTCATGCAGCGTGTTCCAGAGGTGAAGGCTGTGCTCCTCGACTGTGGTCTACGGGATTGCTGCATCATTGAGCACCTTCTTTCTCGAGGAGGAGAGCTGCGGCCTGGTAGTCGCCGCGCAGGTTGAAGTGCGGGCCGTGGTGCATCCAACATGCGCCACTGGCGAGAGGGCGCGGGCCTCGACGTATTTATCGGCGAACATCAACGCTACTCGGCGACGCCGGCTGAGAACTCCCTCCAAGCCGCCAATCATCTGGGAGTTGAAGCAGCACAATATTCGACGCAAATGTGGCGATCGGAATCGGTTTTGTGACAGTATGGTGACTCGGGTATTGGCCCGTTAGGAGCATGATCCTCCGTGAGGAAGACCGACGGGCATTCGACGCTTGCGGAGGTGGCTCGCATGGCCGGTGTCGGCCTGGCGACCGCGTCTCGTGCCGTGAATGGTGGAACGAATGTCAGCCCGGCGACTCTGAAGAAGGTTGAGTCTGCAATTCGGCAACTCGGCTACATGCCTAACGGAGCAGCACGCATTCTTAAGGGAGCACGTACCAAGAGCGTTGGCCTGCTTGTCCCCAGCATCGAGGATTCCTTCTTCGCAAGCTGCGCAGAGGCGGCGGGAAGGGTAGCCCGGCTGCATGACTCTCTTTTGATTGTTGCGGTCAGCAATAATCAGCGCGGCACCGAGATGAGCAGTCTGGATGTCCTCATGCGGCATCGGCCAGACGGACTACTGATTGCACCCTCGGATCCCTCCAGTGTACGGCTTAGAAGCTTTATCAAGAATCGCTCCGTCCCCATCGTCACCTTTGACCGTCCAGTGTTGGGGGACAAATGCGCGAGTGTTCTTACTGATAATTTCGTGGCCGCGCGCAATGCCACAATTCACCTGCTCGAGCATGGTTACAAACGCATTCTTTGCCTCAGTGGGGATGCAGAGCTGTATACGATTAAAGAGAGACTGAGGGGGTATCGCCAGGCGATGGAAGAGGTAGGAGGTCCTCTGCTGATAGATACAACGCTCACTGACGATGCGAGTTCGGTTGAGCGATTGCTTCAATCGCACCTGGGCAGTCGCAGGCCGCCTCAGGCAATCTTTACCCTCAAGAGCAGTGCAACCATTGCAATCTTCCAGGCGCTGCAACGGCTAGGAGTTTCAATTCCCTCAACTGTGGCGTTGCTCGGCTTCGACGATTTTGCGCTGGCAGGCACGCTGCGGCCGTCGATCAGTGTGGTTCAGCAACCGATCGAAGAGGTAGGGCGCAACGCAGCTGAGCTTCTCTTTGCTCAACTCGGTCACATGCCGGGAGGCAACCGATCAAGGAACCTTAGGTATGAGCCGCTGGTGCTTGCAAATCGTCTGTTCCTGCGGAACTCCTGCGGCTGCAAGGTGCGCGCGACCGCCACACATGGCTGAAGAAAAGGTTGAGCGTCTTCTACGCCGGCAAATGGGGTGAATCGCAGATGCTTCTGGCGATCTACTTTGCCTTGACAGAAGTCTCACGACTTTTCTATCATCTGTAGCGCTGGAAAGGTTTCCAGTTTCGTGCACCCAAAAAAAAGCGCTGCTGCTCTGCGTCCGGGCAGAAGTGAGTGTGGCAAGCAGCTAGACATGTCGTTGAGCGGTTGAATATCCGTCCACTCAATGCATTGTCTCGTCGCTCGTCGCCAATGCATTTCACCCACCACAGGAGCATCACCTTGCGCGTACCGTCCTCCCTTGCCACTGCTGTTTTCTGCCTCGTTGCCACGCTTCCGCTACTGCCACTTCACGCACAGCTATTTGAATCGGAACACGCGCGGAAGGTCGCCGTTGACTTTTCTCCGGAAGAGAGCAAGGTCCTCGACACGCTGGCATCTCTCGAAACGCTGCCCAGCAAAGCATGGCGATTTCACGCCGGAGATGTGGCTCATGGCGAGTCGCTGACGCTCGACGACTCGAACTGGGAGCTGGTAACGCCGAAGGCGAAGGCCGGCAAGGAGGCGGTGTGGTATCGGCAGACGATCGAGGTGCCGAAGACGCTGCACGGCTACGACCTGACAGGAGCGCAGATCGACTTCCGCTTCCGCGCCTATGCCAACGGACCGATGCCGGAGATCCTCTACTTCAACGGGCGAAGGGTGGCCCTGGGCGATGATTTGGAGCAGGTGCAGCTGTTTGGCGACGCGAAGCCGGGGGATAAGGTCGTTGTGGCGGTGAAGCTGCTGCCCACGGTGGATGTGAAGTCGTTCGACCATGTGGAGATGAAGATTACCTTCGCGGCCAACCGTCCTAGCCCGAAGGACCTGCGCACGGAGTTCGTTTCGGCGCAGAGCACGCTGCCCGCGGACTCCAATGATGGCCGCAGCGCACTGAGCAAGGCATTGAGCGAGGTGGACCTGCATGCCTTGGAGCAGAATGACCAGGCCAAGTTCGATGCCTCGCTGCGCCAGGCTCAGACCACCCTCAGCGTCTTGCGCCCGGTGCTGCAGCAGTCCACGTTCCATCTCGTAGGAAACTCGCATATCGATGCGGCGTGGCTGTGGCCGTGGACCGAGACCGTGGATGCGGTAAAGCGTACCTTCGGCACGGCAGTTCAATTGATGAACGAGTATCCGGACTATACGTATACGCAGTCGGCTGCGGTCTATAGTCAGTGGATCGCGGACAAGTATCCCGAGATGAACAACCAGATCAAGCAGCGCATCCAAGAGGGGCGCTGGGAGCTGGTGGGAGGAATGTGGCTGGAGCCGGATCTGAATATGCCGGATGGCGAGTCACTGGTGCGGCAACTTCTGGTCGGACAGTCCACCTTCAAGAAGCTTTATGGGAAGACGACGCGGATCGGCTGGAACCCGGACT
>Ga0210403_10000162_pt1 | contig 75005 bp, 63 predicted proteins | sample IncBWC19MmetaG_FD_150863 | JGI IMG/M metagenome (GOLD analysis project Ga0210403, IMG submission 150863) | Forest soil microbial communities from Barre Woods Harvard Forest LTER site, Petersham, Massachusetts, United States - Inc-BW-C-19-M | ecosystem: Environmental > Terrestrial > Soil >...
AAAGTTCGCTGCGCGCATGAACCGGAACATCGAGGTGATTCCGGATGAAGTCATGGAGGCCCTCCAAGCCTACGACTGGCCGGGCAACGTCCGGGAGTTGCAGAACCTCATCGAGCGCGCTGTGATTCTGTGTGAGGGCGAAACCCTTTCGATCGTTGAACCCTGGCCGCAGGCCGAAACACTGCGAAGATCCCAGCCCGCCGTTGCTCTGGCGGAGACCCTCGCGAGTCAGGAAAAGAAAATCATTGAGGCTGCTCTAAAAGAGAGCCGTGGTCGTATTTCAGGCCGGTTGGGGGCAGCTGGGAAGCTCGGATTGTCGCGAACTACGCTCGACTCGAAGATCAAAAACCTGCGGATCAACAAGCACCAATATAAGGCTGTGTAAAATGTCGTCGATCAGCGGACACCGCGGCCTGCAGCGCACCATACAGAACCAGAGAACCCGCAAACTCGGAATCGAACGGAATACGAGGCAGCCAGTATCGTTTTTCTCCGGCCGGGATCGAGGAATGGTTTTCTTCCTGGCGTTCCTGGTTCTCGCAACGATCTTTGTGCCGATGGTTGCCCTGTCGCAAGCCGGGCGCCTGGCGTTGTCCTTCATCTTTGTCCTCACGCTCATCTCAGGCGCATTCGCGACCATCCAGCACCGTATCACCATCTACCTGGTTATCGTCCTGGCAGTTTCGACTTTGGCCGTGGATCTGGTCGCCGAATTCGCCCCTTCGCACGGTTCACCGGCCCTGGAGACGACGCTAAGGCTGGCTTGTCTGTCGATCCTGGTGTTCATGACATTGAAGCGAACACTCCGTCCAGGACCGGTAACTGTATACCGAGTGATGGGCGGAATCGCTGGGTATTTGCTAATCGGTTTCACGTGGACATTCGCGTACCAGCTAGTCGTACACCAGGCGCCTGGCGCGATTCACTTCGCATCCGGCGTGGCCGACATTCCTTCGCGGCAGCCGAACCATTTGCTCTACTTCAGTTTTGTAACGCTCACCACCGTCGGTTATGGCGATGCATATCCGGTACACCCGGTTGCGCGATCGCTGGCTGTTGCTGAAGCGCTTGTCGGCCAACTCTACATTGCAATCCTGATCTCCTCGTTGGTCGGAATGGCATTGCAGGCCAGGTCAGCTAGTGTTCGCGGCAGCCGCGTACGTGCTGGCCCGACGCCAACAAAATCATCGATATAAGGCTCTGTTGGATGAAACGATCTGCCCCAAGCGAGCTCTGGCCAGACCGGCCGGATGCAAATCAAAGAACGAGCTGAAAAAAATTATGAAATCAGGCTGTCGGGCGCGGCTTCCTCGTGCCGCCGAGTGGCACCTACGGCTCTCGCTCGGGCTGACACTACTTTCGGCGGTAGGAGCCGGTTCGGGTGCTGGGGCGCGTCTGGCAGGGAGCAGAACGCCAACCCCGCCACGCTCGCCAATGATTCCGCCGCGATGCAATCCGGTGTGACCGATGAACAGATCGTCGACTAACGCTCGCCTCGGACGACTGCTGCTTAGGAGTACCCTACTTGACACCTAGGCAGGATTGAACTGCGACCAACGTAAACCTCTCATTTATTTGCATCCCAGGTCCGGAGCCGGCGAAGCTATGGTCTTGGGCCGCCGGTTGGTTCCAGTCGGTCTCCGCTTTCCGGTTTCTACTCCCCAGCGGTCGCTGGTAGATAAAAGCTGCGCGCCGCTGGTGGATCATGTCATATTAGGTTTTGGAATTTGCGGGGAGAGCATGAACGATCAGTTGATAGTGGTGACGGGTGGTGGCGGCTTCATAGGAGGGCACCTCGTCGCCGCGCTCCGGAAGCAGGGTTGCAAGAAGATTCGCTCGATCGATATTAAGCCGATCGAGGAGTGGTATCAGCACTTCGATGACGTCGAAAATCTGTCGCTCGATCTGAATGTCCAGCCCAACTGTGAGCGCGCAGCCGAGGGCGCTTATGAGATCTGGAACCTGGCAGCGAACATGGGCGGCATGGGGTTCATTGAGAACAACAAGGCTTTGTGCATGCTTTCGGTGCTGATCAACACGCTGATGTTGCAGGCCGCGCAGAAGTTTGGAGTGAGTAAGTTTTTCTATTCGTCGTCGGCGTGCGTCTACAACGGGGACAAGCAGCGCGATCCGGATTGCCCGGGCCTCAAGGAAGAGGACGCGTATCCCGCGCTCGCCGAAGACGGCTATGGATGGGAGAAGCTTTTCTCCGAACGTATGTGCCGGCATTTTCGGGAAGACTTCGGTTTGCACACCCGTGTCGCGCGCTTCCACAATGTGTACGGTCCGCATGGGACCTGGGACGGTGGACGAGAGAAAGCGCCCGCCGCGATTTGCAGGAAAGTGATCCAAGCCAAGCTGTCGGGCACGCGCGAGATCGAGATCTGGGGAAGCGGTCATCAGACGCGCAGCTTCATGTACATCGACGATTGTTTGAATGGTATGCGGATGATCATGGACTCAGAGATTGTCGATCCCATTAATCTTGGTTCGGCGGAGATGGTCTCGATTAATCAACTGGTGGATATCGTGGAAGGGATTGCCGGAGTGAAGCTGATCCGGAAGCACAAGCTGGATGCTCCCCTAGGAGTGAATGGGCGCAACAGCGACAACGCGCTGATCAAGAAATACCTGGGCTGGGAACCCAACATTCCACTGCGCACGGGGCTGGAGCAGACCTACGCTTGGATTTACGACGAGTACGTGGGCCGCGAGCGTCGAGCATCAGCGGGATCGCCGGGGTGATTTTGGGCCGTTATGCCCGGATTCTTTTCGAAACGCCCGCCTTCGCCACGCTCAGCCACTCGCCCAGATATCTCAACGGCTTGGCCGCGTTGTACCACAGCCCCACGGGGAGACTCGCCAGAAACTTCCAAATGGATGGCTGGAACGTTTCGAAAAACTGATCGCGTCCGTCCATCCGATAGGCGGTGTAATTCAGGACCCAGGAAAACGGAATGTAGCCGTAATGGCGTTTAAGCAGATCCATGGAGGAACGGAAAACTTGGTTCCGTTCGCTCAGAGTCTTGGCCGACTGGTGCATCCTCGAATATGCCAGGTACTCTGGGATGTGCGCGAAACGCACACCTTGGGTTGCCATGCGGATCCACAAATCGTAGTCGAACGACCAACGCTGCTCCGGATCGAGTCCGCAGCGGCGATAGGCCGATGCGCGGATGAACGCTGCCGGCTGGCAAATGAAGCAATCGCGCTCCAGTTCTTTCGGGTCGAAAGGCAGAGTCGGATAACGCTCGATTACGGATCCGTGTTCGTCGATCCAATAACCTTCGCCGTAGACGACGTCGACATCCGGATGCGCTACCAAGTAATCGACTGCCGTCCGCACAGCGTGGGGCAGAAAGGCGTCATCGGCGTTCAGCCAGGCGAGAATTTGACCGGTCGCGCTCGAAAGGCCGCGGTGGATCGCATCGCAAGGACCCGAATCGGACTCCGAGCGGCATTCAAGGCGATCGCGATAGCGAGCGAGGATCTCGAGCGTACCATCGGTCGAGCCGCCTTCCATCACGATATATTCGATGGGTGAATAGTCCTGCGACAGAACACTTTCAATGGTTTGCGGAATATACCGGTCCATGTTCAAGGAGGGGGTCACCACGCTGACCAGCGGAGCGGAACCGGCTTTTGCAACCAAGCCTCCCATGATAGCCCGTCAGTCCAGCGGTGTCGATCTTGATAAACCTGATTCAAAACGTTATACTTAGCGGGTTATTTGCTCTTTCTGAGGGAATTTTTTGCGAATTGCGCTTCTCCAGATCAACCCCACCGTCGGAGCTATCGAAGGCAACGCGTCTCTGCTGATTCAGGGCGCAAAGGCTGCCCAGGAGGCAGGGGCGGATTTGGTGGTTTCCCCAGAGTTGGCGCTGATGGGGTACCTGCCCAGGGATCTCCTGATGAGTCAAGGATTTGTCCGGAGGAGTTGCCTGGCATTGCACCGCATGGCCAAGGAATTGGCGTCGGCGCCACCTGTGTTGGTGGGAGTCGCCACCTTGAACGAATCCGAGATGGGGCGGCCTCTGTTCAACAGTGCCGTGCTGCTTCACGATGGCGCGGTCGGCCAAACCTTTCATAAGACACTGCTGCCGACCTACGATGTCTTCGACGAAGATCGATATTTCGAACCGGGCACCGGTCCTCAGATCCTGGAGTTGAACGGCTGGCGTCTGGGTATCAGCATCTGCGAAGACGTTTGGAACGACCGTGATTTCTGGCAGCGACGGCGTTATCACCAGGATCCCGTTGAAAAGCTGGCTCAATCGGGTGCGGAGGCGTTTGTAAACCTTTCGGCGTCGCCGTTCACCGCGGGTAAACAAGTCTTGCGTGAGCGGATGCTTGGTCATCTGGCTCAGAAGCATGGCATCCCGCTGGTATACGTCAATCAGGTAGGCGGCAACGACGATCTGATTTTCGATGGGCGAAGCTGTGCATTCGATGCAACCGGGAACCTGATCGCGCGGGCTAAGGGATTCGCGAGCGATGTGCTGATCGTGAATCTGGAGACCGGCGCAGGCTCGGCCGCCGAGGACGATAACGCGCCGGAGGCAGAGATCTGGAACGCGCTGGTTTTGGGGGTACGAGACTACGCGGCGAAAACACGATTCGAGCGGGTGCTGCTCGGTCTGTCCGGCGGCATCGATTCTGCTTTGACGGCGGCGATCGCGGCCGATGCCATCGGTCCCGAAAACGTGCTGGGCGTGCTGATGCCGTCCTGCTACTCAAGCACCGGTAGCGTCGACGATTCGATTGAGCTGGCGGAGAACCTGGGGATTCGCACCGTCACGCTGCCGATCTCGGACATCATGCAGACGTATGACCACACGCTCGAGCAGGCGTTTTCGGGTTGTGCGCAGGACGTGACTGAAGAGAACATCCAATCGCGGATTCGAGGCAATCTGCTGATGGCGCTTTCGAACAAGTACCGTTCGCTGCTGCTGACCACCGGGAACAAGTCCGAAATGTCGGTGGGCTACTGCACCTTGTACGGCGACATGAACGGTGGACTGGCGGTGATCGCGGATCTGCCGAAAATGATGGTGTACCGGGTATCGCGCTGGCGGAACCAGCGGCGTCCAGATATTCCCGAATCGATCCTGACCAAGGCTCCGTCCGCCGAACTGCGGCCCGGCCAGACCGATCAGGATTCGCTTCCGCCATACGAGCTTCTCGATCAGATTTTGGAGCTGCACATTGAGCAGTCCCAATCTCCCGAGGAGATCATCGCGCAGGGTTTCGACGAGCAGGCTGTCCGCCGCGTTCTGCGGCTGGTGCGGATAGCGGAGTTCAAGCGGAAGCAGGCGGCTCCGGTACTTAAGGTGACATCGCGCGCGTTCGGGACGGGCTGGCGGATGCCGATCGCCCGGGAAGAATGAGGAATCAATGAAACTATCGATCATCGGATTGGGGAAACTGGGTGCGCCGCTGTCGGCGGTGATGGCGCACAAAGGGCACACCATTGTCGGTGTGGACGTGAACCCAGTCTATGTGAAGGCTGTGAATGAGGGAAAAGCTCCGGTGCGGGAGCCGGGGTTGCAGGAAATGATCGACGCGAACCGCGCGCGAATTTCGGCGACCGAAAGCTATGAGGATGCGATCCTGGCAACGGACGCAACGTTCATCATTGTGCCGACGCCTTCGGAATCGCACGGCGGGTTTTCGCTGCGTTACGTGGTCAGTGCCGCGGAACGGATTGGCGCGGCGCTGCGCAAAAAGAAGGCGTGGCATCTGGTGGTGCTCTCGAGCACGGTGATGCCGGGATCCATGGACAGCACAGTGCGGCCGGTGCTGGAGCAAAGCTCGGGCAAGACGTGCTGCGTGGATTTCGGGCTGTGCTACAACCCGGAGTTCATCGCTCTGGGCAGCGTGATCCGGGACATGCTGAAGCCGGACATGATTCTGATCGGTGAGTCGGATCCGCGCTCGGGTCAGATTCTTGACGATCTGTATCGCGAAGTGTGCGAGAGTAACCCCCAAATTCAGCGAATGAATTTCGTGAACGCGGAACTCACCAAGCTCTCAGTGAACACCTTCGTTACGACCAAGATTTCCTACGCGAATATGCTGGCGCAGGTGTGCGAATCGCTGCCCGGCGCGGATGTGCAGGTAGTGACGCGCGCCATCGGATGCGATACGCGAATCGGCCAGAAGTATCTGCAAGGGGCGCTAGGTTACGGTGGTCCCTGTTTTCCGCGCGACAACCTCGCCTTCGCAGCGTTAGCCCGGGATCACGGAGCGCCGGCTCTGCTGGCCGAAGCGACCGATCAATTGAATCGGCGCCAGGTGCCCCGGTTGGCCAAGATGGTCATGGAGCGGCTTCCAGAAGGCGGCACTGCGGGAGTGCTCGGTCTGTCTTACAAGCCTGGTACGGAAGTGATCGAGGAGTCGCAGGGCCTCGCGCTGGCGAAGCACCTGGCGCAGCGTGTAAGCGTGGTGGCGTATGATCCGGCGGCCATGGACAACGCCCGACGCGAGCTATCGGGAGTCGAGTTCGCTTCGAGCCCGGCCGACTGCGCAGCCCAGGCCGACGTGTTGGTCATTACCACTCCGTGGCCGGAGTTCAAAACCCTCACGGCTCGGGATTTGAAGAAAGGCGCCGCGATTCTGGACTGCTGGCGCATTCTGTCCCGCGAACAATTCGAGGGCGTAGCGCAGTATTTGACGCTGGGCTACGGCGAATCCTTGGAGGCCGGCGAGGAATCCGAGAACCTTAAGGCCGTTGGGGCAGAGGGCGATTGATTTGGTCCATGCTTATTCCGGCTTTGCCGTCAGACACAAGTGCCAGCCGAACGCGCGTTCCAGGGCGCGGAAAAGCGGTTTCGGGATCCAGCGGAAATACCACACCTTCCGATAACGATAAGCGACGTAGTCGGGGATGTTATAGCTGAAAATGTGGTCCACTGAGACGTCGGTCACGCGAAAACCGTGTTGCTCCAAAAGGCGCCGCCCGCTCTTGCGGGAGTAGCTGTAGGTTACCGGACACCCGGTCTGTGCTTCTGAATACCTGGCGATTAGTTCATCCAGCTTCCAGAATTGTCCCTTGCCATAGACGAATAGGATCCACAGTACTTTCCAGGACCAGCGGTAATACACCATGATCTTCAAGGTGGTCGAGGGAGTGACGTATTTTCTAATCTCTTCGAGAACGCGCTCCGGCGAGGGAGTGTGATGGATGACGCCAAACGAATACACGAGGTCGTATGATTCCACTGGAACCGATTCGCTGATCTGCTCGGCATTCGCCTGGATCGCTCGAACGCGGTCCGCGACTCCGAAAACCTCCGCCCGTTTCCGCGTCATTTCCAGAGCCTTCTCGGTCAGATCGACTGCAGTGACCTGGGCTCCGTTGCGCGCGAAATTGATGGTATCGGTTCCTATGCCGCATCCGATTTCGAGGACCTTTTTGCCTTTCCACTTTTCGAACTCCGCGAAGGCGGGGATGTGCGGCTCGACCAGGTACTTACGTGCCTCTACCTCATCGAAGTACTCACGCGTGCCCACCGGCTTCGGCGAATGCCGGATGTTGCACGGGCGCGCGTTCCAGTAATCTCTGACGCGTGCGATCGTAACCTGTTCAAAGGAGGCGGACGTACTCATCTTCTAAAGCTCCTGGACGACTTCAATTCTCCGATTATAGCCCGGCGGCGGCGGCGTAGAATGTAATCCTCCGGCAACTAGACTGCTAAACTGAACAGGAACTCAAATCAGTTGGATTTGCGTTTCTTAGGAGCGACTTTGCAGTCAATTGATGTAGGCGGCGTCAATACCACGGAGATCTGTAATCTTTCGTGCGTGATGTGTCACTTCAATGGTCCCACCGCCACGAAATTGCAGGGCACTCTAACCGTCGACGATGTGCGTAAGTTCGTCAGTTCGGTTCCATCCGGGCCCATCTGGTTCGCTTCGACCGGCGACTTCCTGATGGATCCTCACGCCCTCGAACACCTGCAGGCGGCAGTCGCTTATGGGCATCAACCCTGCGTCCTCACCAATGGGCAACTGCTGACACCTGAAATGACGGATCGCATGCTGGAAATCGGCGTGCGAGAATTTGCCATAAGCGTCGATGCGATCGAGCCTGGAAGCTACCGGAGGATCCGCCGAGGTGGTGAACTGAGCGTGATCCTGGACGTCTGTTCCTACCTGCGATCAAAGAAGAGCGCATATCCCGACCTGATGGTCACCATCGCCAATGTGCTCTTTAAGCAGACACTCGCGCGACAGGGGGAATTTGAACGCTTCTGGACTGGCCGCGTGGACCGTGTCAGCTTTCAGGCTGAATACTACGACGCGTTCAAGTTTCGCAACATCCTGTACGATCCCGGCGAGCGCGTGGATTGTCACCTGCGCGTGTTCCTAATGCCAAACGGCAAGATGACCCCGTGTTGCGCCATCAGCGCATATCAGCATGATCGCGACGTGGGCTGGCTGCCGAGCATCCGCAACACAAGCCCCAGTGCGGCCCTCGATCATTTCAAGGAGCTTTACGCAGATCCCCAAAGCCCGCTCGGAGAGTTGTGCAAGCAGTGCGATTGGTGGATGATGTTCAAGCAAGATGAGCAGGGGCACTCCGCGTTTTCGCGAACCGTTTCGTTACCCGACCTGCCCCCTGGAGTTAGTCCGGAGATGCCCAAAACTGAAGAGAGGCTCGGCGTTTTCGACCTGGCTGAAGCTACTGCGTGCAATCAGGCGAAGATTCGCGGGGAAGGTCCAGTGAGCATCACGACGCCGCCGGAGCAGTGGGCTTTCGCGGCGTTGTTCCCAATTCACGATGATCCGGAATGGCCACTAGTGGAAGTCGGCCCTTTGTTGATTCGCATTGAAGCCGTTGTCGAGCTGGGCGAAGTCGGAGTTTCTGTCTCCGAGCCGACCTTGGAAAAGTTCATCGCCGCCGAAAAGCGCGTCCTATCTGGCGGCATGAATACACTCGAACTGACTCTGAATTCGCCGGCTCCGGGCTGTTGCCTAGTGGTGCGCAATTACGCGCCCGGAAATGTGGCGAGCACGGTCGGCATCCACAGCATCCGGACCTTCCTGGCGCCTCCTCCGTCCGCCGTTCAGCCGGACGATGCTCGACCGTCCGGATTTGTGCCTCTAGAGACCTTGACTTCGGCGCGCCCACCTGACGGCGAAGTTTGGATCGACGTGGGTGCGCACCTGGGCGAGAAGACATTCTCTTTCGCGGCGCAAAACCCTAACGCGCGAGTTTACGCATTCGAACCGAACTTGAAGGCGGCATCCAAATTGATGGGGCGTTTGGCGAACTATGTAGTGCTTCCCATGGCGGTTTCCGAAGAGGACGGAAGCGCGCCATTTTATCTCAATCGTTTCGACGCCGCGAGTTCTCTCCTGCCGTTTGTTCCAGAGGGCCTGGCACAATGGGCCGGCGGCGAGGTCTTGCACGTGGAAGCGACACGCACCGTCCCCACTGTCCGGCTGGATACGTTCTTGAACCAAATGGAGATCGCGAAAGTAGACTACCTGAAGATCGACGCGCAAGGAGCCGATCTCGCCGTGGTTCATTCGTTGGGTGACCGGTTGAGAGACGTCGAACGTATCAACTTGGAAGTTCAGATCACATCCGTCCCGCTTTATCGCGGCGCATCCCAGAAGTCCGAGGTCATCGAATTCCTCACAAACTCTGGATTCGAAATGGTTACCGCGGAACAGCAGAGCCTGGGTCAAGAAGAAAACCTCACCTTCGTCCGACGCAAGGCTTGACCAAACCGCTACTGGAGTGGTCGGGCCGCATGACGATGCAGGTCAGGCGATGACTGGAGTCGCCGCATTCGACGCTATACTGAACCTTTCATGAGGAAACGCATCTGGCGGGGCGACTATCTCTTCCTCTTCGAGAGCCTGATTCTCAAGGATTTTCGGATCCGTTACCGCAACATGTCGCTAGGCATCTTGTGGTCCCTGGTCAATCCGCTGGTGATGATGGGCGTGCTGACGTTCGTGTTCCGTGGAGTAGTCGGAGGGACACAAGCGCCTTCTTTCCCGCTGTTCATTTTCTGCGGATTGGTGCCCTACAACTTTTTCGCGGGCGCGGTCATGACTGGAACGACCTCGATCATCGACAATGCCGGCTTGGTAAAACGAGTACCAGTTCCGCGCGAAGTGGTTCCCATCACCTCGGTGCTCTCCAATTGTGTTCATTTGATGATTCAGATCGCGTTGCTCCTATTGCTGACGCTGATCTTCGGCAAGCATCCGGGCGCCCATTGGCTGTGGCTCCCCCTGATCTGGCTGCTGTACGTCGTCTTTGTATGCGGTCTGGCGCTGGGGCTGAGCGCCATCAACGTCTATATCCGCGACACGCGCTATCTGGTGGAGTCCTTCAACCTGGTCCTGTTCTACCTGGTGCCTATTTTCTACTCGTTCAACATCATTCCCCTGAAGTACCGTGAAATCTACCAATTCAACCCGGTGGCCGCCCTGGTGATGGCGATGCGTAACATTCTGCTGGAAGGCATTGCTCCCGCGAGATCGCTGATCGTGAACCTGGTGATCGTCGCGTGCGTGACGCTCGGAATCGGGCTCGTGATCTTCCGGCGCCTCAAGACGCGCTTTTACGAGCACATCTGAGGTCTGGCCCGGTTAGGGTTGGTTTTTGGCGGATTGAGTGTCGCGGACGACATAGGCCGGCTGTTCGGAAGTCCGAACATACATGCGCGCCAGGTATTCGCCGATCACGCCGAGGGCGAACATCTGCGCGCCGGAGAAAATGGCAATGACGGATGCCAGGAACGGAAAGCCAGGAACACTCTCTCCTTGCACCACGTAACGCAACAGCACGAACGCCAGTACCGCGAACCCGAACAGAGTAAAAACGAAACCGACGTAAGTTGCGATTTGCAGGGGCAGCGTACTGAATCCGGTCATCATATTCATGGAATGAATCAGAAGTTTGCGGAAGGTGTAATTAGAGACGCCAATCGTGCGTTCCTCGTGCCGCACCTGGACCGCTGCGAACTGCGATGTGCCCCAGGTCAGCAGGGAGTCGATAGATACGAAGGCGCCGCGATAGTCTTCAAACGAATTCCGAAGGGATGTTCGAAAGGCGCGAAACGCACTGACACTCCCTGCCGTGGAGGCGCCCATTGCTTTCTGGAGCGTGAACTTCGTAATGAACGAAGCCAGGTCGCGCCAAAAGCCGTGCTGTTCGTGTTCCGGCTTTCCATAAACGACGTCGTAACCGTCATCCAATTTCGCGAGCAGCTTGGAGATTTCTTCGGGAGGGTGCTGCAAGTCATCGTCGATGGTGACGATCACCGGATAGCGGGCCCTGCGGATGCCGCAGAGCAGCGCATTGTGCTGTCCGTAGTTTTTCATCAGATTGATTCCGGTGATCCACGAATAGCGTGCTGTCAGTTCGCGCACCACATCCCAGCTCCGGTCGCGGCTGCCGTCGTTCACCAGGATCAATTCGTATTCGGGCATTTTGGAAAGAACGTTCTCCAGACGTTCGACCAGTGCTTTAAGGCTGCCCTCGCTGTTGTAAACCGGAACGATCACCGACACTTCCATAAAAGGTTTCTACTAGACTACCGAACCTTTCGTCTGGAATTCTCCCGTTCAGTCGATCGCGAAGCGCAAATCATGGCGGCCGATTCTAGTGCTAAGCTTCAGAATGGCCGCGGGGGGCGGATAGGATAGGCGCGGGATGCCGAGCAAGCAATTTAGTGACACGGGCGGGCGCTCCCTTGGAGCACGATAATGGACTCCGGCATTTGTCGCTACCTCGACTGGGATTCCAGGTTCTTTGGATTCCCGATCGCCCAAATGAGCGGGGGGCGACTGGATCAGCTCACTCTCGATAGCGTCACCTCGTGGTGTTGCTCCCAGCGCATCCGATGCCTGTATTTCATTGGAGATACGAACGATGCGGCCACGATCGAGATCGCCGAGCACAAAAGCTTTCACCTGGTTGACATTCGTCTGACGCTGGCTCGGAAAATTGAATCGGGCGGCATCGTGCCGCCGCGCATCCGCCCGTGGCAGGAGTCAGATCTACCGGCGCTGGCCGCAATCGCGCGAATCAGCCACAGGGATACCCGCTTCTATTTTGACCGTGGGTTCGCGAACGACCGTTGCGATGACTTGTACGAGACGTGGATCAGGAACAGTTGCGCTGGTTATGCCGACGCTGTCTTAGTCGCCGACGCTGGCCAAGCGGCCGGATATATTACCTGCCATCTCGATTCAAACGGCGAAGGCAGGATCGGGCTGGTCGCGATCGGAAGCTCGTTTCAGGGGCAGCATTTCGGCTCGGACCTGGTGCATGCCGCGCTGAACTGGTTCGAGAGCAAAGGCGCTTCGCGCGTGAGCGTCGTGACGCAGGGTAGGAATATAGCCGCGCAATGCCTGTATCAGCGATGCGGTTTCCGGACCGCATCCACGCAGGTGGTCTACCATCGCTGGTTCCCGCCGGTCGCGACGCCATGAACGGCGCTAGGAGGAACACGTTGGACGACGTGCAATCGCAAAAAGAGTTCCCCCCGCCATCAACGAACGTCCCTTCCGGATCAGGGATTCTTCCACCCGTGAAACGGCTGCGAAGAATTCCGCCAATACCGGAGGGATCCGAAATTCGGGGTGGTCCATCGATTCCTTGCGCCGCCCCTTGAACCGCAACCGTGACAGCAGCATGAACGGCAGGAGGAGCGTGACAAAGGAAGTCATGTGGAGCATCTCAAAGTTGGCCTCTCGTAGCTTGCCGGCTAGTTCCGCTCGGGTGTAGCGGCGTTTATGGAATGCGTTGTCATCAACTGAGCTCCACAGAAACGGATGCTGCGGGACGGTGATCAAAACGCCTCCGCCCGGCTTAACTGCCTGCCACATTTGCCGAAGAACCAGCCGGTCGTCTTCAATATGCTCCAGTACGTCGAACGCTCCGATGGCGTCGAACTCCGATCGAAACGGGATCGAGCGCGCGTCCATCTGGAAGAGATCGATTCCGGGAAGACGTCCAGCGGCGAACTGCAGGCCTTCAACAAAGATCTCGCTCCCGCTGGCGCGAAGATGCGGTAAGGCCGCGGATACCGACGAAAGTACAAACCCAGTACCGCATCCAATTTCCAAGAACGTCTCGGCCTCGGAAAAATATGTTTCCAACGCCCACACAATAGTGTGGTTGCGCGATTCAAACCAAAAGTGGCCGGGTTCGATTTCAGCCAGGTTGCGGAAGTATTCCGGTGAGAATCCATCATTGTGTCGGGCGAGTTCCGGCGCGAACGCGTAAAAATCTTCCAGTTGAACGGGAGACTTGCCACAAACGGGACAGCGCCAATCCGGCGATGAAAAATCTTGCTGGCAAAAAACGCAGACCTTCACTTTGAAGACTCAGAGAACGACTGGCAAAGCCGTTCCGTTACCGTCCTCACCGATTTCCCTACGACCCGGCACGCTATCCGCGGTGGCCAGTCTTCACGATGGTAAATGCATCCAATGTATCTGTCCAAGTTTTTCCTGCCTTTCACAGTATCGATCCGCCGATGACAAAGGTAACCCAAACAAGTGTCGCCGCGATGATGAGTCTGAACTCCTGCCCGCACGACGCGCAGGCCAAGCCCGGTAGCGCCAAGTCTAAACGGCACAAAAACAATTGTGCCCAAAACACCCGTCTTTTCGCTACTGCAGGGCTTTCGCGGCGAAAACACTTCTTTGGGGAACCGCGTACGCGCGCGAATTCGTGAGTACCGGGTTACTTCAGCGCGTCGTCATCGAAACTAGCGGCCGCCCGAATGGATGCGATGAGGTACTTGGCTCGGGTCGCAAGACGCGCCGCATCGTTGGCGATGAGCAGAACCGCGCCCTCGCCGGCCTTGAGTTGCGCCACATAGGTTGCGGTCTGCAGAGTTCCCGTTTGGGGCGGCATCGGTGCGTGGCCCAGAGCGCGGGACATGTCCGCGGTCATCCCTCCGTATAGAATTCTCCCCTCAAGGACGCGGTACGTGAGCGTGAACTGGTATCTTCCGCTGCGTGGGGCGACCAGGGGGCCATACCAGGATCCAAACGCGAATCGCTCTTGTCCGGTGGTCACCAGGAGTCCCTCGGGCCGTTGCTCCATGCTGCCAGCTTTCCACCCAGACCAAGGGAGTTGCGTGTTGTCGCCCGACGTGGCCAGGACCAAGTCCGCCGTGGCGCGCCGCGGGGCAATCGTCAGACTCCGAAGATTGGGCAGGTCGTCGTGGATCTCAAGAACGCTGAGATCGTACGCGACACCCCCGGCCTGTATTTTATGAGTCTCGGCCAGAGTACCCTTCAGATGGCGCTGCCGCAGAGCCTCGTTGGCCCGATCCAACGCCTGGTCGGAACCAGACATGACCACGATGGTTTCACCTGATTCGATAGGGCGGACCTCGTCCAGCGAAGGAAACTTCAGAGACACGTACGTGTAGCCCCACAAATAAATCGCGTTGATTCCATTAAATTCGAATCCATGGGGTTCGGTTATGTCGTACCAGAAACGGCCCGTCCCCTTTTGCATATAGGGCCATACTGTGTTGGCGCCTTCAAGCACACGTTGCGTGGATTTCCCGTCATATGGCGACTTCAGGTACGCCGCGTAGCCCCACTGGTAAAGCATGAGACCCGCCAAGGCGTACAAAACCGTATGCCATCGCCGGGGAAACAAAACTCTGGAGAGGAGAGCTGCCGCGGCGCACGCTACCAGCGCTCCAAACCACTTGCCCCGGAGCGGTTGAGTCAACGGAGCGCCGTGTAGCCAAAGAGCCCCGGCAAACACCATGGTGCAACCTACGACCACGGGCCACCAGGCATGCGTGCTCCACCTGTCGGCGGGGACCGCGAGAATGCTTCCGATTGCCAGGAACATGGAAGGCAGCAGATAGGAGGCGTAAAAGTTCATCTGTAGGCCGACACCACCGACCCTGTCCCAAACAATCATGAAAGCTACGGACGCAAGATACTGTAAAATGAAGAACGTTCCGTAATCGCCCCACTTTAGGGTTTTTCCATGCAGGGAGCGGACTAAATGGGCGATACATGCCACCGTTGACGCTGCTGGAATCCCGAGCCAGTATGCCTGTTCAAGCCACGCCAGTCCGCCGACGTGCCATGGATTTGGCGCGGAACTCAGATGACGGAACGCATCGATCGACGGTGCGTAAAACCAAAAATTGCCGTCCAGGTGATGGTTTATCACGCCCAGCGCCACGGTCAAGAGTAGTGCCCCGCCGGCATACGCCCGAACTAGATCCGCCATCGAACGGATCACGCTCCGATTGAATCCCGTGCTGGTCCGGAAGAGATAAAAGGCCAGATGAAAAGGCAAGAACACGATCAGCAGCAGATTGGTGTAAAACATGGCGACGCCCGCGATTCCGGCGAACACGAGCCACATCTGCCGCCGCGGTGGGACCGCCGCGCGGGCGACGCATGCGAGTGCCAGCAGATTATATGTGATCCCTGGGCCGTCCACATAATCCCATCCGATGCTGCTTAGAAATGCCAGGTGAGTGCCGAACACAATGGTCCCGAGCAACGCGTTTTTTCGTCCGAACGCGAGTTTTAACAAGGCGTACAGAGAAAATGCCGCCGCATAATAGAACGCAAAATGCAAAACGTATCGCGCTACGGTTGCATCGAATAACCTGTAGGCCAGGTATCCGGGAAGAATCCATGGCAGCCGGCTTCCGTAGTAAAGATTGGGAAACAAACTCGATTTAAACTCGAACAGATGCAGAAAATAACCGAGATAGACCCACGGATCGATATGCCCCGGGTTATTATTTAACCAACTTGGATTTACTGCGGCCAGCACAATGGGGAGGAGCAGCAATAGCCACTTGGTGTGATCAGGTGCAGCCTTAATAGCGTCTTCGCTCAGCGCCCCGCGGGAAGCGGCAGGATCGTCCGCGACCGAAGCCGTCTGAGCCGCACCGCCTGGCGGGTGGTCATCGCGAATCAGGGTTGAGCGTAACGGACGCGTCAACAGTGGCCGGCGCATAAGGTAAGGATTGAGTCTAACACGCTCCTTAGGCCCGAAATGTCAGAACAGCGTCAACGATACGAGCCTGATCGCACTCCGCCAGACCGTTATAGAACGGCAAGCGCACGAGCCTCCCGCTGATATCCTCGGTTACCGGGCACTGCCCCGTGGATCCACCCATACGCTGGCCCATCTCTGAAAGGTGCAGCGGCACGTAATGAAATACGCTCAGAATTCCGCGACCTTTCAAGTGCGCGATAAACGCATCCCGCATTTCGCCGCTTGGAAGGATCATGTAGAACATGTGGTACGTCTGCCGGCAATCGTCGGGCACATAAGGCAATCGGACGCCCCCGGCGGCTGCCCAGGCGCCAAGGTGATCGGCATAGTATGACCAGACGCGACTTCTAAGACTCTGGATGTGATCGCGAGATTCAAGTTGCGCCCACAAAAACGCCCCGAGGACATCCGAAGGAAGAAAGCTGGAGCCAAGGTCCACCCAGGTATACTTGTCCACCTGCCCGCGAAAAAAGCGGCTCCGGTTCGTGCCTTTTTCCCGAAGCACTTCCGCTCGTTCCACATAGCGGGCGTCGTTGATCAGCAAGGCGCCGCCCTCGCCGCAACTGATGTTTTTCGTCTCGTGAAAACTCAGAGTGGCCAGCGGCCCGAATGTGCCAAGATTTCGCCCCCGATACGCGCCGAAGAGACCGTGTGCGTTGTCTTCCACAACCGCCACGCCGTGCTCTGCTGCCTTACGAACGATCAGGTCCATCTCGCAGCCCACGCCAGCGTAGTGAACCGGCACCATTGCCCGGGTATGGTCGGTGATGAGCGCGTCGAGGGCGTCCTCATCCAGATTGAGAGTGTCGCGACGAATATCCGCAAAGACGATCCTGGCGCCGCGAAGCGCAAATGCGTTGGCGGTGGAGACAAATGTGAATGAGGGAATAATCACTTCGTCTCCCGGAGCAATATCCAGCAGAAGTGCAGCCATTTCCAGCGCGTCTGTGCAGGACGTTGTCAGCAGGGCGCGTGAACATCCAGTAATTTCCTCGAGCAGCGCCTGGCACTTCCTCGAAAATGGCCCATCGCCCGAAATCTGGCCTTGCTCGATCGCCTCACGGATGTATTCGAACTCATTACCGGAAATGTAAGGCCGGTTGAATGGGATCACACTGCTCTCGCGTTTCATCACCGCTGGCATGGCTCTGTCAAGCATCCAGGTTTCGGGCCTCCCGCCCGCTGATGGATCGATCAGGCTCCATTATAGGATTCGGAGCCCGGCGAGCGGGTTGCGGCTCAATGGATCGCCTAGTTTCTCTTGTTTCCTAATGCGGCGTCCAGGTACCCAGCGTCTGCCACCCGGAATTGAGGCCGGAAACGGATTGCGCATACGCGTAGATATTCTTGGCACCCGCAAACGCGACCTGGAACGTGACGGCCAGATTCAGCGTCGCTGTATTGCCGGAAATCGTGGTGCTCGAACTGGCTCCATTGATCGTGCACTGCTTATTCTGTAGGGTTGCCGACGTTCCCAGCGTGATGGGTCCCAGCAGGCCGGTATAACCGTCGTTGGCCAGGAATGCAAGTGCATGGACGGGATCCACCAGGACCCAGCAGGTGTTCGTAGGCGAAATGGTCGTGTTGAACAGAACCTGAACCGACGCAAGATCGTTGGCGCCACTCGGATCGGAATACACCAAACTGAACGTCTGGCTGCCGCCGCTGCCTGAAGACGGTGTCACCGAGACCGCTTGCAGCGAGGACGCGATTACGGTCCAGCTACCGAGCGTCTGCCACCCGGAATTGAGGCCAGAAACGGATTGCGCATACGCGTAGATATTCTTGGCACCCGCAAACGCGACCTGGAACGTGACGGCCAGATTCACCGTCGCTGTGTTGCCGGAAATCGTGGTACTCGAACCGGATCCATTGATCGTGCACTGGCTGTTCTGCAGGGTTGCCGACGTTCCCAGCGTGATGGGTCCCAGCAGACCGGTATAACCGTCATTGGCCAGGAATGCAAGCGAGTGGACGGGATCGACTAGGACCCAGCAGGTGTTCGTAGGCGAAATGGTCGTGTTGAACAGAACCTGAACCGACGCAAGATCGTTGGCGCCACTCGGATCGGAATACACCAGACTAAACGTCTGGCTACCGCCGCCCCCCGAAGATGGTGTCACCGAAACCGCTTGCACCGAAGAAGCGATTACGGTCCAGGTACCCAGCGTCTGCCACCCGGAATTGAGGCCAGAAACGGATTGCGCATACGCGTAGATATTCTTGGCGCCCGCAAACGCGGACTTGAACGTGACGGCCAGATTCACCGTCGCTGTGTTGCCTGAAATCGTGGCGCTCGAACCGGATCCATTGATCGTGCACTGGCTGTTCTGCAGGGTTGCCGACGTTCCCAGGGTGATGGGTCCCAGCAGGCCGGTATAACCGTCGTTGGCCAGGAATGCAAGTGCATGGACGGGATCCACCAGGACCCAGCAGGTGTTCGTAGGCGAAATGGTCGTGTTGAACAGAACCTGAACCGACGCAAGATCGTTGGCGCCACTCGGATCGGAATACACCAAACTGAACGTCTGGCTGCCGCCGCTTCCTGATGACGGTGTCACCGAGACCGCTTGCGGCGGGCGGTTGACCAGGGCTGGACCCATACGCATCAGCCACCCGATACTGCCTCCTAAGTTGGAAGTTTGAATCGGCGCCACCAGGCCAAGATCGCTCGAACTGGTCTGCCCTCCCGTGTAGATGGCGCCACCCGAATCGAGCGCAATTGCGTTGGCGGTGTCAGCCCCGGTGCCGCCGTAATATGTCGAGAAGGTGAGGGCGGCACCCGCTGCATTGAACGTCGATATGAACGCGTCGTACAAACCGTTGAAGCCAGCTTGCACTCCACCGACGGTCGCAAAATCAACCGATGAAGTGTATCCGGCGACAGAGGCATTTCCGCTCGCGTCCACCGCGATGCCGTTTGCCCAGTCGAACCCGGTACCTCCGAGGTAGCTGCTATACACCAGCGCACTGCCGGCGGTGTTGACCTTAGTGATGAACGCGTCCTGCAATCCGTTGTAGGAGATCTGGAACGATCCTGGCGTAACTGGAAAGTTGATGGAATTCGTGACTCCGGCGACGTACGCATTCCCGCCGGCATCCACCGCGATGGCGTTGGCCTGTTCGGGAGCTCCTGCGTTCCCTCCGGAACCGCCCAGGTATGTGCTGTACACGAATACCGAGCCCGCGGCATTGAGCTTCGTAATGAATGCGTCTTGTCCACCGTGATTTGCCGGCTGAATCGGTGTCGCGACTGGAAAGTTCGTCGAAAACGTGCCCCCTGCGACATAGGAATTGCCATTCGCATCCACTGCAATCCCACCCGAGTGCTCCGCGCCGGCGCCGCCGACGAACGTACTGAAGGAGAGCGCACCGGCGGATGTCAGCTTGGTAACGAACGTATCCACTTGACCACCAAATGTGCCCTGGGCTGCATTCGAGACTGGAAAATCCGCGGACATCGTATCGCCCGCGATGTAAGCATTCCCCGATGTATCCACAGCAATCGCCGTGCCGGTGTCATAGTTCGATCCGCCCAGATAAGTGCTGTACACAAGCGCATTGCCGGTAGCGTTCAGCTTGAGCGCGAACGCATCGCGTCCCCCTCCGAGCGTGGTCCGTATCGCCGCGGTCAACGGGAAATCGGCCGATGCAGTGGAGCCAGTCACATACACCTGGCCCAGGGAATCGACGGCGATCCCAGCGGCGCGATCGTCCCCTCGTCCGCCGATGTAGGTTGCGTAAACCAGTGCGGTACCCGCCGCGTTCAGCTTGACGACAAAGGCATCAACGCCGCCTCGATTCACGGCTTGAAATGCACCTATGATCGGAAAATTGAGCGCCTCGGTCCAACCCGCGACATATAGGTCGCCAGACCCGTCTACGGCTAGACTCGTCACGGTTCCGATGGAGCTACCGCCGAGGTAGGTGCAGTAGGAGATTACCGGATCGATCACCAGCGGTTTGGAATGATCATAGACCGCGATCTCGAATCCAACGGTGCGCGGGCCAGCCAGCCGGTAGCGGCCCTCCACCCGAACTCGCCCTTCGGGGGATTCCTGGAAGATCGCAGGCGCTTCTTCGCGTAATTCCATGGATTTCGAAGACACCAATAGATCCCCGTTCGTGTCGATGGAGACGCGATCGGCGCCTTCATAATCCACCAGGATCCGGCTGGGATCCGCTCCCGGGGCAACGATGAACTCCGACTTGAGCCGGCGCCCTGAGCCGCCATAGGTCACGTCCACTCCCGCATACAACCCGCGATAAAGGATCCGCGCATAGGTCGGTATCCCCTGTTTCCAATCCTTGGAGCTCCTGCCGATCAGGAAGTTAGCTTTGCCGGGCAAAGGCCCCGAGCCGTCGATCATGACTCCCGCGTTCGCGCCAACGAAATGAACACTAATGGGTGCCCCATGAATCCCGAAAGTGACCGAGTCGGATTGGAACGCCACTCGAAACTCCGGCGTTTCTGCAATGAAATGAATCGAAGAGTCAGCTTGCCCGACGTTTGGAAAGAAGAACAAGGGGACGGAACGCCCCGCTTCTGCTATTCCTGGCGCGATTGCCAGGAGCAGCATGCCGATGAATGTTTGCATTAAGTCTCACCCAAGGATTCGTCCGCTTTGGCGAAGCCGGACATATCTCCCCGGTTGGCAAAGGGATAGCCAGGTACTAGAAATCGAGATGCGGTGGTGGTGTACAATCGCTGATCGGGGACGTTGTTGTGGATTCCGTTTGGCGGCGACAGCCGCTGCGGATCACTAAAAGGTGGACTGGCCCGCTTAGAGCTTCTTGCATGCGGAAGGCCGCCACTTGACGTCAGGCCATGGATTTCTCGTCGCGGAGACACGAGCTGACCACATATTTCCGTACCGTATTTTCGAATACCCTTCGCCTAGACGGCAAAAGACCGGGCAATTTTGAGGAATGCCCGGGTTCCTTTTTCGCGCTCTCGAACGCATTTGGAGTTAGGATCTGTGCCGGAAAGTGAAATGGCAGCCGAGGAACGTCCTTATCTCTCGCTGGTGGTCACCACGCGAAACGACGATCATGGGGGAGGCCTGCTGGCTCGCACACAGGCATTTGTCAGCGGGTGGATCGAGCAGGCGCGGCGCTTCGGGATCTCCTCCGAGTTGATCATCGTGGAATGGAACCCGCCAGCGGACCGTCCGCGACTGGTAGAGGTGCTGCGCTGGCCGGAAGACTTCGGACCGTGCCAGGTGCGGTTCCTCGAAGTGCCTGCCGAGTTGCACCAGCGTTATGTGCACTCCGACGCCCTCCCGCTGTATCAGATGATTGCCAAAAACGTGGGCATTCGCCGCGCGCGTGGGCGCTTCGTTCTGGCCACGAATATAGACATTCTCTTCTCGAGCGAACTAGCCACTTTTTTTGCCGGGCGGACGCTGCAACCGAATCGCATGTACCGCATCGATCGCCACGACGCGATGAGCGGCATCCCGGAAGGCCGCCCCGTTGAGGAACAACTTGAATACTGCCGTTCGCACCTCATCCGCGTCAATCGCAGGGAGGGTTCGTTCCCGGTTCAACGGGATGGCGCACCGGCGGTGTGCTCCAATGACATCGTTTCACCCGGTGCGGGAGTAGTGCCGGGCCGGGGCTGGTTCCCGGTGGAGTATTGGGATCCACAAGAGCCGTTCCGTTGGGCCGGAGAGCGAGCCGAGCTTTGCATCAGCGCGGCTGGCGATGGGGTGGTTGCACTAAAACTGCACGTGATGCCGGGTTTGCAGTTGGAGGACGACCCCATTCGACTGGAAGCAGCGGATGCGGAGGGCCGTGTACTGGGATCTGTGCTGCTCAATACTCGCGGGTGGTGGCACATTCCTTTCAACGGCGCACTTCCGGAAAAAATAGTGCTCCGGGCCCGCGGCACGCCGGCTTTCACAGGTGTGGATCCGCGGCCGTTAATGTTCCGCGTGTTTCGTATTGAATGGGAAGATGGGAAGCAGAGTGAAGAGAAGATTCATGAGTCCGCGTCGCCGCGGGAGCGCGAGAATTCACCTCAGCCCATTGACGATGGTGCTCCGGTTGCCGCTGAAGCGGTTGCCCCTGAACCGGCAGCGGCCGATTCCCCGTCGGATAGTGATGCCGCTGTTCCAACCACGGAGCACGCTTACAGCGAGCCTCCGGAATTGGCCCGTCCCGAGTGGGTGCCGGATGAGCCGCCCACCACACAGATTGAACCGCTCAGTAAGGCGAAAAGGGCCAGGTCCGCGTGGCGAGCGCTGCAGCACCTGATCGAGCGACTCGCCGATGGCGGTCCACGGGCGACGGTCGACATTCCCCTTACTCCCGGCTGGCGCAGGATTCTGAAAACCTACGTCATGTCCGGAGGGATCACCGGAATGTTGCGCCATGGTATCGTGCGGCCGGGTGCGCAGGAACCGGCAGTGCGGTCCGCGGTTGCACCTGACGCCACTGTCCCCGAGGCTGCCGCACGCGAGGTTACCACGCCCAACACTCCCGTACCCGAGGCTACCGCACCCGAGACATACGCACCCGAAACATCCGTACCCGAAGGCGCCGCAGGTGAAGCCACTGCACCTGAAGTTGCGCCGGAGCGCACCGCGAAATCAAGTCCAGCACCGTCCGACAGTATGCCGCCAGCCTTCTTGCACACCAACGGATGCGGTGACTTTACTCTGCTGGCCCGCGAACATTGGCTCGACCTGCGGGCCTACCCGGAGTTCGATGTGTTCTCTATGAATCTGGACTCGGTGTTCTGTTTTATGGCACACCACGGTGGAGCCCAGGAAGAGGTTCTAGCCGAACCAATGCGCATCTTTCATATCGAGCATGGCAGTGGGTCGGGCTGGACGCCGGAAGGTCAACAGAAACTGTTTGAGCGGATTTGGGCTAAGGGGTTGTCGTTTATCGACAACGAAGAAGTTCTGCGCTGGGCTGCACAAATGCGCCGCCTGGAAGCGCCCATGATCTTCAATCGTGACAACTGGGGCCTGGCTGAGTTCGAACTGAAAGAGACCGTGTTGCCGGCGCCCGCCTCGCCCGAAAAGGCCCGAACAGTGACCACCTGACGGTACAATCAAAGCTTGCTTTCAATGTCTCCGCAGCACCCGCTATTCGGACGGTTCCGCCCGTTTTCTGGCCCGATTGACCCTGGTTTCGAAGCCTGGTTTTATGGTGTCAAGGTCCGTGACTGGCTCTTTACCGGGCAGACTAAGAACTTGCCTGGTGGACCGGTTTCGGTCGGCCATCCTCCGGTCAACTGCGAGTACTTCGAGTGGTTGGCGCTGATGGCAGCGGTGCTCTCGGCCAAGGAACGCTTTACCATGGTCGAATGCGGCGCTGGCTGGGGCAGGTGGCTGGCCGCAGCGGCGCAACTGGCCCGCCAGCGGAAACTCGGCATCCAATTGCTCGGCGTGGAGGGCGATGCCTGCCACTTTGACTGGATGCAGGCAGTGCTTCGAGACAACGGCATTCAGCCGGAAGAACAGCATTTGGAATGTGCAGTTGTGGCCGCCGAAGCGGGCGATGTGCAGTTTCTGACCAGTGTCGCTCCGGCCACATTTTACGGCCAACGAATTGTTACCCCAGCCGAAGCAGACGGACTCCGCGATGACGCAGGATTCAGTTGCAACCAGCGGACCGCCGTGACCCTGGCAAACATTCTCGCGCAGGTTCAAAGCGCCGACCTGGTTTCCATCGACATTGGCTGTTACGAGGACCACGTGGTCGCGTCGGCCCTGGAGGACCTTCGCGCCAAGGCTCGCGTTATTCAGATCCACACCTCCACCCAGGAGTCCCATCAATGGATTGAAACCACTCTCGAAACCAAGGGCTGGCGGCCCGTTTTCCGCTTTCCTCCGGGACGCGTTTCGGAGTCCTTCGCCGGTCCTGTGGCATTCGATCAAGGGCTGCAAGTGTGGGCGGGGGAGCGTGAGCAAGCCGTCCTCGACTGGATCGACCCGCGTGTTGAGAACGTCTACCCGGTTGCCAGTGTTTCGCAGGCGCGGCCCACCGGTTCGAGCCAGGCCCCGGTGTTCGACACGGAAGCCGCGCTTGCCATCAACCAGGCACGCCTGGAACATCTTGCCTCGCTGGGGCTTCCCTTGGATCGCCGGAAGGTGCTCGACGTCGGCTGCGGCGTCGGACACCTGGCAAGATTCTTTGTCGAACGTGGTTGTGATGTGACTTGCGTGGATGTCCGTCAGGAGAATGTTTCCGGGTTGCGGAAGATTTATCCGGACATGGAGGCTCACGTTCTAAACGTGGAGAACCAAGCGCTTTCCCGTCTGGGGCGCTTTGATGTGGTCTTTTGTTACGGGTTGCTTTATCACCTGGAAAACCCGCTGGCGGCCCTCCGCAATATCGCATCCGTTTGCGACGATTTGCTCCTGATCGAGACGGTTGTCACCGACCATGGCGAACCGCTTCTGCGGTTGGTCGACGAACCAGCGGAAACCTCCAATCAGGCCGCGATCGGACTCGCCAGCCGCCCGACACCTGCTTTCGTCGCGCTGGCGCTTAGCCGGGTTGGGTTTCCTTACGTGTACGGTCCAGTTCATCCCGCCGATCATCCGGATTTTCGATTCGAATGGAAGAACGACCTGGAATGGTCGCGCGAGGGTCACCTGCTCCGCTGTGTGTTCGTGGCTTCGCGGACGGATGTGACGCTTCCCGCGCTTCGCTTGCTGGTAGGCGTCGGGCCCGAAGAGGAGTCTGCCGCGTTCGTCCCGATGGTTCAGCAGCCGGGACCGCGCGTGTGGATCGACGTGGGAACGGGCGGGGGAGAAAAGTCCTTTGCAGCCGCCAAGGACGATCCAAATCTGCGCGTCTTCGCCTTCGCGCCGGATCTGGAGATTGCGTCCAGGCGCATCGGCCAATTGGCCAACTATGTGACGTTGCCCATGGCGGTGTGGCGCGAGGATGGAGCCGCGACCTGGTACCGCAACGCCGTTCGCTCCGCCAGCTCTCTGCACCCCCTTCATGCGGAGGGACTGGCGCACTGGAAAGGTGGAGAACAGTTGCGTGTGGAAGAGGAGCGCACCGTTCCAGTCACGCGTCTCGATACCTTCCTAAAAGGCATCGGCCTTACCGAGGTGGAGTATCTCAAGGTAGACGCGCAGGGCGCCGGCCTGGCAGTGATCCAATCTGCCGGCGACTGTGTGGCCGGCATACACAAGATCTCACTGGCGGTGCAGACCACCACCGTGCCGCTCTATGCCGGCGCGTCCACAGCCGAGGAAGCCAAGGCGTGGATGCGTGACAACGGTTTTGAGCTGGTCGGTATCGAAGAACGGAGCTTCGGCCAGGAGGAAGTCCTGACATTCGTCCGCACGCGCGATTTGCAGCGCGATGAGGACGGCTCCCTGCTGGCGCGGGCGCGCGAACTAGCCGTCTTTGGCCCACTCGATCCCGAGCCGGGCTGGAAATTCGATACGGATTGGAACAGCCCCGATCCGGTCATCCGCGAGCGCCGCGCCATCTGGGAGCATTTCAACCGTCGCGGATATGCCGGCCCTCTCACCGTGGACTGGCTGGACGGCATACGCCTCACCCTGTACCTCGGTAATGATTTGAGCCGGCAGATTTTCTGCCTCGGACGATACGAGCCGAATGAGTTCGCGTGGTTGAGCCGCCTGCTGCAACCCGGGATGGGCTTTGTGGATATCGGCGCCAACGAGGGGGTTTACACGCTATTCGCGGCATCGCGCCTCGGGTCCGCGGGACAGGTCTGGAGTTTTGAACCGAGCCCGCGGGAGTTCGCACGGCTTTCGGCCAATTGCGCGCAGAACCGTCTCGAACAGGTGCACCTCTTCCGCTCCGCGCTATCGGAGGACAGTGGCACCTCCTCACTTGCCATCGTCGACGGTGCCCATGCCGGCCAGAATCTGCTGGAGCAGCCGACTGACCTCCCCGTACTGCGCCGGGAACTCGTCCCGGTCGAACGTTTCGACGATGTCGCTAAGCGCGAAAACCTGCAGCGCCTCGACGTCCTGAAGATTGACGTCGAAGGGGAGGAGTATCGCGTCTTGCGCGGCGCAGAGCAGTCCATTCGGCGGTTTCGTCCCGCCATTCTGTTTGAATGCAGCGACCGCCTGTTGCGCGGCAGGGGAGCGAGCGCCTCCCAACTGCGCGAACTGCTCGCTGGCTGGGGATACCAGATCTGCGCCTTCGATGCCGCCAGCGGACTTCCGGTCCCCTACAGCGAAGGTGACGACCTCAACCTGGTTGCGATCGCACGATAGCAAATCAGGTGCCGCTCAAGACCGCCTAAAATTAGTGAGATGAAACTTCGGCTTGCGATTCTTCTTCTCCCGTGCGTCGCATCGGCGCAAGGGCGTGTCGACCTGCTGCTCCGCGGCGGACAAGTGATCGATGGTTCCGGCGCCCCGCCACGTTCAGCCGATGTCGGCATTCGCGGCGATCGAATCGTACTCATCGGCGACGGATCGAAGCTGCAGGCCGCCAGAACCATGGATGTAAAAGGACTCATAGTCAGTCCCGGCTTCATCGACCCCCACGCGCACGTGCTCGAAGACTTATCGAGTCCCGCGAAGAAAGCCAACCAGGCGTACCTGCTGCAAGGCGTCACCACGACCCTCACCGGGAATGACGGCGCTGGACCCATCCAGACCGGCGCGACCCTTTCTACCTGGAAGCAACAGGGCATCGGCACCAACGCCGCGATCTACATCGGCCAGGGAGCCGTTCGCCGCGAAGTGATGGGCATGAGCGACGCCGCGCCTTCGGCCGAGCAGGTCGCCACCATGAAGTCGCTGGTTGCGCGTGGCATGAGCGAAGGCGCCATGGGGATGTCGACCGGCCTCTACTACGCCCCAGGCGGTTACGCCAAGACCGAAGAAGTGATCGACCTTGCCAAAGTCGCGGCTGCAGCGGGCGGGATCTACGACAGCCATCTGCGCGATGAGGATTCCTACACGATCGGCTTGGTGGGAGCTGTTCGCGAAGCGATCCGAATTGCCCGCGAGGCGAAAATTCCGGTGCACATTTCGCATATCAAGGCGCTCGGACCGGAAGTGTGGGGCCAAAGCGCGCAAGTGATCGAGCTGGTTCGCCAGGCGCGAGCCGAAGGCCTCGAAATCACGGCCGATCAGTATCCCTATACCGCATCCGGGTCGAGCGTTAGCGCATCGTTGATTCCTCGATGGGCCGAGGTTGGTGGAAACACTGCACTGATCGAGCGCATCGGCGACCCCTCGGTTCGTCCGCGCCTTCTTCAGGAAATGGAACAGAATCTTAGACGGCGCGGCGGCGCCGATTCGCTGCTGATCATTTCTGGACGCGACAAATCACTGGTTGGAAAGACTCTCGCCGCGATCGCAGCGGAGCGGAAGGAATCTCCCATCCAGGCGGCGCTCGAAATCGTGAAAAGCGGGGGCGCCGGCGTGGCATCGTTCAATATGAGCGAACCCGATATCGAGAATTTCATGAAGCAGGACTGGGTGATGACCGGATCTGACGGCTCCGAGGGACATCCCCGCAAATATGGAACCTTCCCCCGCAAGTTGCGTGTCTACGTCAACGAGAAGCAGATCGTATCGCTGGTTGCGGCCATTCATTCCTCCACCGCTCTCACGGCCCAAGCGCTGCACCTCGCCGATCGCGGCGTGCTCCGTGAAGGCTATTTTGCAGACGTGATCGCTTTCGATCTCGCTACCGTCGCCGACCGCGCCACCTATGAGCACCCCGACCTTCTCGCGACCGGCATGAAATATGTAATCGTGAACGGAAAAGTCTCGGTTGAGAATGGCAAATACACCGGCGTACTTGCGGGCAGCGCCCTCCGCCGCTAGTGTGTTGACTCGATAGTTCAGCGTAAAAATTCGGTAAAAGAATGTTCACGCAAAAGACGCCAAGGCGCAAAGCAACGTAAACAAAACGCTTGGCGTCCTTTGCGTCTTGGCGTCTTTGGGTGAATCCGAAAGACGGTGATCTATGCTGCGAACTTGTGACTCAGGACACTGGCAAGATTTCCCGGCCGCTCGTCGTTCTGTGGTTCGCATTGAACTCAATGGACTGGCACTGAACCGCGAACGCGAGTGAGCGGGTCCTGTCGCTTTTGGAGTCCATCCACGCCCCTCTCGCGACGGAGTAGAATGGCGGCCACGCGATTCGCCGCTCTGCTGCTGATTCTCGCCGTGAATACTGAAGCCCGCCAACCAGTTCGTGCGAAACACGGATTGGTTGTCGCGCAGGAGCCGAACGCAGCCGAGGCCGGCCTGAAAGTTGCAAGCCGGCGGAAATGCAGCAGACGCCGCGATCGCCGTGGCCCTGGCGCTACGCGCGTGGCGGCGAAGGCAAGGCCGCAGGATGGCAAATAGGCGCGGAAAGAAACCCTAGCCCATGGATAGCCAGGAAAGTGGTCGGGACCTAGCGTGCCGCCGTCGGACGCTGCCCTGAAGTGGCCGGTTCCGGACGATCCACCGGGACCTTGTAGTTGAAAAATCCGATCATCATTTCCTGAAACGTCTGATCGCCCCAATGCACGGTCTGCGTAGGGTCCGGATTGTACTTGTTGTTCGCCGAATTGTCGTACCACGCAGTCGCTTCGATTTTAGAGCCTGCCGGCACCTGCCGCGGCTGCGCCAGGATGTAGCTCAACTGCCAGTTGAACTCATAGTGCGGAACATTCAGGAGTTGTTCCGTGCGCCCGTCCGGATACGTGAGCACGTACTTGAACGCCTTCCCCCGCAGATGCATGTGCGGCGTCATATCGAGCAGCGTGACATCTTCCTTGAAAGTGTAGGTTGCCTTGGTCTCGTAACTCGGATCGTTCGGCGGGATGTCCAGCCGGAACTGCGTGGCCGATCCCGAAAAGGCCCGGTACGTCGGCTTGTCCTTGCGAATCTTCAAGCCCAGAACGGACCGGTCCACCGCTTCTTTCCCATTGACCGTGTAGTGCACTTGAAACAAGAACGTGGTCCCGGCCTTGACCAGATATGCAGTGTCGGGATCCCAGGTGATGGTGGGCACGCCGGGCGCATATCCGATCAGCATGTCGCTGAACTGTTCGCCGGCGCGCGTCGCGCGTTGATTCCCCTGTTGCGCGAATACCAGGATGTGATGGACCTGCGAGCGCTGTTGTGGACGCACCTCCACGGCCTGAATCCAGGTATCTTCTTTAAATCCCGGGTCCACTTTGAAGTATTGATACGGCACCACGCCCTCGGCTGGAATCTTGAAATCCTTGCCGGTGTCGAAGGTTAGGTCCGGCTTGCCAATCACCCATCCCTGCGTGAACTCGGGCATCTTGGGCATGTCCGAACCCTTGCCTTCGGGGGCGCCCGCGTCGGCCCATTTCACCAGCGTTGCGACTTGAGTGTCGGTCAGCCTACGGTCGTTGGAGAACTTATTAACAGTCGCGTCGGCATCCCAAGGCGGCATCGAGTGCGTCGCGACCTGCTGTTTAATGGCCTTAGCCCACGGCCGCACTTCCTGATAATTGCGGAGCGACATGGGCGCGGCTTCGCCGGGACGGTGACACTCCAGGCACCGCTGGTACAGAATCGGCGCGACGTCCTTGGTAAACGTGGGTGCGTCCGCGGCAATAAGGCATCCGACGATGGCTATGCCACAGATGCTGATAGATAGGTGCGATTTCAAAGGCTTCTCTCCCAAGAGGTATATCGTCAGACCGGCAATTCAAGATTAGCAGAAGGCTTTGGTCACATCACTTCGATTTGCGCTCTTCCACTCGTGCTCCCGCCAGAATATCCACCAGAGCCTGGTTGCCTTCGTGACAGGCGTACTCGTAGATCGGTCCGGCCGTCGCGACAAATGGCAACTCGCCTGTCCACGGCTTGGTGAATGTCGCTGGATCGTCGATCGTGAACCGGTACAGCAGGGTGTTCGCGTCCAGGCGCGTCAGCCTCTCGATCACTTTCAGATTCTCGCTGGCTCCACGGAATCGTGTTTTCCCGGTAAGGTTCGTGGTTTCGATCACCAATGTGCCGCCTTCCCAATGCCCGCGTGAATCGCCGGTCCACAAGTGAACGCTCTGAGGCAAATGTGGGCGGCCGTCCAGTGGAATAATGCGGACCTCGTGAATCATCTCGCTGAGAATCGTTACATATCCGGGCGTCTGTTGAATCTCATAGAGATTGTTATAGGGACCGGGGAGCATGGGCGGCCCAGCCGTTGCCCAATAAATGCAGCGCTCCGTAAGCGAGCGATCCTGCGCGTGATCGGCGGGGTGGAGCTTGGCATACGCACGCGCTTGCTCGACCCTTTCCTGCCCCGCTGCCGTCAGAGGCGGGATCTTTCCGTCCGGCGGATCGACGATCATCGAGGTTCGAATGCCGTTCCCCACGCGTGCCAACTTGTCGCCGTGGTCGAAGAACAATTCGTTATAAGCGCGGGAAACGTCGGTTTCCGGGTCTCCGTCCCGGCGATCGCGGCTGCCCTGCACTGCGATGCGCTTCTCGTAAGCAGCGGCTTCGGACTCCGTCAAAACAGGTTGACGGCGAAATTCCTCAGACCGTTCGAGTGGCGTGAGAGTCGAGTTCGTCCAGATCCCTTGCAGATCCGGTTGTCCATCGGCCGTGCGCGACGCCGGGGGTGACTGCGCCCGCAATAGCGCGATCGCCATCCAGACACCAACGACAATGGTTTGCCTCATGCGGTCCTCCCCTTTGCAGGCCGACCTCTGCCATTTAGTCTCTCAAAGCCCGCCCTGCACGCGCCATCCATTCATGAGAGGCATAGAATAGGGAAGCATGCGTTGGGTGTGGATCACGCTCGCACTGGGGCTCGTGTGCCAGAGAAGCGATGGCGCAGATAGCCAGGTCCGATTCAACCGCGATATCCGGCCAATCATGTCCGATACATGCTTCCGCTGCCACGGCCCGGATCAGCGCGCCCGCATGGCGGGGCTCCGGCTGGACCTTCGCGACGAGGCGCTCAAGAAAACCAAATCCGGCGTAACGCCGATCGTTCCCGGCGCTCCGGATCAAAGCGCGATTGTCGATCGGATCTTTGCCACGAACTCCGCCAAGATCATGCCTCCGCAGTTCGCGCATAAGGAGCTGACCGGGGCGCAAAAAGAAACCATCCGCCGCTGGGTCGCTGAGGGAGCTTCCTACGAAAAGCATTGGTCGTATGAGCCGGTGAAGCGCCCCGCCGTTCCCGACGTCCGCGATTCCAAGGTTCCGATTCGCAATCCGATCGACGCCTTCGTCATGGAACGCTTGCGGCGCGAAGGCCTTGAGCCGTCTCCTGAAGCGGATCGCCGGACCTTACTCCGGCGCGTCACGCTCGATCTTACGGGAATTCCTCCCACGCCAGAGGAGATGCAGGCTTTCCTGGCCGACAAAGCCGCCAACGCTTATGAAAACGTAGTCGACCAGCTTTTATCTTCCCCGCGCTTTGCAGAAATGCAAACAGTGCGCTGGCTGGATGCCGTGCGCTACGCGGACAGCGCTGGATTTCACGGCGATAATCTGTGGCCGGCCTGGCCGTATCGCGATTACGTGCTGCGCGCGTTCCGCGATAACAAACCGTTCGACGCCTTCACGCGGGAGCAGCTCGCCGGCGACCTTCTGCCTAACGCCACCACCGAACAGAAGATCGCGTCCGCCTACAATCGCCTGAATCGGGCGTCGGCGGAAGGCGGGCTCCAGCCGAAGGAATATCTGGCCAAATACGGAGCCGATCGCGTGCGAACGCTCAGCACTGTGTGGCTCGGATCGACCATGGGATGCGCCGAGTGCCACGATCACAAATTCGATCCGTTCACGTCCAGGGATTTCTATTCGATGAAGGCGTTCTTCGCCGACATTCGTGAAACAGGTTTGATCAACGACCGCGGCGCGAGCGCGTGGGGTGCAAAACTTCTTCTGCCCTCGCCGGAACAGAAAGTGCGACTCGCCTCTTTGAAGACTCGAATCGACGCGGCGCAGGCGGAACTGAAGCTGGAATCCGAGCGCTTGTTCGAGCGCCGCTGGGAGTGGGAAGATCGCGCCCTCGAAGCGTACAAGTCGGGTGACCTCGCGTGGCGTTATCAGCATCCCGTGTCCGCGTCGACGCTTCACGGAGCCAAACTCAGCGTCTATAACGACGAGCCCATAGACAGCGACTATTACATGAAAGGTTCGCTGCATTCCGAACGGAAGCGCGGAGACGGCCTGGTGGTCGCTTCGGGACCAAATCCGGACAACGAAACATACGTCGTCACCTTCAAGCCGGGACCGGGCGCGTGGACCGCTCTCGGAATCGACGTGTTCCAGGACGAGAGCCTGCCCGGAAATCGTTTTGCCCGCGGCTCCGACCGATTCGTTTTGACTGAAGTGGAAGCCGAGCTTTCTCCTTCGCAAAAGCTGCCCTTCGTCCTGGCGACCACCAGAGGTTTCGGCGAGACTCCGGAAAATCCCCCGATGGCGGCGATCGACGGCAATCCCAAGACTGGCTGGGGCGTGGGTTTCGGCGAACAGAACAATCCTTTTCTGGCATTGCGCTTTGCGGATAAGGTGCGCACCACGGCCGATTCGGTGATCACTGTCCGCTTGCATCACGATTCCGATCTACGTCGCGCGACCATCGGACGTTTTCGAGTTGCGCTTTCTCAATCCGAGCATTCCTGGCCCGAGGATGGAGATTCTGCGAAAAAGTCCGCTGTCGCCGAAACGTCAAAATCCGACGCGGCGACGCTGAATGTTTCAGTCGAGCGCGGTCTTCCGCCCGCCGTGCTTGCCGCACTCGAGAAGCACGAGGACGATCGCAGCGCCGCGGAAAAGAAAGCCGTGCTCGATCATTTCAGTTGGGCCACGCCCGAATTGCAACCGCTCACGGTTCGACTGGCGAAGCTGCAAGCCGAGCGTGATCTGCTCGAAAGCGCCATTCCCAGAGTCATCTATACCGAGCGCACCAAGCCCCGAATTACTCGCGTGCTGCCGAGATCCAATTGGATGGATGAAACCGGCGCGATCGTTCAACCCGCCGTGCCAGCCTTTCTGGGAACCGTGAAAACGGATGGGCGCCGCGCTACTCGCTTGGATCTAGCGAACTGGATCGTGTCGCCAAGTAATCCGTTGACAGCGCGCGCGTTTGTGAACCGTCAATGGCGCCAATTCTTCGGAACCGGATTGTCCAGGACGCTCGAAGATCTCGGTTCGCAAGGCGAATGGCCGACTCATCCCGAGCTTCTGGATTGGCTAGCGGCGGAGTTTGTGCAGCCGACGTCCGGCGCGAGGCATGCGTGGGACGTGAAACACATTGTCCGGACCATCGTCATCAGTCACACCTATCGCCAGTCGTCGCTCACCAATCCGTCCCTTTCAGAACGCGATCCGGACAATCGCCTGCTGGCGCGGCAAAGCCGTTTTCGAGTCGAAGCGGAGACGGTTCACGATATAGCCCTCGCCGTTTCAGGTCTGCTTGTCGAGCGATTCGGGGGACCCAGCGTCCGCCCGTATCAGCCCGACGGTTATCTCGCAGCCATCAACTTCCCCAAACGTGAGTACTCGGCGAGCCACGGCGACGATCTGCACCGGCGCGCTCTCTACACTCAATGGCAGCGAACGTTCCTGCATCCGGCGCTGCTTACGTTCGATGCGCCCACTCGCGAAGAATGCGGCGTCAATCGCGTGAATTCCAACACGCCTTTGCAGGCTCTTGAGCTGCTTAACGATCCCATATTCGTGGAAGCGGCCCGCGTGTTCGGCGCGAATATTTTGAAATCGGGAGGTGCGCGCTGGGAAGAGCAGTTGAACTGGGCGTTCGGGCGTGCGCTGAATCGGGCCCCCCGTGACGAGGAACGTCGCATCCTTACGGATCTGTACCAGCGCAGCGTTGCGAGTTTCGAATCGGGAGAGTCCGACGCGAAGCAATTGCTTTCCGTCGGCGAAACACCCGTCCCCGCCGGCCTTGAAGCGAAACAGGTCGCGGCCATGGGCCTGGTGGCCCGCGCCATTCTGAATCTCCATGAAACGATCACCAGAAACTAAAGGAGACAACGTGAATTCCAGCAATGGTTTGCAGCTTTGCCGGCGCGCGTTTCTCGGACGCGGTGTTTCCGGTCTGGGGCTTCTCGCGCTGAACTCGCTGTTGCAGCGGCGGCTCATGGCTGAAGTGGCGCGCGGGGTCGTGAACCCACTCCATCATCCGGCCAAAGCGAAACGCGTGATCTTTCTGTATCAGGCCGGTGGACCGTCGCACCTCGAAACCTTCGACTACAAACCGACGCTTGCGAAAATGCACGCGAAGCCCATGCCGGAGTCGCTTACTAAGGGGCAGCAGATCGCGCAGCTTCAGAACAGCCAGCTCCTGTGCTTCGGCCCGCAATACGGTTTCAACAAATTCGGGAAGTCCGGCCAGGAGATTTGCGAGCTGTTCCCGCACATCGGCAGCGTCGCCGACGACCTCTGCATTGTTCGCTCCATGTGGACCGAGCAAATCAATCACGATCCTGCACATACGCTGATGAACACCGGGTCGATCGTCACGGGGAGACCCAGCATGGGATCGTGGGTCTTATATGGACTCGGTTCCGAGGCGGAGAATCTTCCAGGCTTCGTGGTCTTGGTCTCGTCCGGCAAGGGCGGCCAGATGCAGCCGATCGCAGCACGCCAGTGGTCGTCGGGATTTCTCCCCAGCCGGTTCCAGGGCGTCAAATTCAATTCCGTTGGCGATCCTGTCCTGCACATTCGCACGCCACCCGGCCTCAGCGAAAACTTACAACGCGATTCGATCGAATCGGTCAACGCTTTGAACCGCGTGGAGAACCAGACCGCCCAGGACCCTGAAATTCTGACGCGGATCGCGCAGTACGAAATGGCGTTCCGAATGCAAGCGAGCGTGCCCGACCTGCTCGACGTCAGTAAAGAGCCGTCCCAGACTCTGGAGCTGTATGGAGCTCAGCCCGGCGACGGATCGTTCGCCTCGAATTGTCTGCTGGCCCGTAAACTGGCCGAGCGCGGCGTGCGCTTCATTCAGGTGTATCACCGCGACTGGGATCATCACAGCGGCATAAAAGCGAACGTGGCGATCAAGGCGGAAGAAGTCGATCGTGCCACCGCAGCTCTGATCCAGGATCTGAAACAGCGCGGCATGCTGGACGACACGATCGTCGTGTGGGGCGGCGAATTCGGACGTACTCCCATGTCGCAAGGCGGCGATGGGCGCGATCACCACATCAAGGGCTTCTCATTTATGTTGGCCGGCGGCGGCATCAAGGGCGGGACCACCTACGGCTCCACGGATGATTTCGGATATGCCGCGCAAGAAAACCCCGTGGCTGTCCCCGATCTGCATGCGACCATGCTGCACCTGCTTGGGATCGATCACCAGCGATTTATCGTCAAATTCCAAGGACTGGACGCGCGGCTCACGGGCATCGCCGGACAGGTGGTATCCGGCATTCTGGCCTGAAAATTCGGCCCCCGTAGCCTCGGATGAAATGCCCTCACGGACCTGCGCTGTGAGAGAATCGGCATTGATCCCGTCCACCGTCCTTCGCGCGAGACCGGTCGCGGTGGCTGGCTTGATGCTTTGGCTCGCCATTGACTCTCCCGGACAGATGCAGGGCCGGGTGCATGGCATGATTCAGGATGCCGGCGGATCGCCCGTCGCGGGCGCTCAATTCGTCGCCCACGACTCCTTGGAAAACACCGATCGGGCAGTCGTGAGTGCCGCGGACGGATCTTTCACAATCGATGACGTCAAGCCAGGTCGTTACCAGTTCAAAGCGACGAAGCGTGGGTTCGCTGATTCGCCGGTGGAGGAAAGAGAACTGGCCGCTGGTCAGAATCTGACCCTAACTTTTACACTCCGGGCAGACTCAGGATTTCTAAAAAGACTTTCTCAAGCCTATGCCAAAGACTGGCAAGGCGCCGCTGACAGCGGCCCCGAACCTCCACGCCGGGCTCTGCCCTCGCCTTTGAACTCGCCGCCTTTCCCCAACTCCGATTGGTCCTACGGCGGATCGCCCGAAATCGGGGCGCCGGATACCAATGTGCCCCCGCTCATGGAAGCCCTTTACGGCGGCTCGAATGGCAAAGCCTGGGAGCAAAGCAGGGTCAAGGTGTACGGTTGGGTCGAAGGCAGCTTTAATTTCAGCACTTCGCACCACTCGAATTATCCGTCCGCCTATGACATCTTTGCGAATCGCGTCGAGTTCGACCAGGCGGTGCTCTACGTCGAACGCCTTCCCGACACGGTTCAAACCGATCACGTCGATTGGGGATTTCACCTCAGTGGATTGTTCGGCACCAGCTATCGTTTTACCGCCAACCTCGGTTATTTCGGGGGGCAATTGCTCGACGACCACCGCGAATACGGCTTTGATCCCGTGCTCGAATACGTTGATCTGTATATCCCGCAGGTCGCCAACGGACTCAGCATCCGCGTTGGCCGCTTCATTTCGATTCCCGGTATCGAAGCGCAATTGGCTCCCAATAACTATGTCTACACGCACTCGTTACTGTACGCGGTCGATCCGTTTACCGACACCGGGATCCTCGGTACGGTAAGACTCAATGACCGGTGGCTGATCCAGTTGGGGCTCTCCGCGAGCCACGACGTGGCTCCCTGGACCCACGACGCGAAGCCTTCCGCGACAGCCTGCATCAGCTACACATTCAATCAAGGCAACGATAACGTCTATCCTTGCGTAAACGGAATCAACAATGGAAGGTACGCGTACAACAACCTGCAAATGTTCGATACCACCTGGTACCACAAGTTCAGCGCTTCATGGCATATCGCCACAGAGGCCTGGTATATGTACCAGCGCGGTGTGCCCAGCGTCTCGGGTGGTGTGTCCCCCGAAAAAGGCACCAACGGAGCGTACTGTTCCGCGGGCGAGATCCGCTGCCTGGCGCCAGAGTGGGCTTTCGTCAATTACGTTGAAAAGCAGCTCTCCGCAAAGAATTTCCTTACTGTTCGCTCCGACTTTCTGGATGACATGAAAGGTCAGCGAACCGGCGTCAAATCCCGCTACGCAGAGGCAACGCTGATGTGGGGGCACTGGGTCGGTAACACCATTTTGTTGCGTCCCGAAATCAGATTCGATCATGCTCTCGATCGTCCCGCGTACGATTTTGGAACCCGCCGGAGCCAGTTCCAGTTGGCGATGGATGTAATCTTCAAATTCTGAAAGCACCTGTTGGAGGTGTAATCCCTCAGTCTGCCCGGCCGAGGCTTGGCGTCGTGGCCGCACAACCGTGGTACAAGAAACAAATGCAAAGCTTGAATCGCCGTACGTTTCTGCAGACTACCGTGACGGCAGTTGCGTTTGAGAGTGCGGCGTCCGCGCAAACGCCACCACGTCACGCTTCGGGCGCTAATTCAGTTCATGAGAGGTTTATCAGGCAGGCGATCGAGATCGCGGCCAGTGCCCGCAAAAATAGCAATCATCCATTTGGAGCGCTGCTGGTGGACGAGACCGGACATGTCATGATCACCGCCGAGAACACGGCCTTGACTAAGCACGATCCAACTCGCCACGCCGAATTGAATCTGGTTCAGCTTGCTTTTGAGGGTTTTTCGTCCGAGGCCCTGTCCAAAGCGACGCTCTACACCAGCACCGAGCCATGCGTAATGTGCTGCGGTGCCATTCACTGGGCCAGGATTCCGTCACTCGTGTACGGCTGCTCGGTGAGGACTTTAGGCAGAATCGTCAAGTCGGATGACTTTCTCTTCCCTTGCCGTGAGACCTTTAGCAGAACGAAACAACCAAGTGTTGTTGTCGTCGGACCTGTGCTCGAAGCGGAAGCCGTCGCGGTGCACCGCGGATTTTGGAAATAGCACGAAATATCTTCTTTTGTCTTGAGCGGAACGCAGCCAGCGTGCCCAATTATATGAGTTTATGTCTTGCAATCAATGACTAGCGATCGGAAGCATGAGATTGCCGGGTGTTTGGAATCCGCTGATCGTTGCTTGTATTGGTTGGTCCCCGCTTGCGAGGCTCGGGATTTTGATGTTGAGCTGGTACAAGCCCGAGGAAACGAGCCCCGCCCACTGGACGTCAGCAGCCGCGCCCCCGATTGTCATGCTCACTTGGAGTTGGGTTGGCGCGGCCGCCGGAATCAACTGGGCGGTCGGCATCGGCGGGGTGGTCGGTCCGAATCCGGTTGCATAGATTGCGATGATCTCGCCGGGGCTGGCAGGCCGGGCGGACAGAGCGGACGGACCGACCAGCGTCCCGTCCAGATGCACCGCCACGGCATACGTCGTGCCTCCTGACTGATAGGGGAACAATCCGGGAGACATCCTCTGCTTGAGGACCGTTGCCGGATAACTGGTTCCTTGCGGTGTCTTTACCTGTATTGGCACGGGACCGAGAGTATCGTCATCGGGAGCGATCGCGTTGATCACCGTCGAGCTGATGTACTCGACATACGCAGGTTTGCCGTTGATCATTACAGAGACGCCGTCGAGCGCAATCGGAAGGTTTACACCGTTGAAGTCCGACGCCGCCCAGGAACGCGGCGCGGCTCCGAAACCAGCCCCTGCGATCGACAGGAATCCGCCCGAGGCGATAGCCGGCTGAAAGCTCGCGGCGTTTACGACAGAACTCACGCGGGATGCCGGAGTCGGCACTGGCTGCTGCCGCTGCAGCAAAATCGCATCCATCGGGGCCAGCGTGACCTGCGCTGCCGTCGAGCCATCGTTGTACAGCGCCGCGGAAATGACATATACCGCGTCTGCGATCAATGGCCCCGAAGCTCCGTTTCGAATCCGCAGGCTTGGCGCAGTGGCGGCTGTCAGGTTCCAGGTGCCGAGCGTATGCCAGCTATCGCCGTGTGACGCGGTTGTCTGATCGAGCGTCACCGACGCAACGGTCTGGCCGCCGGCGATGATTTCGTAAATAGCGTTATTCGCCCACGTACTCGCGTTCGGTGCGGCGGGAAGCCAAACTCTGATCGTATAAGTACCGTCTTCGGGGATGTGAAGGTTCCATGTCGCCGTGCCGCTTGAGTCGTCCAATTCATGGACGCCGCTTTGCCATGCGTGATAGTAGGGCCCATTCGCAATTTGGCCGCCCGGTCCATTTACGCCTCCACCCGTGAATCCGCTGTCGATCTTGATAGCCTTCCAGTTCCCCGAGTCCGCGAAGCCGCTATCCGAGTCGTCAACGATGTACTGGTATTTTGGGGCCTGCGATCCGGAAAATCGCTTCAGCCCTCCTTCGAGCGTGATGGTTTGGGGCGAAGAGGTGGCATTCGAAAGAACGACGCCGTTGGTGAAATCGCGACGATAAAGATCGAGTGCTTGCGAGGCCGAAAACTGAATGCCGTCGAACCAGACACTTCCAACAACATCACCCAGCCAGAACTCGAGCCGCGCATCGTTGGCCGTGGCTGCGGCAAGAAAAGTGGCAGTGTAGAAGTTCCAGCTTGGTCCCAGGGGAACCGAAGCATTGAGGCCGTAATTCGTGAAATTTGGCGCGCCACCCTGCGAAAACACTGTTATGTTTCTGGGAGGGTCGGATCGCGCCCAGAATTGCACCTGATAAATGACTCCCTTCGTGATCGGGATGTTGTCCTGTTCGAACGTGATTTGCCACGGATTCGAGCTGGCCGAAGACACAGTCACGTGAGCGGAGGCGTTCCCCTCTGCCGCTATCCCAGTGTCAAGGGCTGTCGAGGCGACGCCACCGCTGCCGTAAAACGTGTGCCACGGCGAGACGGTGCTTGATTCGAATCCGCCGTTCGTCAACAAGTTGGCCGGAGGCGGCGATGGCGTAGTCCCGATTCTGGTTGCGGGTCCCACTGGATAGCCCAGGTAAAAATCGTATTCGTCATACCACCAGTTCACTGTCGTGCTGGTGTCTCCAAAATCGTGCGTGTAGAACCCGTCCGTCATCAGTGCGATCCCCAGGCCGAATCGCATATTGGGATAAAACGTCTGTGCGAACGTCTGGGTGTCGGGAATCGCTGAGTTGGTGAACCCGTAGCCGTATGCGACCTGAAGCGGCGGCGAAGACTGAACCATGGAGATCCCCGGCTGCTGCCCCTTGCCGAACCAGTCGTCCAGAGTTTGCATAAAAGCGCCAAAACTCTCGTAGCCTTCGCGAATTCTGGGCGCGTCTCCGTTGAGGCTCTCTCCGTTGAAAGCAGCGAGCGCAGCGGTTTGGGGAGGCCGACTGTCGAGATGTCCTGTAACCAAGCCGTACGGCACGAGCTGCCGAAAAGTGGCGATCAGTCGATACACACCCGCGGACCAGGCCGCGTCGAGCGTCGCAGGATCGTCGGGCTGTCCGTCGCCGTTCGCGTCGACTTGCACGGGATTTCCAGTGTAATCAGTCTTGAGCCAGGAAATGGTCGTGTGGAAATTATCAAAGAAGATTCCGTCATAGATCAATCCCGACTGAAGCAGCACCTGGTAGGCATAGTTCGCCATGAAATCGGCTACCTCGGGTTTCGTGAGATTAAGGATGTAATCGCCCGGCGTAGGCCAATTGGGGATTTTCTTTCCGGTCGTATCGTGAAGGAAGTACGCTTCAGGAACGTTGGGTGGAGTAGTGTAGCTGGTCGCCTCGGTTGCGTTTACGTTCGGCACGATGATCGCATTCGGATTTTGTGCGCGGATCGCCTGCGCCTGCTGAAGGTTGAATGCGGGGCAGAGATATAGCTGGATTTTCTGCGCCTGCGCCGGCTTCGTGGCCAGAACGTAAGATCCCCACCAGATGCTCCCGATGCGGGGGAATGCCCCGATCGGGTTCGCGACCGAGCGATACTGCAGCGTCGTTACAGAGTTCGGATCGGAATCGCATCTGAGATAAACATTGTTCACCGTAGCGGGACTGGATGAGAGGCCTTGTACCGTCCCGCGGTGATTCACGGAAGGCTGGCCGGAGTCGAACGGCTGCATCGCCATAAAAGGTTGAGCGGCCCCGATTGAATATCGGCAAGACGCCAGCTGCGTTGTCGTGAACGACAAAACCACTGTGGTACTCCCGGGAGCGAGGAGATTACTACCCGGGCTGGCGTTCGTGATCGACCCGACTTGCGCTATTGCCGTCACGGACATTGCGGGAGCCAGAAAGGCGAGTGTGAACCCATCCAGGCAGCAACGCATAGCTCAAAAACTTTATCATATTGGGTGGTGAGTACCGCATTCCCCCCTTGCAGGGTGACGGAAGTACACCGACTAGGACGAGGCCCGGTCGCGATACGCACGGTCATGCTCAGTCTGCTGCTGGCCTGCTGTCCCGGTGCGCTCGCCATGAGCCCGGCAGTCGACGTCAGCCAGTACGCGCACATGTCGTGGAAGGTCCGCGACGGCTTTGTTAAAGGCACCGTCTTCTCCATTGCGCAGACGCCCGATGGCTATCTCTGGCTGGGTACGGAGTTCGGCCTGGTGCGCTTCGATGGCGTCAGGCGCGTCGTCTGGGACCCGCCGCCGGGTCAGCATCTCCCTTCGAATAGTATTTTCAGCCTGCTCGCCGCACACGACGGGACGCTTTGGATCGGCACCTCTAAAGGACTTGTGAGTTTGAAAGATGGAAAACTCACCGACTACCCGGAGCTTGCGGGTCAGAACATTCGTGCCCAAATGCTGGAGGATCACGATGGCACGGTGTGGGCCGGTGGGCTGGCATTTCGACCCCCTGGGAAGCTCTGCGCCATTCACAACGGCAGCATCCACTGCTATGGACAGGACGGCTCTCTTGACACTGGAGTTCGCGGCTTGTTTGAAGACCACGATGGCAATCTCTGGGTGGCGCTCCGGGATGGGCTGAGCCGATGGAAACCCGGCGCTCCAAAATTCTATCCCGCGCCGGGGCCGGGGAACGGAATCCAAGGTCTGGCTGAAAGCGATAGAGGCGCGCTGTTGTTCGGGCCGCGCAATGGGCTCAGCCAGGTCTCTGGAGGGAAGATCGAGCCATTTCCCCTCCCAAAGAACGTGCCTCGGTTCACGGCTACACGAATGCTCCGCGGTCGTGATGGGAATCTTTGGATCGGAACTGAGGATCGCGGCCTGGTACATGTCCAAAAGGAAAAAACCGATATTTTTACGCAGGCCGATGGCCTTTCCGGCGATCTGGTCCAAGCTCTGTTTATCGACCGCGAGAACACCATTTGGGTAGCCACGGATGGCGGCCTTGATCGTTTTCGCGAGTACGCCGTCCCCACGCTTTCTTTGAGCCAGGGCTTATCCAATGCCAGCGTCCTGTCTGTTCTCGGCGACCGCGACGGGAGCGTTTGGCTCAGCACTCGCCGCGGCTTGAACCGCTGGCACAATGGGCAAATTACGGCCTTCCCCAACCACGGTGCGACCGGGCTCCTGAATGGTGATTACGCGGGATCTCTGTTTCAGGATAGTCGCGGTCGTATCTGGGCCTCGACGCTTAAGGAGTTCGGCTATCTTGAGAACGGACGGTTCATTGTTGTAAGAAACATGCCTGGCGGGCCAGTGTACTCTATCACGGAGGACGCCTCCGGAAACCTGTGGATCGCCAACAAGAACAGCGGGCTTATTCATTTGCTCCGCGACGGACGGGTTCAACAGATACCCTGGGCCGGGCTGGGTCACAAAGACTATGCGCTGTCTCTCGCCGTCGATCCTCTGCAGCGCGGTCTCTGGATTGGATTTTATGCGGGTGGCATCGTTTATTTTGCCGACGGCAAGGTTCGCGCAACTTATTCTGCCGCCGACGGAGTTGGCGAGGGGCGCGTGAACGATCTTCGATTCGATCCCGACGGAACGCTCTGGGCCGCCACGCAGGGCGGGCTCAGCCGCTTCAAAGGCGGCCGCGTTGCTACCCTGACCACGAAGAACGGATTGCCCTGTGATTCGGCGCACTGGGTCATGGAGGACAACGATCACTCGTTCTGGTTGTACACGACCTGCGGCCTGGTGCGCATCGCGCGCGCCGAGTTGGACGCTTGGGCAGCCGCCAGCGATAAACCATCAAATGTTAACCAATCCAACGCGAAGCCATTGGTCCACGCCACCGTTTTCGATAATTCCGACGGAGTCAGGACCATTGACGATTCCTTCGGCTACACTCCGCACGTCGCCAAGTCCTCGGACGGAAGACTCTGGTTCCTGCCTTCCGATGGCGCCAGCGTCGTCGATCCTGGCCACCTTCCATTGAACGACCGTCTCCCGCTGGTGCACATCGAGCAGATCACGGCCGACGGCAAGCTTTTCACCTCCGATGAAAACGGCAGGGTACGCCTGCCACCGCGCGTACACGATCTGGAGATCGACTATACAGCGCTCAGCCTCGTTGCAGCGGAAAAGGTGCTTTTTCGCTACAAGCTTGAAGGGTGGGACCGGGATTGGCAGGAAGCGGGCAATCGGCGGCAGGCGTTATATAGCAATCTTCCTCCACGTGACTATCGGTTCCGGGTCGCCGCCTGCAATAACACCGGGATGTGGAACGATGCCGGCGCATCCGTCAATCTGACGATCGAGCCGGCGTACTACCAAACCGCCTGGTTTGTTCTGTCGTGCGTGGCCGTCTTTCTCGCGGGGCTGTCGATAAGCTACCGGCTGCGCCTGCGGCAGCTCGCGTGGCAATTCCACCTGCGCATGGAAGAGCGCGTTAACGAGCGTACCCGCATCGCACGGGACCTGCACGATACCCTGCTGCAGAGCTTTCAAGCCGTGCTCATGAAGTTGTCCTTCTTTTCGTATCGACTGTCGGAGCAACCGGAAACCAAGAAGGAGTTGGAGCTCATCGTTGAACAGGCCCGGCAGGCAGTGATAGAGGGCCGCGACGCGGTACAGGGTTTACGTTCCTCCACGGTGCTCACCAACGAAATCGTGCAAGCGATTCAATCACTCGGAGAACAACTCACCTCCGAAATGTCTTGTCAGGACGGCAGCTCTCCTGACTTTCGAGTGGTTGTGGAGGGCGACTCTCGGGAACTGGTCCCGATGGTTCGCGACGAAGTCTATCGTATTGCGGGTGAAGCAGTCCGCAATGCTCGCCGTCATGCGCAGGCGCGGCGGATCGAAGTGTCGATCCAGTATGGCGACCGGCATTTTCGATTGCTGGTCCGCGACAATGGAAAGGGCATTGACCCGAAGATTCTTGACGAAGGGTATCGCGAAGGGCACCACGGCTTGCAAGGCATGCAGGAACGCGCGAAAGGTGTCGAAGGCAAGCTGATTCTCTGGAGTTCGCCCGATTCCGGTACCGAGGTTGAGTTGACCATTCCCGCCTCTAGAGCCTATTCCAAACAACCCACTCCGCGGCGGTCCATGTCGATGTTTTCCGGAAAGGGGACCTGAGGAGGGCATGAGTGCCGACACAACTATGATTCGGATTCTCGCGGTCGACGACCATCCGATGTTCCGGGGGGCGCTGGCCGCGCTGCTGTGTAGCCAGCCAGACATGAAAGTCGTAGCGGAAGCTGCCAGCGGTCGAGAAGCGATTCAGCAGTTCCGTACGCACCAGCCTGACGTCACCCTGATGGACTTGCAAATGCCCGGAATGAACGGCCTGGATGCGATGGCAGCGATTCGCAGTGAATTTCCCGACGCGCGAATCATCATATTGACCACTTACGACAGTGATGTCAAAAACGTTGTGAACGGGGGTGCTCGGGCGTACCTGCTCAAGACGCATTTGGATCAGGAACTTCTGGGGACTATACGGGCCGTCCATGCCGGAAAGTAGAGACTAGCCTAGCTAAGCTAGTGGGGGCCAATGCCCTGTTTTAGAGGTATCTCTTGATATCCGGATGCAAATACGTCTGAATCTCAGGCTCGTCCAGGTTCTGCAAGTCGATCAGTTTCGGCTCGAGATCGTTGATTCTTACCACCGGCTGGCCCCGCAGTTTCTTGATCGCGGCCTGGAGCGCTTCGTATCCCATCTTGAGCGGGTTTTGCACAACCAGCGAATCTACCAGGCCTGAGCGAAGATCGTCCAGCAGGCTGGGGCCGGCATCTACGCCAACCAGCTTGATTTTGCGGCCATGTCGCTCCCGGAGCGCTTGGGCGGCTCCCATCACGCTGGATTCATTGGACCCGAAAAGCGCGTCGAGTTCGGGATGCGCCGTCAGAATGTTTTCAGAGACCAGCAGTGACCGCGCAACATCAGCCATGCCGAAACGCTTGTCGACGATGCGGATGTTGGGATACTTGCCGTGTATGGTGTCCTCGAAACCTTTCTCGCGCTCCTCGGTGGACGCACCGCCGGGAAGCACCGCGACGATGGCAACCGTGCCCTTGCCGTTGACCAGCTTGCCGACGCGGTCCGCCGCGATCCGTCCGGCGCTATAGTTGTCGGTAGCGACGCGCGCCACATACTGCTCGGTATCGATGCCCGAGTCGATGATGACCATCGGGACGTTCTCTCGTGCGGCACGCTCGACCACACCTACCATCGCTTTGCGATCGATCGGCGCCAACACGATTGCGTCTACACGGCGGTTGATCATCGCATCGGTAATCTGGAGTTGGCCGGTATAATCGGTTTCCGAGGGCGGTCCGCTCCAGATGATGTCCACGCCGTTTTCTATGGCGGCTTTGGCGGCGCCAGCGTGGACGGATTGCCAGAAAATCGTGGTGTTCCCCTTCGGGATAACCGCGATCGTCGTTTTTCGCCCGCGCTTGCACGCGGGAAAAAAGGCTGCCGCTGCAAGCACCAGTCCCAGGACGGCGACGGCGGTTTTTCGCATTTATTCTTTCACGAAACTCGGACGTAGATGGCTCGATGTCCGTTGGATCGTAAGTGCCGGCATCGGCGGCGACGGTCAGTTCGGGGTACAGAATGCCACTCGTGCCCCATTCCTTGCAGCCTCCTCAATCCAGTGTATCCGGTAGTTGATCATATCAAGCAAACGCCCTCAGCAAACTGAATGCTCACAGTTGGTCGCCCTACCGTTCGCCGACTCCGAGCCGGATCACGGCGTAACCGGACGTTATCCTGGCGAGTTTGTTTTCATGTTTCTTCGACTCGGCCATGTTTTGCTCTTAGTTAAATTGTGTTTATGCTACCGGCGCCGAATGTGTGTCGAGCCACTTCCGAATATTCGAGACGGTATCTTCGTAAAACGTCTTGTAAAGACCATGCGATACGTAGCCGAGATGCGGCGTTGCCAGTACGTTGTCCAGCTTCCGGAAGGGGTGAGACGGAGGCAGCGGCTCAGTGTCGAATACGTCGATCGCAGCGCCGGCGATTCGCTTGTTCTTCAACACGCCGATCAAAGCTTCCTCATCGACGATCGGCCCGCGTGACGCATTGATCAACAGGGCCGTTGGCTTCATTCTCTCCAGCTCCGCGGCCCCTACTAAGCCGCGCGTACGGCTGCTCAACACCAGATGGATGGTCAGGATATCGGCCCGCTCGAACAGTTGGTCCCTGGAAACCAGGATTGCGCCCGCGGCTTTGGCGGCCTCGGGCGTCATGTTCTGGCTCCAGCCAATCAGATTCATTCCAAAAGCGCTCCCAATCCGCGCGACCTGTGATCCAACCCGCCCCAGCCCCAGGACGCCAAGGGTCTTGCCACGGAGATCCGTGCCCACTTTTTGCTGCCAGCCGCCGGATCGAACGGAGTTGCTTTCCGTCACGATATGTCGCGCGGCGGCCAGGATCAGCGCCCACGTAAATTCGATGGTCGGATCCGACCTATACCCGGTGTGAACCACTGCGATCCCACGATCGCCAGCGGCGGCGACATCGATCGAACCGTTTCCAAGTCCCGTCGAGGCAATGAGCTTGAGATTGGGAAGGCGCTCAATGACGTTGCGGGGCAGCGGGGTCCGCTCGCGCATGACGCAAACGATATCAAAAGGCAGCAACCGCTCAATCACGGCGTCCGGATTGGCGAGGTGGTCCCGAAATACGGCGATGTCTGCTCGATCGCGGAGCACCGACCAATCAGCGCTCTCAAGCGCCACATTTTGGTAATCGTCCAGAACAGCGATCTTGTACTTCTTCATTGGCATCCATTCCTCAGTGCCTGAGCTCGTCGCCTTAGTTACACACCTTCAACGAGAACGGCACGATAGGTCGCCCCCTTGAACCGGTGCTGCACTATCGCCTGATACGCCGGTCCGTCATACCATTTGCGTGCGGCTGTCGTGGTTGGAAATTCCACAATTGCGACAAACTCTGGCACCGGTCCCTCGAGCATCTGCTGTGGCCCAGCATGAAGCTTGACCGGGTGACCTTCCAAGGTGTCACCTACCTTACTGAGGTAGATATTGAGTTCGTTCTGGTCCTGCGTGCTTTCTCTCGTAAAGACAATATAAGTAGCCATGATGTTTGTTCCTCGGGTTGACTTTCGATCGTTCGAAATCGGCATCCAGACAACTTATTTCCTGGTTTCATATAGGTTAGATTTGCGCGACACCGCCGTCGGCGAACAATTCCGTTCCCGTAACGTAGCCGCTATCGTCACTGGCGAGAAATACCGCGACCTTCGTGACCTCATCGGATGTTCCGAGATCAGCGCCCAAGTGAATTCGATCGTGGGGTCCGACCAATACCCCGTGTGAACCACGGCGATCCCATGATCGCCCGCGGCGGCGGGATCGATCGACGCGCATTGCACGCATGATCGTTATCCTATCTTTCACCGAGCGAATGTGCGTTCATCACTCTGATCAAATCACGGTTTGACGGCCTGCACAGAAGTCCAGAGCGCACCTGGATTGCCCCAGCCGGGGTAGAGCTTGAGCATTTGGTCATATAGTTCCCGCGCGGTCGTCGTCTGCATGGCGAGGCGCTCGAAATCGCGGATATATCTCCGCGTTTCACCGAGGATCTTGGGGCTGTCAGCGTTCCCGACGCGCTTATGTCCGGCAATCACGGCGCGCGGCTTAAGCGACTCCATTTTATCGAGAGCAGCGATCCACTCTTGGCGTTTCTGTTGATCGGGGGACTCTGACAGATGTAAGTGAACGCCGTTGTAGGCGGCATCACCCGCCACGATTAAACCTATCGACGGAGCATGAAGGCAGGTTGTGCTGGCAGTATCGGTGAACCCCAGCGGCACACTGACTAACTCTTGGCCTTCTAAGTTAATGACGTTTCCAGTCAACTCTTCGGCGATTGCAAGCTGGCTGGAAATCTGGCCGGGGAAGCGTGGATTCCAATACGTAGCGAGAGACTCTGGCGATGCTTGCAGCCGCATAATCTTAATCACTTCCGGCCGCGCGACGAAACGGGCGCCTGGAAATCGCTCCAGGACTGTACTGGCGCCAAAGAAATGATCGCCGTGGCCATGGGTGGCGTAGATGGTCGTCAGATTCTTTCCGCGGGCCGCAATCCAATTCGTCAGGGCGCGCGCCTGCTCGACGGTAATCGGGGTGTCGACCAGGACAGCGTCCCGCTCCCCAGAAATGAGAGTTGACGAAATAGGCGGCCACGGCCGCTGCTTTTCGCCCGGGGGCAAATCGCTCGTGATGGCAGGTATGCTGGGCGCCAAGAACACATCCCACGTCAGCGATATCTTTCGAGCTGTTCGTCTGGCTTTGGACGTACTGGTGTTGGATTGTCCCTGCCTTGAACCGGACTCGTCGGCGCTGATTGGCGAAGGCAACCCCATGACGCAGGCTGTTCCCAGTGCGTACGCTATGATTTCACGTCTTGAAGACATCATGGCTTTTTCGGATCGCATATCTTTATCTTTCTTCTGCTACTTCTCGTCCCATCGATCGGTAAATGCCACGGGCGCCCAGCTATACCCACTCCCCTCCTTGCGCAAGCGGCCCAGGGGCGGGAAGAATGACGAATGCGGCACCGCGATCAAAACATCCTCGCGTACGAGCTTACGCAGCAATTGATCCCGCGTCGCCGCAGCCGCTGTCTGGTCGATGTCGAAAACCGCGGTGATCTCGGGATGCTGTAGTTGGACGCGCTGTGCATGGATTATGTCGCCCCAAAACAGGATTTTTTGTCCCTTTGACGAAAATTCATACCCGGTATGTCCCGCGGTATGACCCGGCAGCGGGACGAGTTGCATGCCGTCGACGATTCGCTCGGAGCCATTAAACGTGTGCCATTTACCGGCCTGGATGTACGGCGCTGCGATGGCTTGCGCACTCTGGAAGAACGGTTGCGCATCCTTCGGCGCCTTAGTGGCGATTTCCGCCGACAACCAAAAGTCGCTTTCGGCCTTCGCGACGTAAACATCGGCGTTCGGAAAGACGCGCTTGCCGTCCTGCGTGGTCAGACCGCCGACATGATCGGAATGGAGGTGCGTCACCAGAACGATGTCGACCTCTTCCGGCGCGTAGCCAGCGCTGTGAAGGCTGCCCGCCAAGCGCCCGAGTGCTCCCCCACCCCACCAGGCGCCGGCGCCCGCATCGACGAGGATTAGTTGCTTGCCGGTGTTGACCAGGAAGCCCGCATCAATAACATACAGCATGTGCGGAAATTCATGCAGTGCCTGTGCAACACCATCCATCGCCGTCTTCGTTCCGTTCAGCCAGTGCGGATCGAATACGCCGGTACCATCGTATAGAGCCGTCACTTCGAGGTCGCCGACTTTCAGCCGGTAGAAGCCCGGCGCCTGATCATGATGCTGGGGTGCGGCAGCCTGAGCTGCGTTCGGACCGGCGGCAATGCTGGCCAGCGCTGCCAGGAGAGCGGCAGCCAAGCGCATCGAATTTCTCTTGAGCACGTTCCCTTGTAATTTCATTTTCGTTCTTTCCCTTTCGTTCAAACTCCCTCAGACTTTTCCGCTACTTCTCTACGGCATCGTTCACATAGTCAACCGGCACCCAGGTGTAGGCGTGCCCGTCTTCCCTGATGTGCCAGGTCCTGGAAAGGGCAAGTGGTCGGGCGCGACAATATAGCCCTTTCTGGCTGCATCCTCGAGAAGTTTTTGCCGCGCTGCGGCCGCTGCGGCGGCGTCGGAATCGAAGCGAAGAGAAGTGTCCGGATCGTCCACCTGCAGACCGATGTTGACGACGTCGCCCCAAAACATCACATTTTCTCCGCCGTTTTCAAGAATGTAAACGCTCAGACCTACAAGCGAGTAGATGCAGCAGCCCAGGGGCGGATGCACAATTATGAACCATACGGTTCACTATTCTTAGTTTCAGAACCAACTGCTTCGACATTGCCACTTCTCCCTCCAGACGCCGTGAAGTCACGCGGCGTTAGGTCGCCTTTTAGTCTTTGGCTTTAACATTCTCATCAGCGCCGAAAGTGATCTCGCTAGCGTCGATTCATTGCGCAAATTTGTCGCCGAACATTGGAAGGCCGCTGGCTGACTTTTCCCGCGTGGCCTCGTCCTCAATGACGTCCCAGTGCTCCGCCAGCAATCCGTTCTCGATGCGAACGATGTCGACCACGATCCAGTTCGCGGGCAGACCAAGGCCACTAAACCGGCCATGCAGCATCAACATGTCGCCCTCCGCCATGATCAAACGGTTCTCATATTTCATCTCGGGCGGGACGCTCCTAATCAGTCCGAAGAGCCCGTCGCGCCCTGGCGGTATATGGGAGCTGTGTTGAATGTAGCTCGGCGACCAAAACTTCTCTGCTGCGGCGAAGTCCTTCTTGTTGAACAGGGTCTCGAACGCTTCGAGGACAAATGCCTTGTTTCGTGGGGGTGAAAATTCGCTCATTTCGGATCTCCTTGGCTCTGGGATTGACTATTCCATTCTCAGGATTCGATTCGCCCTGAACACTTCGCGATGTCGCTAGAGTCCATTCAGCTTGGTCATGATCGTGGCTCCAGCCAGCTTGCCCTCCAATGCCGTAAACAGCCGCTTCATGTAGTCCTGTTCAAGATGAAACTTATGCGCGGCCGAAGAGGAGAAGATCTCAAAGAAGACCAGCTTATGCGGGTCGTTCTCCCGTGAGGTCTCGAACATTCCTTCACAACCGGCCTCTTGAAGCGTAGGAATGAGTGCTTGCTTGAGCGCGCCTTTCACGTCATCCAGGAATTCTGGTAGAACGGTGACCTCTGCCAGCAGGTAAATCTTTTGACTGTCCATCCGTGATTTTCCTTTTGTTGCCTTTGGGGTCTGGTAAGGCGTTTCGAGTGATGCTGGCCTACAGGCGCTGGACAAACTCAATTACAGCCTGGTTGACCTCCTGGGCTCGCTCCTGCTGGGTCCAATGACCGCAACCTGGAAACAGAAGCGTTCCCCGGAGCTGCGGTGCAAACTTTGACAGGTTGGCGATGACTTGGTCCATCCCACGAAAAGCCACGACAAGATCGCGGTCCCCTGCGATGTACAGCGCCGGGACTTTCACCTGCGCTCCAGACATAGGCGCTAAGAGTTCCCAATTTCGGTCCATGTTGCGATACCAGTTCAGCCCCCCACGAAATCCCGTGCGCGTAAATTCGCTTACGTAGAAATCCACGTCCGCTTCGGTGAGCCAATGAGGCAACGATGCCGGATTCTTCAAACGCGAGAGAAAGCCACCTAGGCGCGGCACCATATCGACTTCGCGGCCTTCTCTTGCACCGTCGTCCATGCCCTCCCCTGAAGCCGAGTAGAGGAAACTGCGAAAGCTCAGACGGACATCGCGCTCCAACTCCGCCTCGGCGATCCCTGGGGATTGGAAGTACAACTGAAAGAACTGCGCGTCCTCGTTCTGAGGCATCACGCTGGTAGGACGAACGGGTTGTCGCGGTATGAACGGCACGCTCAAACCGATCACGCCGCGAAACCGATCGGGCCGCAAAAGCGCGGCGAACCACGCGACGGGGGCGCCCTAATCGGGTCCGGCGATCACCGCTGTCTGCGCGCGTAAAGCATCGAGCAGGCCGACCACGTCGCCAACAAGATGGAGCAGCGTGTACCGGTCCAGTTGTTCTGGGCGATCCGTCTGCCCGTAGCCTCGCATATCTGGCGCGATCGCCCGGAATCCAGCATCTGCGAGCGCATGCAACTGATGGCGCCACGAATACCATGATTCGGGAAACCCGTGACACAGCACCACCAGCGGCCCTGCTCCGCTCTCGGCGATGTGCATACGGATGCCGTTCGTTTCCACCTCGCGATGTTTTATTTCGCTCACTGTACTTCCTCGACACCCTCGCGTTCGATCGCCTCTACCACGGCGGAGGCCGCGCTGGCGTCCTTCGCGAACGTGATGGCCACGCTCGCTCCGTCCGCGGCCAGACGTTTCGCGATTGCAGCGCCAATGCCGCGCGAGCCGCCGGCAACGAGCTTCTCAGACATCGTTTCTTCCATTCCTTCCATCACGCTCTTTGCGGATCCAGGCTCGTATGTAGGCCATGCTGATTCGGCTCGTTGATCTTGCGCAGCACTTTCGATTTGCGAAGGGCAGTTTTGGCGTGAAAGACCCGCGACTTGGTGGCCGAAACCGAAATTCCGGTTAACGCCGCCGTTTCCTGTAGCGAATGGTCTTCGAGCGTGTGAAACATAAGAGTGCGCCGAACCCGGGGACGTAAACCTGCAAGTGCGTCTCGAAGAAATCTCTCCCGCTCTCGCTCTGCGCACCGCGCTTCGGGATTTGGAGCGGAGTCCGGTACGTCCCACGGCGCCTCGGCAGCACCCGGACCATATGCAGAAAGTCCACGCGAATTCCGCTTTTGCCGAAGAATCATCAGCGCCGAATTGACCCCAATGCGTGTAAGCCAGGTATAGAAAGTGGACCTTTCGTCAAAACTCTTGAGATGGAGGAATGCCCTTAGGAAAGAGTCCTGCACCGCATCTTCAGCGTCTTCGCGGTCCCGAGTTATGCGACGTACAGTGCGAAAGAGCCTTTCCGCGTGCACTTGATACAGCGTGTCGAGCGCCACAGTTTCTCCATTTTTTGCTGCTGCCAATAAGCCGGCTTCGTTCATGCTCGTCGCCACCCGTAGAGCCGGCGGCACCGCTTTATAAGTGCTTCCCATCTTCATCCTCCAAGCGAGCCTGTCCCGTTGTTACGCTTATGCTTTCGGCCGATCTCGTTCCCGGAGCATCCATTCCATGATGTAGGGCGAGCAGTTCAGCACTGGGATCCCCTCCGCCTCACATGCATTGAGAAAGCGAACTCCTTCGACGTCCACGAGATCCACTTCCTCCAAATCCAAAGCTACTCGTGGTCCGCCACGCTCGATCTCCGCCTTCACTTGATCGATATGCTCGGAACGAAGTGCCCCGCTTAGCCGAACCAGCGTTCCGCGCCTGCCAGAAATCCGTTCAATCCTCAGCGTCATCGGTCTTTGGTCCGAAGCACACTCTTACGAATGCAACGACCGGGCCATTGACAATTCTTTGGATGTACGCGACTTGGAAGCGCGGCCGATCCTGAATTTTCAGGAATTCCTGCCTGGTGAGGAAAACACGGATTCGCAGGTTCACGCGCTAGAATCAGCTAGCCTGTGGTTCTTTGAACCGATATTTGTTGATTCCCAAGCGCTTGATTTTTGAATCGAGGGTCCGTGTCGGGAGGCCTAGATTGGTCGCCGCGCCCGTCGGCCCCGAGATTCGGCCGTGGCTTTCTGCGAGTGCGGCTTCAATCATTTCCTTTTCCTGCCTAAGCAGTGCACCATTAAGTGCAGCTCTTGGGCAAGCGACCTGGGGCAGCTCACGCTTGAACCAGGTCTCGTCTACAGAAAAGGTATCTCCGTCGCTCAGGATAACGGCCCGCTCTATTACATTTTGTAGCTCACGAACGTTGCCCGGCCAGTCATACGCTTGGAACAGTTTGAGAGTTGTTCGATCGATTGTTCTGAACTTCTTTCCAGCTTTTTTTCCGTAGCGATCAATGAAGTACTCGACAAGCAAGGGAATGTCGGCCGCGCGATCGCGCAACGATGGCATCTCAATAGGCACGACATTCAGTCTGTATAAGAGATCTTGGCGAAACTTGCCTTCGGCCACGAGCGCGTTCAAATCACGATGGGTGGCCGCCAGCACTCTTACGTCAACGGGAATTGGCCTGTTACTGCCCACGCGTTCGATCTCACGTTCTTGCAGCACTCGCAACAGTGCGATTTGGATTTCCGGGGGCAAGTCGCCTACCTCGTCCAGGAAAATCGTCCCGCCAGTCGCCGATTCAAAACGCCCCAGGCGCCGTTGCGTCGCACCGGTGAAGGCGCCCTTCTCGTGACCAAAGAGCTCGGAAGCAATCAACGATGCGGGGATTGCGGCGCAATTCACACCAATAAATGCCCGTTCCCCGCGGTTGGATCGTTTGTGGATGGCGCGCGCAATCAACTCCTTTCCCGTGCCGGTCTCGCCCAGAATCAGGACGGTGGAGTCCGAATGTGCCACCCTGCCGACTTGGCGGAGCACCCTACGGAGCGCTTCGGAAGAGCCGACTATGTCCTCAAACATCGAGTCACGATCGATTTGCTCTCGCAACGCCAAGTTTTCATTCCGCGTCCGGTCTTCGTTCCGCTTGCGATCGTCGATGTCGGTCCCCGTCGCATACCAGCGAATGACCTTTCCGCTCTCGTCCAGTAATGGGTTGTAGCGAATCAGAAACCAGCGATACTTGCCGTCTTTTCCCAGAGCCCGTTGCTCGTTTTCAAATGGAAGCGAGCTGGAAAGGGCTTGGTGCTGTTCTTCGCGAACTCTCTGAACATCGTCGGGATGGAAAATGCGCGTGCGAAAATCGTCGGATCGTACATCGTTGAGTGACAGCCCGGTATATTCGAGGGCCACGCTATTTGCGTAAATGGCTTTCCCATCCGGATTCAAGACGATTATGGTTTGCGGAATAGCGTCGGTCATGCGCCGAAGCTCTTCTTCATCCTTACGGAGCTTAGCTTCGGCGCGCTTAAGATCGTCGATGTCCGTATCCGTTCCATACCAGTTGACAATGTTGCCCGATTCGTCGCGCAATGGCTCAGCCCGAAACAAGAACCATCGATACACTCCGTCGAATCGGCGAAGCCTACCCTCGACTTCGCCCGGCTGGCCAGCGGCCAGAAATCCGAGCCATTTATCTGTTATGTCCTGCAAGTCCTCCGGATGAATCGCCTTCTGCCATCCCCAGCCGCGAGCCGCTTCAAGTGATAAGCCCGTATATTCCTGCCATCGCCGGTTCCAAAATATTCCCGTACCATCCGGCAAGCTACACCACGCGAGTGTCGGGATCGTGTCGATGATCTTCCGGAGTCTCGCTTCCGAGTTCCGGATTTCCTCAAAGGCACATCTCAATGCTTCCTGCGATCGCTCTCCCTCGATGGCGATTACGGCGATGTGACCTGCGCCTTCGATCAGCCGCAGGTCAGTCTCACCAGGGGTGCGCGGCTCTGTGTAGTACATTCCAAAGGTGCCGAGCACATGCTGGTTTTTGGAAAGTAGCGGCTGAGACCACGCCGCCCGCAACCCATAACTTAAAGCAAGTTCTCGAGAGTTAGCCCATAAGGGGTCTGTTGCAATGTCGGAAACGATCACCCGACGTTTCAAAAATGCAGCAGAGCCGCATGAACCTACCGTAGGGCCAACCTCGAGGGGAGTGATGGCATCAATCCAGCCCTTGGCAAGCCGAGGACCGGCTGCAGTCCGAAGGTGCATGCCATCCGCGTCCATCAGCATTACTGCCGATTTGATGTTACTGGCCTGAGCATCAATCGTTTCGCACAACCTTTCCAGAATCTCTGCGAGGCAAGCCCCGCTGGCGATCAGTTCCAAGGTCCGTTTTTCGGCGGCTAGCAGTGCCTCGGCGCGCTTGCGATCCTCGATATCGGTTTTCGCGCCATACCATTTGGAGATGTCGCCGTGTTTGTCGCGTACGGGCTCTACACGGAACAGGAACCACCTGTAGTCTCCATCGTACCGGCGCAGGCGTGCTTCAATCTCACCGGCCTCGCCAGAATCCAGCAGGTGCCGCCAAAAATCCATGAGCCGCTCGCGGTCTTCGGGATGAAGGGCCGCAGTCCAGCCCCAATCCGATGCTTCTTCTGCGGAGAGGCCGGTGTAATCCAGCCAGCGCCGATTGAGAAATTCCGCGGAGCCGTCGGGGCGAGCGGACCACGCCAGTGTAGGAATCGCGTCAACGTCTTGCGCCTGCCGAGCCTGCTCGGTAGTTTGCCCTGCGAATGCCATTCCCGAATTAATTATAGTCCCCTCCAAGCGGTCTCGGGACGAGCGTAGAAAAAGACGCTTCCTCATTCGTGCCTACTGTGAGAACGAGTTTTCGAAAGCCACGGCCGAATCTCAGGCCATCGACGCGGCAGCCAAACTAGGGCTGCCGACTCGGATTCTCGACTCAAGAATCAAGGCTTGGGAATCAACAAATTTCGGTTCAAAGTTCGGTCGACCGCGTTTTCCTGTCCGCACAGGAATTCCTCAATACTCAGGATGCGCGGGTACTTCAAACTCACATTTCTTCAATGAATTGTGAATGGCCTAGTCGTTGCATTCAGGGCATACCGATGCTGCACAAAGCACGCACCAAGCATTAAAAGGGACAGGCTCCCTGGGAGAATGAAATGGGAAGCACGTATAGGGCAGTGGAAGTGGCAACACCGGGCGTATTCCGTGTTGTCGAGCGGCCGATTTCGAAGCCGGCGGCTGGTCAAGTCCGCCTACGCGTCGAAGCATGTGGCGTGTGTCATTCCGATTTGGCAACGGTACAGGGAGATTATCCAGGCCTGAAATTGCCGCGAGTGCCCGGGCATGAGGTCGTGGGCCGAATCGAGGAGATCGGTCCGAATGTTTCCAAATGGAAGATCGGGCAACGCGTAGGTGTCGGCTTTTTGGGCGGGCAAGACGGCGAATGTGAGCCGTGCCTGCGCGGAGATTTTGCGAACTGTTTGAACCCCGTCATATCTGGAATCACTACCGACGGGGGTTATGCCGAGGTGATGATCGCCGAAGCACGAGCGCTCGCGTCCATTCCTGATGAGCTCACGTCCGCGGATGCCGCCCCCCTCCTCTGTGCTGGCATAACGACCTTCAACGCATTGCGTAACGCCGGCTTGCGCGCGGGCGATCTGGTTGGGATTCAGGGGATCGGCGGGCTTGGACACTTGGGAGTTCAGTTTGCCCGGCGCATGGGGTTCCGCACCGTGGCCATCAATAACGGACCGGAAAAAGCAAAGCTGGCCAAGGAGCTGGGCGCGCATTCCTATGTGGATACTGCAGCAGAAGATGTTGCCGCCGCGTTACAGAAGATGGGCGGAGCCAAAGCCATCCTGGCGACCGCTCCGAGCGGCAAAGCGATTGCCGCACTGGTCCCGGGCCTCGCAGTTCGCGGCAAGTTGATCGTGGTTGGAGTCGCGCCCGACGCCATCGAGGTATCCTCGCCGTCTCTGGTGTTCGGCGGGCGCTCGATTCATGGCAGCTTGACGGGCAGCGCCATCGACACCCAGGACACGCTTGCGTTCAGCGTCCTGCAGGATGTGCGGCCCATGATCGAAACGCTTCCGCTTGACAAAGCACCCGAGGCTTACGCTCGCATGATGGATGGAAAGGCGCGTTTTCGGATGGTTTTGGTCATGCAAAACGGCGCAGAGGCGAGTGCTGTGTGAAGTCAGCTATAGCATTCCACGACGGCGGGGAAGAAAGGAAAATGCGATGGGCGATTTAGTAATTAAAACGGTTTCCGTTCAGGATTTGTTCGCCAAACAAAAGGAATATTTTGCCACAGATGTCACCAAGACTTATGAGTGGAGAGTCGACCAGCTGAACCGGTTAACTCACATGCTCAAGGACAACTATGAGCGTTTCGCTGACGCCTCGCGCAGGGACTTCAAGACGGCGTCCCAAGAGAACGTCTTCGAGGTTTCGGCTTCGATCGCAACCAGCGAATCCGCAAAGTCCCAGCTCAAAGAATGGATGAAGCCTGTCGAGGCTCCCATTCCGAAGTTCCTCGCTTCATCCGGGCATAAGGGAATGGTGTACCGCGAGCCTTACGGGGTTACGCTGATCATCTGTCCATTCAATGGACCGCTTTTGTTGTCGTTGCGTCCTGCGGTTGGCGTCCTGTCGGCCGGCAACCCCTGCATTTTGAAACTCTCTGAAGCGCTACTGGCAACGGACGAGTTGCTACTGGAGTTGATTCCCAAGTATTTCGAGCCGGAAGCTCTGAGCGCCGTGGTCGGTGGCCGGGAAGTAGTGACGAATCTCTTGAAGCTTCCGTTTGATTTCATTTTTCTCACAGGAAGCGTCGGTGTGGGCAAGGTAGTGATGCGAGCGGCTGCCGAGAATCTCACTCCAGTATTGCTTGAGCTGGGCGGACAGAACCCGGCTATTGTTGATGAGACAGCGAACATTCCAGATGCCGCCAAGAAAATCGTGTGGGGCGCAATGGCATGGGGAGGACAGTGGTGCACATCGCCCGGCTACGCAGTCGTTCATGAGTCGGTGGCAGCAGGGTTCGTGGCGGAATGCAAAAAAGCTGTAGTCGAGCTCTACGGCAGGGATCCCAAGAGCAATTCGGATTACTCGCGCCTCATAAGCGCCGCCGCTGTCGAAAGACTCGCGTCCCTGATCGATCCTAAGAAGGTCGTGTACGGCGGGAAATCGGATGCTGCGGCCCGTTATCTTGACCCGACCATCCTCTACCCGATTTCGTGGTCCGACAAAATCATGGAAGACGAAATCTTTGGGCCACTTTTGCCTATCCTTACTTACTCCGAACTTGGACAGCTACTCGCAAAGGTCAAGTCACTCCCCAAACCGCTTGCCGCCTACGTGTTCAGCCAAAATCAGGTTGCGATCGATCGTGTGTTGCAATCCCTTTCATTCGGGGGAGGCGCGGTAAATCAGACCAACGTTTCGTTGTTCATTCAGTCCATGCCGTATGGAGGAGTGGGAACGTCCGGCATCGGGAATTACTACGGGAAGTATGGTTACGATTCCCTTACCCACGCCAAGTCAGTCCTGATATCTCCGCCGGACGTGGCTATCGAGCACCTTTTCCCGCCCTACACGCCCGAAAAGGTACAGGAACTCAATCAATGGTTCGAGTACTAGAAGGCGATGTTGCGCAGCAAATTCTAAGCACCGCGATCTTCGAAGCTCGATAGAAAACAGTCCATGAACCTGTTGCACGCCCTCTTTACCAGGAACCTCCTGATGTCAGGAGTAGCAATTATCCGCTATATTCCTCGGGCTTTTCGGGTGAAGCAGGTGGATGGGAATCTCTTCTTCACGGACGAGAAGCGGCAGGAGTATCGCCGGCGGGTAGAGAGTGTGACGCCTCATTCCCCGCGTCAGTGGGGGACCATGGAGGTTGACCAGATGCTTCACCACCTCAACCTGGCGTGCGGAGGCTCACTTGGTTTCTACAATCTCCCGGACGAGAGTTACCTGACTTCGCGGACGGTCTTTAGGTGGATTCTCGTCGATTGGTTTCCGGAACAACCAGTCGGCCTACGGCTTCCAGCGGGCTTCAAAATCCCGCACTCGCAGAGATTTGAGTTCGCGTATGAAAAGGCACAGCTGCTGAAAATCTTGGGGGCTGACTGGAACGCGAGAACTGCCGATGCCTGGAAGCCGCATCCTATGTTCGGCAAGATGACGCCCGAAGAGTGGGGCAAGCTCTTGCAGATTCACGTCGATTACCATCTGAGACAGTTCGCAGCTTAACGGGGTGTTCGACATGATAGTCCTGATCCTCGGAGCAATGGGAGCTGAAATTCTGGTCCTTCCGCAAATCCACGAGGTAGATAATCGCATTTCCCTGCGAAGCTCCTTACGCTGACTAGGACTCGTCGAGGAGCGTGCCGAGCAGCGCGGGCCACCGATTTTCGAAGTCGCCGTCCCGCTGGAGTCCGCGCTCTAACAGAACTTGGATTCGCCGTTGCGCCTCAGGCCATGTCAACGCGATCTGAAAGGAGGCGAGTGCGTCGAGGAGGCGGTCGGCGGATGGCAACGAGACTTGGTTAATGAGATTCTTCGCCGCGGCGATAGCACGCCGGTCGAAGGAGGCGACCCTGCGCGCGAGCACGTCGACGAAGCCGTCCAACTCCTCGTCCGGCAGTGCCCGGTTGACGTATCCGTATCGCTCCGCGGTGTCGCCGTCAAAGTCATTCGCGCCGAGAATGATTTCGAGCGCGCGGCCGCGGCCGACCAGATGGGGGAGGCGTTCCGTACCGCCGCCGCCAGGATGCACTCCCACCCCGACTTCGGGTTGACCCAATAGCGTCTTCTCGCGGGACGCGAAACGCATATCGCAGGCGAGGACGAACTCACTACTCGCGCCCCGGACGCAACCTCGGATCTTCGCGATGCTGACCACCGGGGATTTGGTGAGACGGACGAATGTATCCATCAGGATCGGAAGGCCGGAAGGCCCGACAGCAGTGGTGATGTTCCCGGTCTTGCCGGTCAAATCAAAATGGGCCAGGTAGAACTCAGGATTCGCGCTCTCGAATACTACGACACGTAGGCTCGGGCTGGCGTCCATTCGAGCGAGCATATCCTGGAGGCCTTCAAATATGGTGGCGTCCAAAATATTGAAAGGCGGATAGTCGAACACAACTCTCCAGTACGCAGGTGTTTCCTCGATGACCCGCACGGGTGCGGCTGATTCAGCCATGATTCACCTTCCTTTCATCGTCCTCGGGCGCGCCGCCAGTCACGACGACAACGCTAACGTTAGCGTCGCCCGCGAATCCATCCAACGCCTCATCGGCTACTCTTGTCGTGAGAACATCGGCGATCAATCTCGCCACAATCAATCTCCCTTTGGGTTCCACGATCTGTTATCGGATAACGTCGTGCATCGAGTCTTTTCAAATCACCCTCGTTTTGTAGATTTCGACTTTCAGTCGCCAGGTCGCGCCAGAAAACGGTCAAGCGCGAATCGTAGACAGTCGCACTGCGCGGATGGGTCGCATTTGGTGCGAATCATGGCGCCTTGCCAGCAATTGATGAACAGCGAAGCGAGCAGATCCGGGTCTTCTTCAGCCGCGATTTGCCCCTCCGCTTGGGCGAGAGAAATCAGAGCCGCAACCTTAGTGTTCCAGAGCCGGACACCTTCGGCGATCTGCAGTACGAGAGTGGAGGGGAGCGCCGGACCCTCCGCCGACAAAGTGCTGATGAGCTGGAGTGGGGACACTTCAGGCTTCTGCGTCGAAGGTGCGATGGACTGGAAGTGCCGCCTGAGACGGGCTCCAGCAGTCTCGCTCCCGCTTTGACCAAGAGCTTCCATGAGCGCATCGAAATGCTGGGAGAGGATAGCTGAAGCGAGAGCCTCCTTGCTCTTGAAGTGGTTATAGAACGTGCCTTTCGGGATGTCGATCGACGAAGTTATGTCCCGGATGCTGACGCGGGCGTATCCGAAGCGCTGAAACAGCGCGGCGGCTGAACCGGCTAGCTTTTCGCGTACGTTCGGGGCACTCACGGGAGTCTCCGAAAATGCTTCCACTTGCGATGATCGACGAGAAGTGGCCACCGTGTTTTGCGAAAACGCGCCGGATTTGTACTTTCGAGGTACGCGGCGGTTACCGTTTCGAGGGACGCAGCGGGTTCAATTTGCATCCATAATGTGGGAATGAGCCGACCGGTCGTCTTACCACGTGGCAAAGGGGGAGAGAAACGCGACATACAGGCGGCTCGCCATGCGAAGTCGGACGCGCTGATGTTCGGATCGTCCCTGGCGGATGTATTCAGAGCGCCGGCCTATGACTGCAGGGCGGTTGGCTCGGATCATAAGCCAGAATTTGCTGTAACCCGGCTGCGTTCGGGTCCACGAGAAATGGAGAAGGCACCGACCTATCCTCCAGATGAGGCAGCCCTGATCTGCGTCTCCCTGACGCCCTCAGCAATCGGTCAGTGGGAAGCCCTTTACAACGGGAAGAAGGTTGGGGTCACGCGAGCGATACCGTTCGCCACGACATTCATCGATCTGAACTGCCGCATGGAAATGTGGGTGCGAGGGCCGTTCGATTACTTGCACTATTACCTCTCTCAAGGACTGCTAGAGAGAGTCGCGCTCGACAACGGCGTTTCGACGTCGTTCCGTCTTCAGGAAGCGTTCTTTATCGAAGATTTGGTTGTGGCGCAAATGACCAAGAGCATTCTCACCCCGGTCGAGCACGGAGAGCCGCTTGATAGGCTGGCGCTCGACCAGATTGGGATGGTGCTCGGCGCGCATACGTTGCAAGCGCATTGCGGCGCGCCAAAGTTCGCAGCCGGACCCCGGCGCGGGTTGGAAGCGTGGCAAAAGCTCCGAACCGAGGAGATGTTGCGCGCACATCTTGAAGGAAATCTCACGGTCAAGGAACTTGCCAGCGCGTGCTCACTTTCGGAAAGTCATTTCGCGCGGTGCTTCCGGACAAGTTTGGGCACGTCGGTCCATCAGCGCCTCATTCAACTTCGGATTGAGCATGCCAAAGACCTGCTTTCACGAACCAGCAAGTCTCTGGTAGAGGTTGCCCTGCTATCCGGCTTCTGCGACCAGGCCGCCTTTACCCGGAGCTTCAGCCGCTTGGAGCACATAACCCCGTCACACTGGCGGCGTGCCAACGGCAACGGGGTAGCCGCCACGGAAGAACCACGCAAAATTCTTTCGCGGAGTAGCGGCAGGTTGTAGCCATCACCCATTGGGATGGTCAGCTAGCCTCCTGAAGCAGCCGCTTTACCTTTGCGTCCAGATCTCGCGCGATTTTCAAAGCCTCCGCATTTCCATAAGGGGCCAAAAAGCTCGCCATCTCGTCATAACTCAGGTGCACACCGTCTGGACGCTGATCAATCAGCACGGTCACCGGCGCATAAGACCCCGCATCCGGGACAAGCCGAGTCATCGATTGCATGATGAGCGGATTGCCCATGACCAGGCGCACGCTCTTGGGATTTCCGTCGACTCCGGCTTTTCCGAGGACAGCACCATGATCAAGCCGCATGAACTCCATGAGATCGATCTCGCTGACGCTGTCATGAACTACTTTCTGCATTTCCTCGTAGTTCGTTGCGGCAGTCATGTTTGCAATAAATTCGATCATGTTCGGCCTGCCGATCGCTTCTTCCACCGACGCGACAACGACGTCAAAGGGCTTCGCCGATGTGATGCTCCACCGTTGCATGTTGACTTGGCGAGCTTGCATATTCGTTTTCCTCAGGCGTGGCCCCAAAACGGCCGGAGGACCGAAGGTCACCGCAGTCGTTGATGTAGAAATTCGCTTGTTCGCCCGTTGGCGAGCGCTGCCGCAGCGGCATTGTAGTGCGCCCCATTATGCCGAGCGAAGGCGTGACGCTGACCCGGATAGCTGTAGACCGTCGCGTTCGGTTTCTTGGCAAGCGCCGTCTTGATCTCAGCTTGCGCAGGCTTGGAAATGAACTCGTCCTCCTCTCCCAGATGCATCAGCAGGGGCGCACTAAGATTGTCGACCTCTCCCAAGTACTTTTCGGTGTCAGCGCCGTGATAGGCGACGGCGGCATCGACGTGGCAGCGCACGGCCGTCAGGAACGTCATCAAGGCGCCGAGGCAGTAGCCCTGGACGGCAATCTTGCCCGTGCACTCAGGCAGTTTGGCCACAGTGTCCAAGGTGTCGCTAATATCTCTGACGCCAGCGTCACGATCATACGCTTGATAAAGGCGAAGGCCGTGCTGCCAGTCAGCCTCCGACGTGACGCTAAGGTCAACCCCCGGCTCCTGACGCCAGAATAGATCGGGCGCGACCGCGACAAGGCCTTGCTCTGCCAGTTCGTCGCAGGTCTTGCGGATGTCGGCGTTGACCCCAAACAGCTCCTGCAAAACAACGACGGCTGAAGCCGGCACAGTCTTCGGTCGTGCGATATGGGCGTAAAATGCTCCGTCTTGGCCTTCTATAGTGATGCGATCTTCCATTTGCGTTTTCCTCAGACGGCATTCATCCGAGCCTTCGCCGATGTCGTCCGGATCGGCGAAGGTCTACCTACGAGCGGGCCGGGCTCAGGCAGCGGCCAAGAGCTGCGCTAACGACGACCCTTGATTAAGGCCTCAGCTATCGATTAGCTGGCGCAGAGCTGGCCGCCTCTTTCTTGGCTGGCGCAGCGGTGGCAGCATCTTCAATGAGCTTGGCTGTTTCCTTCGGGTAAGACATGTAGGCCACATGGCTGGCCTTCACTTCGACCGTCTTGGCATTGGCGCGCTTCGCCATCATGCGCTCCTGATCCGGATTGATCGATCGGTCTTCGGTGGCCACCATGTACCAGGTTGGCTTGTGCTTCCAGGCGGGATTCGTAACTTTATGGGTGAACGAGTCGGTAGAGATCGGGACCTGCGATATAGCCATGAACTCCGCCTCATCGCGTGGAATGTCCGCTGCGAAGTCTGCGACGAAATGTGACTCGTCTATCCACCAGAGCCCATTGCTGTCCGGTTTGAATGCCTTGGACGCTTGCGGCAGGGCTTGTTCGATCGATGCACAGCTCTCACCTTCATCGAGAGCAAAGGCGGCAATATAGACAAGCGCCGCAACGTTTGGATGATTGCCGGCCTCGGTGATGATGGACCCGCCGTAGCTGTGACCCACCAGAACCACTGGTCCACCCATGGCGTCGATTGCGGCCCTCGTGTATTTTTGGTCGTCGGCGTAGGAGGTCTCGGGAGGCTGCGCCACCGACACCTTGTACCCATCACTCTTGAGGATGTCAGCGACGGCTTTCCAGCCGGAGCCATCGGCGAATGCACCATGCACCAAGACCACGTTCTTAATATGCTCTTTCATGACTATTCTCCTTTTTAATTAAAGAATCCACTCGGACCGTTTGAATTTTCGATGTCGAAACACCTTCGCACCAAACCCCTCCTACCGACGTCGCCCTCGTTGGTGTCGAGGCATACTGGGCGGCGATTACTTCGTGTCACTCGCCGAGCCATCGACCCAGATCCCGTGACAGAACACGATGCTAGGTTTGGTCTGCATGGACATCTTCTCCTCAAACACAGGTTAAGGCGAGCTGCATAAGCGGTCTTGCGCGATTTGGCCTCTTTTGTCGTTTTCTATCGTGGCAATAGGAAAGCGCAAGCTGGGCCGACTGCTCCAATGGAAAAGGCTATGGTGAATCCTATCGGGCTGAGCAGATTGACCACGAATGACGCGGCCACGCGCCGTCCCGATTAATGAAAGGTCATTTGTGCCAATTTTGTACCATCGGCTAGATTTTGAGGCTCTAGACGACTTCAGCGACTTTTCAAATCAGTAAGTTGCGGACTTCAAAAGTCTGTCAACAATATTGCGCATCGCCTTCCTTCGATCCAAAAAACTTCGTAACGCACCGATGAGTTTCCACCCCCTCGGCGGTTATACAGGTTGAGAGCGCAGAACAAAAGAGATGGGAGCGAGGATGCTAAAGAACAAGGTTGCCGTGATCTACGGATGCAGTGGCGCAGTTGGCTCGGCCATTGCCGGAGCATTCGCGCGGGAAGGTGCGCGAGTGTTTTTGACCGGCCGTAACCTCAGCAAGGTTGACACAGTTGCTAAAAGCATCATGGATGCAGGAGGGAGGGCTGAAGCGGCTCAAGTAGACGCTCTCGACGAACGCGCCGTGGACGGCCATCTACAGTCCGTCATAGACCTGGCGGGGCGCGTCGATGTTTCGTTCAACGCCATCGGTATCCCGAACACAATCCTGCAGGGTGTGCCGTTGGTCGATCTGGACGTCGATCAATTCCTGCTGCCGATCGCGACCTACGCCCGGTCATACTTTTTGACCTCACGCCTGGCCGCACGGCGGATGGTAGTAAACGGATCGGGTGTGATTATGACCATCACCGCGGTGCCCTCGCGGATGGGCATCCCATTAGTAGGAGGCTTCGCTCCAGCGCAGGCCGCCGTAGAGGCCCTCACTCGGGGTCTATCCGCGGAGTTTGCACCTCACGGCGTTCGGGTAGTGGGTTTGCGAGCGGACGGGATGCCCGAGACAGGCACGATCAAGGAGGTTTTCGGGCTTCACGCTAGAGCACACGGAATTTCGTGGGAGCACTTCCACGAAATGATTGCGAGCAAGAACCATCGGCGGCGGCTGCTGACTCTCGCGGAGCTGGCCAATGTGGCGGTCTTCATGGCCTCCGATCAGGCGAGCGCGATGACCGGGTCGGTCGTGAACCTGAGCATGGGGATGCTGGACGACTAGCATCTCTCGACAAAATCGTAAGGACTTCAGAACTTCGAAACAGCAGTTTGAAAAGGAGAACGTTATGAACATTCGGAACAAGACAGTCTTGATCACCGGAGCGAATCGCGGCATTGGCCGTGCGCTGGTCAATGAGGCGCTTAGACGGGGAGCAAAGAGAATATATGCGGGAACGCGCGGCGCAGTGTCAGTCGCCGACGCTCGCGTGACAACCCTGGCGCTTGACGTGACCAACGCCTCGCAGATCGAGCAGGCGGCCACCGCCGTCAACACCCTCGACGTCTTGATCAACAACGCGGGCATCGCTCTATACGACGATCTGACCAATTTCGACGTAATCCAGCAGCACCTCGCCGTCAACCTCTTCGGAAGTTTGAAGATGAGCCGCGTTTTCTTGCCGCTGCTGAGACGCTCCAACGGGGCCATCGTCAACACTCTGTCCTTGATGGCGCTCGCCCCGTTGCCGCTTACGCCGGCTTACGCCATTTCAAAAGCCGCCGCGTTCAACATGACGCAATCGCTGAGAGCGCTCCTTGCTGGTCAGGGCGTGACGGTCCATGGCGTGTTCCTCGGGCCCACCGACACCGATATGACCCGAGGCTTTGAGATACCGAAGGCCTCGCCCGAAGCAGTCGCACAGGGCATCTTCGACGGGCTGGAGAACAACCAAGACGATATTTTCCCCGACCCCGCGTCCCAGTCAATAGCCGAGGGCTGGCGGACTGGCGTAGCCAAGGCGTTCGAGCGCCAGTACGCCGGCTTCGTGCCGGAGAGCGCGGCGGTGTAAATACCACGTCTAGCCCAACAGGAAAACAGCCATGAAGAACCGCAGTTTCACCACAACCATTTCGGTGGACCAAACACCGAACGAAGCCTTCGCTGCCATCAACAACGTTCGTGGATGGTGGTCGGGAGAGATCGAGGGCGCCACCGACAAGCTGGGAGCTGAGTTCACGTATCGTTATAAAGATGCGCACCGCTCCAGGCAGAAGGTCATGGAGCTCATTCCCGGCAAGAAGGTCGCCTGGCATGTGTCCGACAGCCATCTGAGCTTTGTGAAAGACAAGATCGAATGGACCGGCACGGACATCGTTTTTGACATCTCCACGAAAGACGGCAAAACGGAAATCCGTTTTACCCACTCAGGCCTCGAACCGGAGATTGAATGCTACGGTAGCTGCTCCAACGCGTGGGGCATGCTCATCAACGGCAACTTGCGCAAGCTGATCACCACGGGTAAACGTCAGCCAGACGTGTTCGCATAGGAGCGACCAGCCATGAGCCCACATTCAAATTTCACGGCTACCATTTCGGTACACCAATCTCCCGAAGAGGCCTTCGCCGCCATCAACAATGTTCGTGGATGGTGGGGGGAACATCGAAGGCAGCACTACAAACCTCGGCGATGAGTGGACGTATCGTTACCAGGCGCAAAGGGTGCGGCGCGCACCGCCAAACCAGTCAGGAACTGTTTCGCCCCGCACTCCGTTTTGCGCGAGTTCCTTAGAAGACGTGCACCGTTGCACGATGAAAGTGACAGAAATGGTGCCCAATAAGTAAGTCGTCTGGCTTGTTGTGGATAACTATTTCAATTTCATTCAGGACAAGACCGAGTGGAAGAACACGAAAGTTGTGTTTGAAATCTCCACACGCGGCAGCAAGACGGAAATCCGTTTCACCCATGAGGGCCTCGTTCCCGCGTATGAGTGTTTCGATTTATGCTCCAACGCATGGGGCTCCTATGTGAACGGCAGTTTGAGTAGTTTGATTGCGGCCGGCAAGGGCCGGCCCACCCCAAAAGAGCCGAAGGGGAGCTAGGAGGAACCTGTCTTTCTTGGTTGACGGTAGAACCTTGACGGACGGTCACCCGAAGGCCATACTAACTGCAAATGATACCGGGATCGTCACATCAACCGCATGCCGCCACCCCTCCAACCGAGGAGTTTGGACGGCTCGCGGAACCGTTCCGCCGCGAACTCCAAGTGCATTGTTATCGAATGCTTGGCTCGGTACACGAAGCAGAGGATCTGGTGCAAGAGACATATTTGCGCGCTTGGCGCAGCTTTGACCGCTTCAAGAACGTCGAGCGCGGTTCTCTTCGGGCATGGCTGTACCGGATCGCCACCAACGCCTGCCTGAATGCCCTGGCCACCCGCAAGGACCCGCAGCGCTTCTTGCCTCACCAGTTGGGACCTGCGACTCTGCAGATGCCTTCGAGCCCGGCAACCGACGTGGCATGGCTCGAACCTTACCCGAATGCCTACCTCGAAGGGATCGGGGACGAGGCGACGAACCCCGAGGCACGCTATGCCGCTCGCGAGGCCGTGCAACTGGCTTTCGTCGCAGCCATTCAGCTGTTGCCGGCGCGTCAGCGCGCCGTGGTGTTGCTATGCGACGTGCTCGGTTGGGCTGCCGCCGAAGCCGCGACGCTGCTCGAAAGCTCGACGGCCTCAATCAACAGTGCTTTGCAGCGGGCGCGAGAAACTCTTGCCAAACACTATCCCGGGGGCCGCCCGCAGGCCACCGCTCTGTCAAATCCGGTCCAACAAAGGCTTCTCGGGCGGTATCTGGACGCTTGGCAGCGGCACAATGTGAACGGCTTTGTAGCGCTCCTGAAAGAGGATGCCACGGTGACAATGCCGCCCTGGAGAGAATGGTTTGTTGGCCGCGACACCATTGGGTCCTTCTTTGGGGCGGCTTGGAAGACTTGCAACGGTCTTCGCCTGGTTCCGACAGGAGCCAACGGCCAGCCGGCTTTCGCCGTTTATGAGCTCAGCAGCGGCCCTGATGCCCGGTGGGTCGCACACTCTATCCACGTGCTCTCACTTGACCAGGAAAGGATTTCAACGATCACGATGTTCGTGCCGCCGACTGGGCCGAACCTGTTCAAGTCATTTGAACTTCCGCTGATTCTCCCGGAAGTTGGAGACGCTTCCACCCCGCATCACTCCTAGGGCGTAAAAGGGAGCAGGTCAATCAGTGGACGCATCCGGAGCATCCGCCGATTTCATTCGTCGCCGAATCGTAGACCTGACGGCTTCAATCAGAAGGCCGCGATGCGATAGGACTTTGCAAACGCCAATTCCGTCCGTTGGAATTGTGTCCATCGCCATAACCAAGAATTTTTGGGCAGCCTTTAAAACTTCCCACCGTCCGCGGCATCACCCGTGTGATGAACTGACGCGACCATTGCTCGGATGTCGCGGTTCTCGAAAATCCGGTCTGCGCGCTCCCCTTCTCCCCGGACGGCGACATCCACCATGGCCCGGGCCAAGTCGTCGGCCGGAATCACCTGGTTGGGAAACAGCATCCGAAACGCGGGGTATATCGCACGTAACAGGCGGTAACTGAAATTCGGCTCCAATCGCGGCTTCACTGGGTAGATGTATGCGGGCCGGAAGATGAAAACGCGCGGGAAGCCAGCCGCACGTAGGGCCTTCTCGGCCTCGCCCTTGTAGCGCGCGAAGGCCATCCGGCTTCGTCCCGTCGGGTCCGCGCCATTCCCGCTCAAGAAAGAGAACACTGCGTCGGGACTGCTCTCGTGCAGAACGCGCGCGAACTCGATGGTGTAGTCCACGGTTATTTTGCGGAGCTCTGCGTCCGCGACGGACCCGGTATAAGTGCCCAGGCAAAAAACCGCTGCGTCCTGCCCCGACAGCGGCGCCGCGAGTGCGGAGCAATCCGCGAAGTCTCGATGGAGAGCTTCTTTCAGCTTGGAGTGCGAGATCCCAAGCTTCCTGCGCCCGATCACCGTTGCACTTGTCACGGCGGGATGATTGAGCGCGTAGCGAAGGGCGTATCCACCGACCAACCGGTCCTTCTGCCCATTTGATCGTTGAGGGACTCTATTCGTATCGGTTTATCGGAATCGCACGGCTAATGCATGCCGCCTGGGATCTGGCATGATTTGGTGGGCGATCATTGCGATCTGGTTCCTGGCCGGCGCATCGGGCGCTAATTACGGGTCCGCTCGAAGGTCTTACGCACGACCAGATCATGCGCATGGTCAACACCAGGCATGATGGGGGCGATCCGCACCACAAAGGCGTTTGTTCCGTATTTCCGAGAGAGGAGAGTCGGGCTGTTTACCAACACACCTCCATTCAACTCGATCTACTCCATGCGACGAAGTGCGTAGCAAGGAAGCTTATGCGCATCAGCATTCGCGGCTCTGGATTGACTACTGCTTGCGGCTACCCGCGATCAAATCTAGGCCGGCGATCGTTTCAGGAGGAAGCTGCAATGTTGCAGCGCCAAGATTTTCGCGGAGATGTTTAACCGAAGACGTGCCGGGAATCAGCAGAACGTTGGGAGCGCGATGAAGCAGCCAGGCAAGCGCAACCTGCATTGGCGTCATCTTTAAAGACGCGGCGGCCGCGTCGAGCGCCGATGATTGCAACGGAGTGAAGCCCCCGAGCGGAAAGAACGGCACGTAGGCTATGTTTTGCCGGGAGAGTTCATCAATGAAACCGTCATCCTCGCGGTGCGCAACATTGTAGAAATTCTGCACGCAGACGATCTCTGAAATTCTTTGTCCCTCCGAGAGTTGCCGCGGCGTAACATTGCTTAGGCCGAGGTGGCGGATCAGGCCCTGCTGCTTAAGCTCGGCGAGAACGGTGAGCGGTTCCTCGATCGATCCCTCCGACGGTCCCATCACCCCGCCAACCCGCAAATTGACGACGTCGAGCTGGTCCAGGCCCAGGTTTCGAAGATTGTCATGCACCGCATCGATCAGTTCCTGGCGCGAGAGGGCGTGCATCCAGGACTTGTCGGCACCCCGCCGGGCACCCACTTTCGTGACAATGACCAGCCCATCCGGATAAGGATGGAGCGCCTGCTTGATGATCTGATTGGTCACATGCGGGCCGTAGAAGTCGCTCGTATCGATGTGATTCACACCGGCTTCAATGGCTTCTCGCAAAACCCTGACAGCCTCGCCGGGATCACGCGGAGGTCCCCACACTTCCGGACCCGCCAGTTGCATCGCGCCATAACCCATTCGGTTGACAGCCAGCGCCGCATTCGCGAACGTGAAAATCCCGCCAAGATTGTCCTGTGTCATCATTTGCTTGCCGCTCCTCTCTGGTCAAACGTTTTCTGGCTCATTTCAAAATAGCCTGGTTGGTCAATATCGGGGATAAGCGAAGCCTTCGTCGGATGCCATCCCAATTGTTCCCGCGTCCGCTCGCTGGAAGCAGGACAGTCGAGACCCACGAAATGTGCGAACCAGCCAAAATGATCGGCCGCCTCTTCGGGTGATTTGCTGACGACCGGGACATTCAGGCGCCGGCCAATCACTTCGGCGATCTCGCGGAACGCCACACCCTCATCCGCGACTGAATGATAGCGCGCCGCCAGGGGGCGCTTCTCGATCACGAGCCTGTAAAGACGAGCGGCATCGATCCGGTGCACCGCAGGCCAGCGGTTGAAACCTTCCCCTACGTACGCCGAAACACCCTTTTCGCGCGCAATGCGGATGAGCAACGGGACGAATCCATGATCGCCGACGCCGTGAACTGAGGGAGGAAGGCGCAGCACCGACACGCGCGCGCCTCCCGCCGCGGCCGAAGCTGCGGCCTCTTCTGACTTTCGTGGGAAGTTGGAATTGGCCACATCTGCTTCCGTTGCGACCCGGCCGGGCGCGGCCAGTGCTGTCCCGGAGGTGACGATGAACGGCCGCTCCGACTCGGCCAGCACAGCGCCAATCGTCTCAATGGCGCGCCTGTCTGTTTCCGCAGCCGCCGCGTAATTCGCGAAGTCATGAATGAAGCCAGCGTGGATCACAGCGTCCGCGGAGGACGCCCCATTGCGCAGACTCTCAGGATCATCGAGCGATCCACGCTGCACCTCGGCGCCCGCCATAGTAAGCGACGAGGCGGCGGCATCCGAACGAGCCAGCCCGAGGACCTGATGACCTGCGCCGATGAGTTCCGGAACGATTGCGGAGCCAACGAAGCCGGTAGCCCCAGTGAGAAAGATACGCATTGTCTTCTCCTTCCGACGGCCTGCATTGACGAGCCGTCGTGAATTTGTTAAAACGGAGTTAGTCTCCGTATAACTAGATTACCGGAGACACTCTCCGGTTGCAACTTTTTCTGAATGGCTACGAAACGTTCACAATCTAAAGCCCGAAAGCCCCGCACCGATGCGCAGCGGAACCGGGAGCGCATTCTGGAAGTGGCAAAACGAGCGTTCTCTCAGTCCGGTGTAAATGCCAGCCTGGACGAAGTCGCCAAGGAGGCAGGTGTCGGGCCTGGAACCTTGTATCGCCACTTTCCGACGCGCGAAGAGCTGCTGGAGGCGGTGTACCGGACAGAGGTCGAAAAGCTGGCCGCAGCAGAACGGAAGTTTGCCGAGACCCTGCCTCCGGTGGAAGCCTTGCGAGCCTGGATGCTGTTGTTCGTCGACTACATTGCCACGAAGCAGATCATCGCGCCGGCGCTGAATGCCCTGATGGGAGATCCCAAGAAGGTGTTCGAAGCTTCTTACACGCAGGTCTGGGAAGCGATCCGCGCCCTGGTGAAACGCGCCGTCAAAAGCGGCGACATACGTAAAGACCTTGACCCTATCGATCTCCTTCGCGCTCTGATCGGCGTCGCCAATGTCGCGTCCAGCCCTGACTGGCAACAAAGCGCGCGGAGACTGGTGGAGATTCTTATCTTGGGTGCGCGGCCAATCAAATAAACCTAGGCGCCCATGCGATGTCTGCAAGGGGAATTCGCTCGCCGATCTCGAACCGGCCAAACCGCCTGCAGGGCAGCGTGCAAATCCCGCGTAGCGGCCACCTTGGCCTCGGCCGGAAAATCATCGCTCCTTAGACGACGCGGGACGTCTGATTCTGCAGGCCGGTACCGCATCCGCCTCCTCACCCGTCGCGGTCACCCCTTAGCCAGCGGGTAAAGGCTGGGAGAGAACCTTCGCTGTCTCGCGTATCGCGCTGCGCAGCCATAGGTGCGCGACATCGGTATTCATGCGTGGATGCCAGGCCATCAAATAGCTGAACCTTCCCAGCACTTCTGGCGGCTTGAGTAGCTTTAGTGCCGGATTTTTCGATTCGAACGCCGCGAGGCGACTGGGAACGGTCGCGAGCAATGGGGTGCCCGGAACGCACCGAATGGCGGCGCTGAAATAGGGAACCCACATCGGGCACCGGCGTTTCTCGCCAATGCCGGCCAGTCGCTTATCCGGGATAGTGGGCTGTCCGCCCAAGATCCCCACGCCCACATGGCTCGCCGCCAGATACTGCTTAAGCGTGAGCACTCGTGGATACTTGCTCTCCCGCGCTGCCACACATGCGAAGCCGTCCTCAAAGACCACTTCGCTGGCGAAGCGCGACGGAAGGTATCCGTCGTCCGCGTTGAGCATTAAATCCAGCCTGCCTTTTTCGATTGCTTCGAATGTCTGATCGCCGAAAGAAACGAAATCAAACGACACCTTGGCGGCTAAGGGCAGAACCATCCTGCAGATCAAAGGACAAAGCACGTGGGATGCATGATCGGTCACCGCGACACGGAAACTCGTCTCCTCCTCCTGTGGATCGAAATCAGCGCCGCTAAGGAATCGATCCAGGCGCGGCAAGGTGGTCGCCAACTCCCGCAGCAGGCGCTCTCCCTTGGGCGTCGGCTCGTAGCCGGATGAAGTCCGGATCAGCAAATCATCGTGAAACATCTCCCGCAGGCGCTGCAGCGCGCGGCTGACCGCGGGCTGGCTCAGGAGCAGCCGGGAGGCAGCGCGCGTGACATTGCGTTCCTCCGCCAGCGCCGTGAAGACGACGAGCAGGTTAAGATCGGCCTGACGCAGATGCGTGATACGCATAATCGCTATTGCTATTATGCATTGGATTTATTTTCGTAAGAAGCCCATTGTTAAATCGTGAGCCGGATGAAATCAAGCTCCGGCGGACAGGCGAAAGGGGAGATCGTATATGCCGAAGACAGCGATCGTGACGGGGGCCTCTGGTGGAATCGGAGGCTCGATCGCAAAACGACTGGCTAAAGATGGATTTTCCGTGGTCGTGAACTACGCGGGAAAACCGGCCGCAGCACAAGCAGTTCTCGCAGATCTCCAGGCTGCAGGCGGACAGAGCATCGCTGTGCAAGCAGATGTGGCAAATGCCGAAGACGTGGAGCGGCTTTTCAAAGAGTCGATGGACGCGTTCGGTAGACCGGATGTGGTGGTTCACTGTGCGGGCATCATGCCGCTCTTTCCGATTGCCAGCGGAGACGTGGCCGCCTTCGACAAGGTGATCGCGACCAACTTGCGCGGAACCTTCCTGGTATTCGCGCAGGCGGCACAACATGTTCCTGATGGCGGGCGCATCATGGCTTTCTCCAGTAGCGTTCTCGCCAAGTCCTTCCCGACTTACGGTGCCTACATCGCTTCCAAGGCGGGAGTCGAGGGCCTGGTTCACGTGCTTGCCAACGAGCTGCGTGGCAGAAACATCACGGTCAATGCGGTGGCGCCGGGCCAGGTGCAAACGGAGCTGTTCCTGAAGGGCAAGAGCGACGCACGGATCGAGGAATTGAAGAAGATGAATCCGCTCGAACGGCTCGGCCAGCCAGAAGACATGGCAAATGTAGTGTCATTCCTTGCTGGTCCTGAGGGCGGCTGGATCAACAGCCAGGTTGTCCGCCCCAACGGCGGCTTTGTCTACTGAATGGAGTTCGGAACCTTGCAAAGACACACGAGACACCAGGTAGAAGGAGGAGTCACTCATGAAGAAGGTAATCGTAATCACTGGAGCTTCGAGCGGCTTTGGCCGTTTGTCCGCCAATGCCCTCGCGAAGGCCGGCCACACTGTTTATGCCAGCATGCGAGACACCGCCGGGCGCAATGCTTCTCAAGTTGAGGCGGCGGCGAAGTTCGCGAGGGAGAACAATGTTGATCTACGGACGATCGAGCTCGACGTGGCATCGCAGGCCTCGGCCGACGCCGCGATTCAAAAGATCGTGCGCGACAACGGTCACCTGGACGTTGTGATCCACAATGCTGGACACATGGTGTTCGGTCCGGCTGAAGCCTTCACGCCCGAACAACTGGCGGAGCTGTACGACGTGAACGTGCTCAGCACGCAGCGCGTGAACCGCGCCGCCCTGCCTCAGTTGCGCAAACAGAAGAGGGGCCTTGTGGTTTGGGT
>Ga0210403_10000163_pt1 | contig 74213 bp, 57 predicted proteins | sample IncBWC19MmetaG_FD_150863 | JGI IMG/M metagenome (GOLD analysis project Ga0210403, IMG submission 150863) | Forest soil microbial communities from Barre Woods Harvard Forest LTER site, Petersham, Massachusetts, United States - Inc-BW-C-19-M | ecosystem: Environmental > Terrestrial > Soil >...
GACGCGTACATCAGCGAGCGCAGTGTCACGCTTTGGAGCAGCATCGCGCAGGTCCGCGAGCAGGTTGGCGTTTTGCTCTACGGCGATCACGTCGACGTGCTCGCGCGCCACAACGAAAATGTGAAGGTCCGCACGGCCAATGGGCTGGTTGGCTGGGTGGACGGGCACTACCTGATGGAGCCCGACCTGTGGCAGCGTAGCGCCAAGCTCTTAAAGCAAGCCACCGTGATTCCCGTGCAAGCTCGCGGCCGCACCAAAGTTCCCACAAACCTGCGTGTCGAACCCGGCCGCAATGAGCCGCGGCTCTATCAATTCTCGCGCAACGCTCCGGTCGAAATTGTCGGCCGTGCCACCGCCGACTGGGTGCAGGTTGCCGACGAAAAAGAATCCGGCGAGCCCGCGGAAACCAAAAAGGAAGACTGGTTCCTGATTCGCGGCATTGCCACGCGTCCGCCGGGCGAAGGTGTAGTGCGCAATTCCGCGATCACCAATACGACGCAACCGGGCGATCAGACCATCCCCATTGCCGGTTGGGTCGTCGCTCGATTTGTCTCCCTGGACTTGCCCGAAGCAGTGCGCGAAGGCGCCGAGTCCGCCAATATTCGCCCGCTTGCCTGGTTCGAACTGAATCGCGTCAGCGACGGCGAGGGCGAGCACCCGCAATTTCTCGCCGCCGGCGCGCGCGGCCCCGAAGGCCAGCCGTGCGACTTCACCACGCTGCGTGTCTATACCTGGAACTCACGCAAGACCCGCTATGAAACCGCCTTCATCGACAATAATCTCTGCGGCACTTTTCCCATCCGCGTAGCGAAGGATCCGAAAGGCCAACCCGAATTCCACTTCCATGTCGTCCGCGAAAAAGAAGAACGCCACTACCACCTGATTCAGACCGTGGTCCGCCGCATCAAGGACGAAACTCCCGGCACCGCCTCCAAATCCGAAAAGGCGAAGCCGCAAGCACCTCCGTCCAAAAAATAGCCATGCGCCTCCCCAAGAAAGTTCTCTCGCCCTCGGCAATCCACGGTGTCAGCCTGGCCATCGCGTTCCTCGTACTCCTAACCGCCGCGTTCACTGCCGCGCAACAACCGGTCATTCTGAGGGCATCCGATGAGGATGCCCGAAGAACCTCAACCTCAAAAGTTTCGACCGACTCCGATGTAGCACCACAGTCCGACCTCTTCTTCCCCCTCACGTCCGGCACCTGGTGGCTCTACCGCGGCACGGTGAGGTGGACGGATTCAGAGACAAATAAGCCGGCCGCTGCCCCCGCTTCCATTAAAATGCAAGTGGAAAGAATCATTCAGAAACCGGAGTTCACTATTGCGGTAATTTCCGGTTTCCCTTCCGATGTTGGTTGGTCGAATGGTCAAGTAGATCCGAAACCCTCGCTGCTCATCGAGACCCGGAATCATGAAGTTTTCTTGGACGAACTCCCTCCTGATTTTGACTATGCCAAGTTGGAAAAGGACGCCAGGTCCCTCGACAAATTCCTTTCTCCGGAGAATCTGTTGTTCCGCTGGCCGTTGAAAAAGGGTATGAAATTTGGCGATCCCGAAAGTGTTCAGCGCCCAGATGATCGCTATTGTTGGGTCGTTGCCACTCAAGGGAAGAAGAGTCTGAAGGAAATCCAAGGTGCCCCGCTCAAACCCTTAGAAGTTTTTCTCCTACAATTTGTCACAGCCCCGGAGGACACCCAAATGGAGTTGTCCCCCGGCATCGGCATCCTAAGTTACCAATACCATCACCACGGCACCGTGGCAGATACCAGCCTCGCCCTCGTTGAATTTCATCCCGCTCAACCTCCAGCCGCTTCCTCCGGAGCCAAACCGTGACACTGCACATTAACGAAGCTGAAGTTCGGCAGCTCCTCACCATGCAGATGGCGATGGACGCGGTCGAAGAAATCTCCCGCAAGCAGGCTGACGGCCGCGTGGTGCTGCATCCGCGCCGCCGCTTTGAACTCCCGGCCGGGGGCGGCTTTTTCCATTACATGGCCGCGATGGACACGGAATCCGGATTCATCGCCATGAAGCAGTACACCTACGTGAAAGGTGTGCTCCGCTTTCTCGTTCCACTTTACGAGATTTCCACCGGAGCGCTTCTGGCCCTGATCGAGGCTGATTTTATGGGCCAGCAACGCACCGGCGCCGCTTCCGGGGTTGCGACCAAATATCTTGCGCGCCAAAATGCGCGCACCGCCGCCATCCTCGGCACTGGAGGCCAGGCAAAAACCCAGCTTGAAGCTGTTGCGGCTGCGCGAAAGCTGGATTCGGTCCGCGTCTACGGCCGCGATCCTGAGCGCCGCGCGAACTTCTGCGCCGAAATGTCCGCCCGTCTCGGCATCGCGGTCCAGCCAGCCGCGTCTGCCGCGGAAGCCGTCCGCGGCGCCGACATCGTCAACACCGCCACCACTTCCGCAAAGCCTGTCCTTAACGGCCAGGACATCGCCGAAGGCGCACACGTCAACGCTATCGGGGCGAATCACGCCCACAAACGCGAACTCGACGACACGGCCATCTCTCGTGCCACCGTAATTTTTGTGGATTCCATCGAGCAGTCCAGGCAGGAAGCCGGCGACCTGATCATTCCATTCCAGCAGCAACCGCAAAAATGGGACGTCGTCCATGAACTCGACCAACTCATCGCCAGTAAGGTCTCCGGCCGCACAAGCGACAAGCAAATCACCCTCTTCAAGTCCAACGGCATCGCTTCCTGGGATCTCGCCGTCGCCGAAAAGGTCTACGCCCTTGCCAAGCAAAAAAATCTCGGCAGGGAACTGCCGTTTTTTTCTTCGGGAAAATAATCGCGAGAAGAATTCGAAGCAGGAGGGAATCGAGGCGGGAAGAAACCTGACGCCTCATTCCGGGAGCGGGGCATTCGTCGGGCCCCCGGAATGAGGCTCACTGCGCACTTACGAGTGCAGGGCTTGGGCTTTGCGGTTGGGGAGTTGGTTCTTCCGCATGGAAAGGGAATTGTGAATCTTCAGGGTGTCATTCCGTCGGTTGCCGGAGCTCTTCCAGAGCATGCCGCAGGCAATCAGCACCACGCCGATGGCGATCAGGGAGCCGAGCGTCCTCGAACCGCTGCCCAGGCTTGCTTCGTCCGTCTGATTTGCCGGGAGAATGGAGGCTTCCGAAACTGCCGAGTATTCAACCGGCGCGTTGTTTACTGCTGTGTTGGCGGCTGCCGCGGAAGGCGTGTTGAAATTCGCTCCAACCGATGCTGCCGGAGCTGCGAATTGCGTATTGTCGATTTCCTGCGCGCGAATCGCGGTCGTCATGAACAGGGAAACTCCCAACGCCGCCAGAATCAGTTGCCACTTAATGTTTTTCGTGATTTTCATGGTCCACCTCAGTTTTTTTTCTTAACTGCCCGACGCTCTTTGAAGAATGCAAGGCGGATGCCATTGCGCGCCAAATCGGCTCGTGGCACTCTTACTTTTTTGTATCTAGCGAAGTTTCAAAGACATAACAGACGGAAATAGATTCTGATCCGGCGTTATGCGCGCCATAAAGCGAATTCCATCCAGGCTTGTTTCTATCCAAAGAGTGATTCCAGCCGGCGTGCCCCATACGGTATGTCTGTCATTCAAGCGTGAGGCCCCTTAGAGAGGGCTCGTCGTGTTCGTCTAAACGATTCTAAAATAAAGGGTTAACTTGCATGTAAAGAAGCGAGGAGTTCTTTCAGCAAACCATGTGCGGCTCTCTATCCGTTCGGATAGCCAGCCTCACCATTTGGTTAGCTTTTGTAGGTGTAGATTATTCAAGGTCACCGAGATAGAATCCCTACCCTCAGCCGTAACGCTTCAGACCAGTCACGCGAGTACGATACTTGACCCCGAGAATCACCGTCATCAGCGGCCCCTGGAAAAACATCAGTTTTCCCGTCTCCGCTACTCTCTCCATCGGCAGCGATTCGTCCAACGCCGTCCGTCTTGAAGATCCCGCCGTCGCTCCCCAACATTGCACCATTACCGAATCTTCCGGCGGCTTCACGCTGCGCGATCTGGACTCCCCATCCGGCACCTACGTCAACGGTATCCCCATTTCCGAGCGCGTTCTCTCCTTCGGTGACCAGATCTCCATCGGTGAGTCTGCCTTCCTCTTTCTTCCCGAAGCGGCGGCCGCTGAAAGCAGTTCGGTAGAGCTTGATGACCATGTCGCCCTCAGCCTGTCGGCGCAACAACTCAAGCCGGACGACCTGCTCTATCTGCAACCAGAATCCCTCGCTGCGCTTCCTCCGGCGGTCCGCCTGGCCCGCACGCTCGCTACTTTGCTCAAAATCAGCGCCGCGATCGGCTCCATGCGAGACATCGACGCGCTCCAGTGGCAGCTCCTTGCCATGCTCTTCGATGTGATCCCGGCCGAACGCGGCGCCATACTTCTCCTCGACTCGAGCACCGGCGAATTCTCCGCTCCTGTCGCCTGGGACCGCGCCGCAGGCCCCGACCATCCCGTGCATCTCAGTCGCATCCTTGCGAAACGTGTGGTCGAAGATCGGGTCGCCGTTCTCGACTACGAGCTGCCGCCATCCGCGCCCACTTCAACGGATGCGCCGCTTGTTTCCGGCCTCTCTCTGCTCTGTGTTCCGCTTACTACGCCCGCACAATCGCTTGGCTTGATCTATCTCGACACTCGCAATCCTTCCACGCGCTTTTCCAACGACGATCTCCACTTGCTTTCCGGCATCGCCGGACTGGCCTCGATCGCCATCGAAAACGCCCGCCAGTTCGAAACCCTCGGGAGCGAAAACCAACGCCTCCGCGCGGAATTCCAACTTCAGCACGACATGATCGGCCGCGGCACCCGCATGCGCCAGGTCTACCAATTTATCGAACGTGTCGCGCCCTCCGATTCCACCGTTCTGATTCTGGGCGAAAGCGGCACGGGCAAAGAACTGGCCTCCCGCGCTATTCACCTCAACAGCCCGCGCAAACTGCGTCCCTTTGTTGCGCTCAATTGCGCGGCCCTCACCGAGACGCTCCTCGAAAGCGAACTCTTCGGCCACGAACGCGGCGCCTTCACCAGCGCCGTCTCGCAAAAGAAGGGCCTCCTCGAAGTGGCCGAGGGCGGCACTGTATTCCTCGATGAAGTTGCGGAACTTCCGCCCACGCTTCAGGCGAAGCTCCTCCGCGTCCTTCAGGAGCGCGAATTCGTCCGGCTCGGCGGCACCTCTTCGATCAAACTGAACGTCCGCTTCATCGCCGCCACCAACAAGGACCTCCAGAAAGCCGTCAGCGAAGAAAAATTCCGCCTCGACCTTTTCTACCGCCTCAACGTCGTCTCCATCACCATGCCCGCACTCCGTGAGCATCCCGAAGACATCGCGCTCCTCGCCGATCATTTTGTCGCGCGCTACTCGGCCCGCTCCAATCGCAAAGTCCGCGGACTTTCCCCTGCCGCCCGCGCCTGCCTCGCCCAATACGATTGGCCTGGCAATATCCGCGAGTTAGAGAACGCCATCGAGCGCGCCATCGTCATCGGCGATTCTGACCTCATTCTTCCAGAAGACCTCCCCGATGCTCTCGCGGATCGCGCTTTACCCATCTCCGAATGCGGCTCCAATTTCCACGACGCCGTTCGCGACGCGAAGAAGCACCTCATCCTCACCGCCCTCGAGCAGGCCCAGGGCAACTTTACCCAAGCTGCCAAACTTCTTGGCCTTCATCCCAATTACCTCCATCGCCTCGTCGCCAACCTCGACCTTAAGGCCACGTTGAAAAACGCGGCGAAGCGTTAACCCTACTTCGATGTCGAATACCTCTTGACACCCTCCCCGACACAAACTAAAGTTGTCGAACGAGCGTTCGAGACGCCTATGGCTTCAACCACTCCCATTCCCCGCGACACCGAAGCCAAGCTCCAGCACATTCTCCGCACGGCGTCCCACGTCTTTGCCCAGCAGGGCTTCGCAGGAGCCTCCATGCGCGATATCAGCCGCGCCACCGGCGTTTCCCTTGCCGGGCTCTACTATTACTTTGAAAACAAGCAGCATCTTCTCTATCTTATTCAAAGCACAACCTTTACATTCGTACTCGAAACCCTGCGCTCCCGCTTGCATGGCGTCCACGAACCGGCGGAACGCCTCCGCCTCCTCGTCCTCAACCACATCGAATACTTTCTCTCCCACCCCAACGAAATGAAGGTCCTCTCCCATGAGGAAGAAGCCCTCGGCGAGCCCTACAGCGAAAAGGTCCAGGCCATCAAGCGCCGGTACTACGCCCTGGCACGCGAGATCTTCGATTCGCTCGCCACGGAAGGGCTCGGCACCGGCATTCAGCCGCGTATCGCGGTCCTCAGCCTGTTTGGCATGATGAACTGGACGTACAAGTGGCATAAGCCTGGGGTGGACCCGGACGCCGAGGAACTTACTGCCGCCATCGTCGGAATTTTTCTTCATGGGGTTTTGCCAGCGGGGACGGAGCCGAAGCCGGTGTTTGCCGATGGGATTACAGCAGGAGATCCGCGCTAAAGAATCTTCAAAATTGTTCTGAATCCAGACGAAGGGACGAAAAATTAATCATGGCTACCACAACAAGCGTCGCAACGAAGGAACTCGTAAAATACCGCGTCGAGGACGGCATCGCTATTTTCGAACTCGACGACGCCCCCGCCAATACATACACCTACGACATGATGCTGCAGCTTGATGCGGCGATTCTGAAAGCCCGCATGGACGAAAGCGCCCACGTCATCGTCATCCGCGGCGCCGGCGAAAAATTCTTTTCCGCCGGGGCCAGCATTCCGATGCTCACGAAGGCCGATCCCCAGTTCAAATATTATTTCTGCCTCCACGCCAACGAAACGCTCAGCCGCCTTGAGCAAACTCCGAAGCTGGTCATCGCCGCGCTTAACGGCCACACCGTCGGCGGCGGCCTGGAAATCGCCCTCGCCTGCGACATTCGCATCGCCAAAAAAGAAGGCGGCAAGATTGGCCTGCCCGAAGTGAACCTCGGCGTCCTGCCCGGCACCGGCGGCACGCAGCGTTTCGCGCGCGCCATCGGCCGCTCGCGCTCCCTCGAACTGATGGCCACCGGCCGTACCTTCAGTTTCGAAGAAGCCCTCGAAATGGGCCTCATCAATTACCTCTACGAAAAGGATTCTTTCTGGGACGACGTCCTGGCTTACGCGCGCCAGTTCTGCCCTCCCAACAAAGCCTCCCGCGCCGTCGGCCGCATCAAGCGCTCCGTCGTCACCGGCATGGAAATCCCCTTCGCCGAAGCCCTGGGCCTCGAGCGCGAACTCCAGCAACTCCTCTTCACCAGCGAAGACGCCAAGGAGGGTCTTGCCGCTTACGTCGAAAAGCGTGCCGCCAATTTCAAAGGGAAGTAAACTCGACGTAGACTCATAGGGCATCCAGGAAAGTGCCACTCGAATGAAAACTCTCCCAGACTACCTACGCAAAGGAATGAAGCTCGTGATTGTGGGTTGTAATCCAACAGAGTCTTCGGTTCGCGCAGGCCATTATTACGCGGGCCGCGGCAATCCTTTTTGGCCGCTGCTCTATGACAGTGGCGTCGTTCCGGAACCGTTCGATTACCCGGACGACCGCCGCATCATCGAATTTGGTATCGGCCTGACAGATCTCGTCAAACGTCCAACCAAAACGATTGAAGAATTGAAGCGCGAGGATTACGCCGAAGGCCGCTTCGTTCTCTCCCGCAAGCTTGAGGAGTATCTACCCCGCGTCATCGCATTCAACGGCAAACTGCCCTTTGAGCAGTTCGCCCAGCGCAAGTGCAACTACGGCATTCAAAAAGAATTACTTTACGGTGCGCATGTCTATGTTTTACCCACGACGATCGGCGCGACGTCGCGCGGCAAAAGCGACCGCCTGAAACATTTTCGCAAGTTGGCTGATCTCGTGAAGCGCACCGAGACAACACGCGATCCGCCGGCCCGGTAAGCAGGTCCGCGCGAAACGGCGGCACCATGAGTCAAGCTCCACAAACCGCTTCCAGCTCTCCCGTACTTCAGGAGACTCGCCACGGTGCCGTCATCACGCTGGTGATGAACCGCCCCGACCGGCTCAATGCCCTGAACAATGAGCTCACCACTGCGCTCAACGAAGCCCTGATCCGCGTCGCCAGCGATTCCTCTATTCATGTGGTCGTGCTCACCGGCGCCGGCCGCGCGTTCTGTGCTGGGGGTGATCTTGGCGCCATTGGCAAAGGCCGCGAGCGCGGCGATTCCACCGAACTCGCCCCCATCCTTCGCTCCGGCATGCAGGCGGTCCTGAATCTCCGCACCATGCCTCAGCCGGTCATCGCCGCCGTCAACGGCCCCGCGGCTGGCGCCGGCATGAACCTTGCTCTCGCCTGCGACATCCGCCTCGCGGTGGACGGCGCCGCCTTCGGCCAGAATTTTGCCAAGGTCGGACTGTTCCCCGATTATGGCGGCACTTATTTTCTACCGCAGCTCGTTGGCCCGTCTGTTGCCGCCGAAATGTTCTATCTCGGCGAAATGATCGACGCGCAAACCGCGCATCGTCTCGGCATCCTCAATCACCTTTTTCCCGCCGACCAGTTCGAAGCCGCGGTGGCCGCGTTTGCCAAGAAAATTTCGGAAGGGCCGCAGCTTGCCATCCGCGCCGTCAAGCAGAATATCTTCGCGCGCGAAAAAGATGCCTTGATGGAGGCGCTGGAGCGCGAGGTGCAAGCCCAGCTGAAATGTTTCCATTCACACGATTGCCTGGAAGGCATTCGCGCTTTCACGGAAAAGCGCGCACCCAAGTTTCAAGGCAGTTAGTTTTTTGCTGTGCCCAGCATTCTGATCAAAGGAGATTTCGCTCATGCCGGCAACGCGTCTTTCCACTTTCGATGACTGGGTCGACCTCTTCCGTGTCTGGCAAAAAGACATCGGAGTGGACTACCCGGAAATCACCGATTACAAATTTGAAGCCAAGTTCGGCCCCACGCGCTCCAACGAAATCGAATTTGGCGCCTACAAAGGCCGCCCCAAGTGGGAGAAGGTCGTCAGCATCCCCGACCAGCGCATGCGCGACGCCCTGCTCAACCTGATCGTCTATCAGGGGGACACGGAATTCGCCTCCGTCGAGCAGCAGCGCCGCCTCTTCGAAACCTCGCCCAGCGAACACGACCGCCAGTCGCTCTGCCGCGTCGTCACCGAAGAAATGCGCCATGGCTGGCAGATGTGCCACCTGTTGATGACCCACTTCGGCTACAGCGGCCGCGTCGCAGCCCAGAAAATGCTCGAGCGCCGCGCCTTTGACCAGAAGCGGCTTCTCGGCGCGTTCAACCAGGACGTCAACAACTGGCTGGACTTTTTCGTGTACACGGATTTCGTCGATCGCGACGGAAAATACCAGCTCACCATGCTCAGCTATTCCGGCTTCGCGCCGCTCGCGCAATCCATGATCCCCATGCTTAAGGAAGAGTCCTTTCACCTCGGCACGGGGCAGGATGGGATCAAGCGCATCGTCAAGGCCGGCGTTGTTCCCACGCAGGTCATTCAGAAGTACATTAACAAGTGGATTCCTGTCAGCCTCGATCTCTTCGGTGTCGATCGCTCCAGTTCCGCCCATTGGTTCTACGTCTGGGGCCTGAAAGCGCGCTACGACGAGCCCACCGCCAAAGCCGCCGTCAACCTCGAGCGCATGAACGAACACAGCCGCGAACTCTATTACCAGGAATGCATCAAGCTCGTCGAGATGATCAACAAGAACGTCCCGGCCGGACAACCGCAGCTCTATGTGCCCGATTTCAAGTTCAACCGCTTCATTGGAGAACACGCCCGCAAACCCTACAGCGTTCACGGCGAGCTGCTTTCGGATGCAAAATACGCGGAGCACCTGAAAGAAATGCTCCCGCAACCCGAAGACCTGCAACTGGTCAGCGAGATCCAGTCCGTCGAGAAACAATGGATCTCCCCCAAGGGCTCCATCCAGTAATCCGGTACAATAATTCTCGGGCGAATATTCTTATGTAGCGGCCGCCTTCCGAGGCGGGCGCCTTTGAGTGCGATAGCTCTGCTACCACTTTTGGTTACGAAGCCACAAGATCAAATCGGAGTCCAATGAACGACCTCGAAATTACAGCCGCCGAACTAAAACAGCGCCTCGACAAAGGCGAAAAACTCCTCCTCGTCGACGTCCGTGAACCCTGGGAAAACGCCCAATGCAGTATCGAAGGTGCCGTTCTCATCCCTATGGGATCGATTCCCTCAAATCTGCAAAAGCTCGACACCGACGAGCCGGTCATCTGCTACTGTCACCACGGCATGCGCAGCCTCGATGTCGTAAATTGGCTCCGCCAGCAGGGCATCGGCAGCGCCAAATCCCTTGCCGGCGGCATCGACCGCTGGTCCATGGAAATCGATCCCCGAGTTCCTCGCTACTAGGCCCGATGCCAACAAAATTCATCTTCTACCAGAAACCCACTTGAACCACTTGTCGCAAAGCAAGAGGTCTCTTGCTCGAACTGAAACTCGACTTTGACTCCCGCGATCTCGACAAACAGCCGCTCACTGAACCCGAACTCGAAAAACTCATCGGCACGCGTAACCACAAACTATTCCTCAATACTCGAAACGACCTCTACCGCGAACGCAATATGGCAGAAAAGCCGCCAACTCGCCCGGAGGCCATCAAGTTAATGTCAAAAACTCCGAATCTTATCCGTCGCCCTTTGCTCGTTAGCGGTTCCCAATTGATCATCGGTTTCGATGAAGCCGCCTACCGTATCCTCGCTCTGCGCCCTAAATCATAATTTTGTTGTAGGGCCCGCTTTCTGAAGCGGGCCCCTTTGGGAGACAATCTCCAAATGCCAATCAAAACCATCACCATCATCGGCGCCGGCACGATGGGCCGCGGCATCGCTTACGCCTCCGCGCTCGGCGGCTACACGACCGTCCTCGAAGACGTGTCCGACTCCATGCTTGCCAAAGCCATCGTCTGGATTCGCGAATCGCTCGACGAAGGCGTTCGTCGCGGTAAAGTTGATGCCGCCGCCCGCGACGCCGCCCTTGCCCGCATCTCCACCTCGCAAGTCGTTGACGAAGCCATCCGCGATGCCGAACTCATCATCGAAGCCGTCCCCGAAGAACTCGAAATGAAGCTCGAGCTTTTCACTATCTTCGACAAGTTCGCCAAGCCCAACGCCATCTTTGCCAGCAACACGTCCTCGCTTTCGATCAGCGACTTCAGCGATATCGTCCTGCACCGCGACCGCTGCATCGGCATGCACTTCTTCAACCCCGTCCCCAAAATGAAGCTGGTCGAAATTATCCGCACTCCTCACACCTCAGACGAAACCGTCGCCGCCTGCGTCGCAGTCGCCAACCGCATGGGCAAGGAGACCGTCATCGTCAACGAAGCCCCCGGTTTCATCACATCGCGGATCAACGCCCTAATCGGCAACGAAGCGTTTGCCATGCTCGAAGCAGGCGTCGCCTCCGCCGCGGACATCGACAAAGCCGTCAAGCTCGGCCTCAATCACCCGATGGGCCCGTTCGAAATGGTTGACCTTGTCGGCCTCGACGTCCGCCTGAAAATTCTCGAATATCTCCACTCCACGCTCGGGGAAAAATACAAACCCAGTCCACTGCTCCGGCAGTATGTCCAGCAAGGCCGCCTCGGCCGCAAATCCGGTCGCGGCGTTCACGACTACTCCGTCTCCACCGAACTATCCTCCAAACCGTAGGGGCGGCTTTGAGAAAGAGCGGGACTTAACGCGGAGGACGCAGAGGTCGGCGCGCAGAGGGCGCTGAGAAGAGAAGACAAGGAGGTGGCTTTCTCTTTTCCTTCATTCCGCCCCAAATGTCTTAAACTACCATCATGACTGCCCCCATCGACCGCATCGTCATCCAGCAAGGCGACCTGACCGAAATGGACGTCGACGCCATCGTCAACGCCGCCAACAACGACCTCATCCTCGGCGCGGGCGTAGCCGGCGCCATCGCCCGCAAAGGCGGCGAAACCATCCAGCGCGAGTGCGACGACATCGGCAGCATCCCCGTCGGCTATGCCGCCATCACCGGCGGCGGCAAACTCAAAGCCCGCCACGTAATCCATGCCGCCAGCATGAGCCTCGGCGGCATGCGCACTACCGCAAAAACTCTCCGCACCTCCACTGCTCACGCTCTTCGCCTTGCTGCCGAACGCAACCTGAAATCCATCGCCTTTCCCGCCATCGGCACTGGCGTCTCCGGCTTTCCCATGGACGAGTGCGCGCAGATCATGCTCTCTGAAGCACTGCAGCACCTGAAACGCGAAACCTCCATCGAAACAATCTATTTTGTCCTCTTCGACACGCGCTCTTACGACGTTTTCCAATCCGCCCTGCAAACTCTGCAAAAAGAAAACTCCACCGGAGCCGCCTCCGCCTGAACCCGCTCGCGAACGGGACCTCATCGCCCACGTCAATTTCACAGTGCTCCGCCAGTGGAGGTGCGCCAGGCCTCGAAACTCTGGACCTCTTAACGCAAACCGCTTTCTTTTCGCTTTAGGGAAGGGAAATGACTAGGAAGATCGCTAAGGCAACGCCTCAAACTGAAACCCCCTAGCTACCCCGAAGGCCTCGACGAACGCTCCCAAGTGCTCCTGCAGCAAAAGAACGCGCCGAAGTCCCAACTCGCCACTTTCAACCCGCTTTGATCGAGAGAATCACGCAACGATGGGCGCGCGATGTTCATTCCAGGAAGAGATTGCATATTTAGTTTTTGAGCGAATGTCTTGGAGGTAGGGAGTGGCGCGCCTCCAGCGCTCGGAACCGTCATGCCTAGGACACCCAGCGCTTACGCGCTGGGCTAACTTCTGTCGCCCCTCTGGCGCTAGGTTGTGCCGCACGAACCCCCACGACCACCCACAATCCTACGGGCTCGGCCTCTTCAGCGTTGGCTTCTCTCCCGACGCCGGGGCTGGTACCTCAGCCTGCTTGCCCTTCGCCGGCGCCGCCACTGGCGTGGCAGCGTCCGAGGGCGAAGGCGTCGGCATCCCGCTCTCCGTATACGGTTTCTTGACGAGCGCTTCCACCACATCCTGCGCCCCGCCCGTATTGTCATTCGTCTGCCGCGCTTTGTTGTACTCGTTCAGCGCGCGTTCTCTCTGCCCCAAAATGTCGAAGATCTTTCCCAGGTAGAGGTGGCTCCAAACTTCCGTCCACTTCTCCGAAGGCTCTGGCACGGTCGCCAGCGCTTCGCGAAACGCGTTCGCCGACGCCTGATAATTCTTCTGATAGAAAAACGCTTCGCCCATCCGGAAATTCGCCAGCGAACGGCTCGGCTGAATGCTCAGCGCCCGCTGGTACTGCTGCACGGCGTCGTAATATTTTCCGACCTCGGCCAGTTCCTCGCCGCGCGCAATCGCCGCTTTTGCTCGCAGATTCGGTGTGCTCTTCAGAATCAAATTGTTCGGATCGATCCGGATTCCGCCGGCCTTCGGGCGCCCAAAGGTTTCCTCGGTGAACTGCGTTTCCAGACCGGTAACATAAATCACCTTCATCTCCGGATTTCCTTCGGTGTCTATACGCAATTGCACCGGCATGCTGAACGTATCCAGCGGCTGTTTGACCTTGCCCACAATCCGGAATCCCTTGCGCGTGCGGTAGACCACGTCCTCCATCGAAAATTCCGGCACGCCCGTCGAATTCAGCCACTGCGCGAAATATCCCTGCAGATTCGGCGGTTCCTGACCGGGCTTCACGCCGGCATTTGCCGTGGCAATGGCCATATTTTCGAAGTCGACCATCCTGGCTGTCTTGCCCTGATACTTCGCATAAAATCCGTGCAGCAAGGACTTGAACGCCAGGTCCCCCATCTGCCCGCGCAGCATGTGAAACAGCATCGCGCCTTTATTCATTACCACGGAACGGTACTCGCTCGAATAGGGCGCGAGCCGCGCCGACTGCGCCACCGGTGCAGAGTTGTCATACATCAGCGCGCCTACCGCAAATTCGTCCAGCGCACGCAGCCCCGCTTCTTTCCCGAAATTCTGTTCGGCATATAACTCTTCCGAATAACGCGCCAGCCCGTCGCTGATCCACACGTCGCCCATGCTCGCCGGCAATACCTGGTTGCCCCACCACTGCGTCGCTACCAACCGGCTCAGCGTCCGGTCGCTGTACTTCGGGTCCCACAGCCGGTGGCTCAGCATCACCACTCCCGGCCCGGAAAAATCGCGCAGCGTTCCGTCCGGCAACTCGATCACCGTCATGTCGGGTTCCGGCAGCGCTCCGAACATGTCCGAAAAAAGGACCACCTGGTGCGCCACGATGTTCGCGAACTCCTGCACCTTCGCCGAATCCGCCCGCGGCGCGTACACCGCCACGCTGATTCCTTCCGCTTGTTTCGGGCTCAGTTGCAGCGGCCCCGCGACGAACGAGCCATTTGGCTCGCGCCGCTCGCAGTGAAACGTGTACATCAGCCGCTTGCCCTCGGCTGGCGATCGCGGCGCCAGAGGCTGCGGTGCCTCGGCCTTTCCCGTTCCCGCCACCGCCATCGTATCCGGCACGTTCAGCTTGAACGTCCCCGTGTACCGGTTCGCTGGATAATTCGTCAGCGGAAACCATCGCGCCGGCAGCAGCAGGTACGCCCATTCTTTGCCGATCGAAGCCACCCTCACGTTTGGCACCGGGCTGTTCTCTTCATTCGCCAGCAATCCGCCGTAGGCGAACGTCAGCGCAATCGTTTTCCCCGTTGCCACCGGCGTTGGCAGGGTCACGGAAAGGTACATCGGATTTTCCGGCTCCCGCTGGAACGAAAGCGGCTTTCCGTCCGGCCCTTTTACTTCTCTGACTTCAAGATTTTCGTGTAATTCCACGCGCACGATTTGGGAGACATCCAGCGCGCGAAACTCCACCTTCACGATTGAATTGATCGTCTGACCTGCCGTGTCCAGATAAGCGGATAGTTCGTAATTTTCAGCGAGGAAGTTCGGGCCGCGCGATTCCTGCGCCGCCAGCGGTGAACTGAAAATCGCAACAAGAAATGCCAAACCCAGCCAGCACGCACCCCTGACATTTTCCCGCCGCGTCATCGAGTTCCTTTCCGCTCTTGCACCTTGGGACGATGGATTGATGTATATAGGATAACAATCCCCTAGAAAGCGTTGCCAGCCTTCCCTTGTAACAAGCTTGCAATTTCATCCGCTGCCCGCTCCACCGCCCCCGGCGGGCCCAGGCGCTTCCGGACCTCTTCCAGCCCCCGACGCTGCGCCTCACGCGCGTTTGGCTCCTGCAGCAGTCGCAGCGTTTCCAGCGCCACGCGCTCGGGAGTAAACTCACCCTGCACCAACTCTGGCACCACCTTTTTCTCGGCAATCAGGTTGACCATCGCAAAATAGGGTGTCCGCACCAGGGGTTTCGCCAGCGCCGCGGTCAGGGGCGACACCCGGTAAATCACCACCATCGGGACGTTCAACAGCGCTGTCTCCACCGTCGCCGTCCCGCTCGACACGATCGCTGCGTTCGCCGCTGCCAGCGCGTTGTAGGTCTCTCCCTCCACCACGCGCACCACAATCCCGCTCGGCCAGCCTGCTTTCAACCCTTCCACGTCCTGCGCGCGTGCCGCGGCAATCACAAATTGCGCTGGAACCTTTCCGTTGATCTGCAGGCACGCCTCCCGCAGCACCGGCAGATGGTGCGCCAGTTCTGCCGCCCGGCTCCCGGGCAAGAGCGTCACAATCGAACGGCTCGCATCCAGGTTCTGCTCCTCGCAAAATTGCTTTCTGTCCTTCGTTGCCTGCACCGCGCCCACCAGCGGATGACCGATAAACTTCGTGGACACACCAGCGTCGGAGAAAAATTTCTCTTCAAAGGGGAAGATGCACAGCGCTTTCGCAAACCGCCGCCGCACCAGATTCGCGCGCCACGGCCGCCATGCCCAGAATTGCGGGCAGATGTAGTAGACGTTTCGAATGCCCCTGGGTTTCAGCTTCCGCGCCAGCCGCAGGTGAAATCCGGGAAAGTCCGTCAGGATCGCCAGTGCCGGGCGCCGCTTCTCCGCTTCTGCAACCAGCCGATCCATCGCGCGCAACAGCGAAGGCAGGTGTTTCACAATCTCCGTAATCCCCACCACTGCCACTTCCGAATAATCCGTAATAATTTCCACACCCGCGGCCCGCATCTGCGGCCCGCCCATGCCGAACAACTCCACGTCCAGCCGCTTTTTCAGTGCAGCAGCCAGGCGCGCGGCATACATATCCCCGGAAGCCTCACCGGCCGAAAGCAGCAATGGAATGGGGGGCATCAGCCTGACTATCTCATAATTGTGGCACTGGTACTCCTGCCTGTGCCCGCCTCAGAAGGCGGCCACTACAACGGCAAGAGTAACGCAAGAGGGCCGGGCGAGCCCGGCCCCTACAAAATCGCGGAGAGTACAGAGACAATTGCAATTCCCAATAATTTCTGCTCAATCGCTCGCCGGCGTGGGCGCGGGCAATACGGCTGCCCCTGCAATGCCATTGGTTTCCGGTAGCTCCTGCTCTTTGTACTGCAACTGGTACAAACGGTAATAAATCCCGCGCAGCGCCAGCAATTCCTGGTGCGCGCCTTCTTCGCGCAACCGGCCTTTGTGAAACACAAGAATTCGGTCCGCGTGCTGAATCGTGCTCAACCGGTGCGCAATCACCAGCGCCGTCCGCCCGCTCAACAGCCGGTCCAGCGCCTCGCGAATCAACAGTTCCGTCTTGGTGTCCACGCTCGAAGTCGCTTCGTCTAAAATCAAAAACCGCGGATTGTGCGCCAGTGCCCGCGCAAAACTGATCAGCTGCCGCTGCCCAACCGAGAGCGTCGAGCCGCGCTCGTTCACTTCCGTCTCCACACCCTGCGGCAGCGAGCGGATAAATTCGCCAAGCCCGATCTCGTCCAGTGCCTGCTCCACATTTTTCCGAGATATCCCGGACGTTCCCAGGCGGACGTTTGATTCAATCGTCCCCGTGAACAAAAACGGATCCTGCAGCACGATCCCGAACTGCTTCCGCAACTCCTGCAAATCCAGCAGCCGGATGTCCACGCCGTCCAGCAGAATCTGCCCGCGCTGAATATCGTAAAACCGCAACAGCAGCGAAATCAGCGTTGTCTTCCCGGCCCCCGTGTGCCCCACAATCGCAAACGTCTGCCCCGACTGCATGCGGAAGGAGACATCCCGCAGCACCCAATCTTCTTCGGCCGGCTGCTCCACGTCTCGGTAGCTGAACCATACGTTCCGGAACTCAATCTCTCCGCGCGCTGAAATGATGTGTCTCGCGTCCGCCCGCGACTCGATGGTGATCGGCTCGTCCAGGAGCTTGAATATACGTTCTGAAGCCGCCATCGCCGACTGCAAAATATTGAATTTCTCGCTCAAATCCTGAATCGGCCGGAAAAATCTCTGCGCAAACATGGTGAACGCAATGAGCACGCCGATCTTCAGCGAACCGCCCAGAATCCGGTTGCCGCCCGCCCAATAGATCAGCGCAATCGTTGAAAAACTCAGGAATTCCACCGCCGGATAGAACACCGCGTAGGCCAGAATGGCATCCCGCCACGCCAGCATGTTGTCCTTATTCCGCTTTGCGAACTCCTCCCGAGCTTTCTTTTCGCGGTTAAAAAGCTGCACCACCGCCATCCCGGAAATGTATTCCTGCAAAAACGCGTTGATCCGCGCAATCGCCGTGCGAATCTTCCGGTTCGCGTCGCGCACGTATTTCCGGAAAATCAGCGTCACCACCAGAATCCCCGGCAGCACGGCAAGCGTAGCCAGCGCCAGCCGCCAGTCGATTTTGAACAGCAGCCCCGCCATCACCACCAGCAGGAAAAAATCGTTGATCATGGTCACGACGCCCGCCGCGAACAAGTCGTTCAGGGCGTCAACGTCCGTGGTCACGCGCGTCATCAGCCGGCCCACCGGGTTCCGGTCGAAGTACGACATCGACAGCCGCTGCAGACGACCAAATATCTCCGTCCGCATGTCGTACATCGTCTGCTGTCCCACGCGCTGCATGATGCGGATCTGGATGTACTGTGCCAGGAAGTCGAAGATCAGCACGCCCAGATACGCCAGGCTGATCAACAGCACGCCATTCCATGCCGTGGCCATCGGCAGCTTCCCGTCAAACCCTGGCACCAGGTAATCGTCAATCGTTTTCTTGAAGAGCAGCGGCGGCGCCAGTTCCAACGGCGTCACGATCGCCACCAGTGCCAGAGCGAAGATCACACGCCAGCGGTATGGCCGCATGTAATCCAGCAAGCGCTTCATCAGGCGCGAGTCGTACGCCTTGCCTAGCGCCTCTTCTTCGTGAATATTGCTCATGCCCGTTCGAGCTCTTCTTCCAGTAACTGTTTCTGGTACAAATCTGCGTAGTATCCGCCGCCAGTCATCAATTCGTCATGAGTGCCGCGCTCAACGATCCCGCCGTCTTTTATCACCACAATCTGGTCGGCATCCCGCACCGTGGAAGTCCGATGCGCGATCAGGACGGTTGTCCGTCCGCGCATTACGCCGCGCAGTTGCCCCAGAATCTTTTCCTCGGTCTGCGTGTCAACCGCGGAAAGGGAATCGTCTAGAATCAAAATCCGCGGGTCGCGTATGACCGCCCGCGCAATCGCCGTCCGCTGTTTCTGCCCGCCAGAGAGCGTGACCCCGCGCTCGCCCACCATCGTCTGGTACTGCCCGACAAAATCCTGCACTTCGCCATCCAGGCTGGCGATGGCCGCCGCTCCGCGCACCTGTTCCTCTTCGAATTTCTCCAATCCAAACGCGATGTTTTCACCCACGCTATCGCTGAAGAGATACGTATCCTGCGGCACGTAGCCGATTGCCCGCCGCAAAGTCTCCACCGGCCACTCTCGTATCGGCCGCCCGTCGATCAGAATCGTTCCCTCAGGTGCGTCCCACAGTCGCGCAATCAGCGCCGCCACCGTCGTTTTCCCGCTTCCCGTCGGCCCAATGATGGCCACCGTCGATCCTGCTGGAATCGTCAGGTCAATATTCTTCAACACTGCTTTCGATCCGCGCCCGTGTCCATTCACCCCGTTCTTGCCCGCAGCCAAGTCCGCCGTCGGATACGTAAAACTCAAGTTCCGGAATTCAATCGTTCCTTCAACACGCGTCTGCGGGCTGATTTTTGCCGCGCGGTCATCAATCTGCGGCTTGGCCGTCAGAATGTAGTTCAACCGCCCCATCGATGCGGCTCCGCGTTGAAAAATATTCGTCACCCACCCCAGCGCAATCATCGGCCACACCAGTAGCCCAAGATATGTGTTGAAGGTTATCAGCGCGCCCAGCGACATCTGCCCGTGCAGATAGCGATAGCCGCCCTGCCACAATACGATCAGGAACGTCGTTCCGATCAAGGCGGTCAGCGAGGGCATGAACATGCTCCATGTCTTGATCAATTGCATGTTCTTCGCTACGTACTCGCGGTTGGGCTCGTCGAATCCGCGAACCTCCGCATCCTCCTGCGCGTAAGCGCGAATCACGCGGACTCCGGACAGATTCTCCTGCACCTTCGCCGATAAAGTCGCCAACGAAGCCTGAATCTTTTCGTAAAGCTCGTGGATGACTTTTCCGAAGTGCCGCACGGCAAACGCCACCACCGGCACCGGCAGCAGCACCCACAAGGTCAACGACGGGGAGATGATCGTCAGAATGAAAATGGATAGAACCATCGTAATGACCGTGGTTCCCGTGTACATAATCCCCGGCCCCAGCACCATGCGCACCGCGTTCAAGTCGTTCGTGGCGCGCGACATCAGCTCGCCGGTGCGATTCCGTACGTAAAACTCCGGCTCCATGACCAGCAGCCGGTCCAGCAAGTCGCTGCGGATATCGAACTCAATGTCCCTCGAAACCCCGATCAGCACCCAGCGCGTCAGGAAGGACATCAGCCCCTTCAGCCCGATGCACACAACGATGATTAGGCAATAGAAACTCAGCGTTCCCCGGCTGCTCGGTTGATAATGCGGTATCAGGTTGCTCAGCCGATTCAGCGCTCCGATGTCCGTGGCCCCGTGCGCCACTTGCTCAAACGGGCGAGCACTCCCCGCAAGGGTGTCTGTGATGATGCCCGTCGCCAGCGGCACAATCACCCCGATTAGCCCCATGATCGCCAGTGCCACCATGCCCAGCGCAATCGCTCCCGTATAGCGACCCAGATACGGCCACAGCCCGCGCAGATTCTCCCAGGTGGACACCCCGGGTTTCCTCGGCCCGCCCGCGCGCAGCACTGCCGCCGATGTGCTCATCGCAGTGTCGACCTCGGATTTTCCAGCGAAGCCGCTTCGCCCAGAAAATGTTGGTAGGAAAGATCCATCGATTGGTACCGTTTCGCCGCCGGATTCCACGCTACCGCAATCGGCAGTGTCCGCTCGTTTGTTCCCGACTTGATCGGCGTGAAATAAACCGTCATCCCTTTTTCCGCGCTCTGCTCAAACTGCAATTTCCACCCGCTCACCGCCACCAGCGGCGTCTGTCCCAGAAAGCCTTTCGCGTTCTTCAAGTGTTCGTCGGCGCGCATCAACTCCACCCACTTGCCGTCTTCCTGCTTCTCCGCGATCACCGCTCGCGTCACCACGGTTCCTGCCACCACGCTCTTCGGTGTGTTGGGCACCACGTTCGCCGCCAGCACTTCCTGCTTCCCGGTCTTTGCCAAATCTCCAAACAGCAGCACTTGCGCTTCGCTTCCGAGCAGCGCGTGCGCCGCGTCTGAGATCTCTTCAGGCACAGCCGGTTCCGCGGTTTTCTTTTCCGCCTCTGCCGCCGGCTTTGCTCCCTCCGAACCGCATCCAAACAGCACTACGCTTGCCGCGATCACAAGGATTAGGGGACGCTGCATTCCGGTCCTTTCTAGAGTAGACGTGCCTTCAACCGATGCGTAATCAAAGCCTTCGGGAAAAATCCCCGCGCGCAATATCTCAGAGGCTCGGGCCCGCCAGCGTAATTTCCACTACCCGCCCCGGCTTGCCTTCCGTCTCCTGGGTGCAGAGCACTTCCATCACTTGCGGCACATCCGCTCCCGCCCAGTCGAACGCGTAATACCACAATTCTAGCGGCTGCCCGCCCTTCGTGCTAGGACTCCTCGAATCCGGCTTGCCGTACAACTCAGCTACCTTTGCTGTGGCGTCTCCCACTCGCAAGCCAAGTCCAGTCTTCCAGGGGCCTGGCAGTGAGTTTGTGCAATCCGCAGTGGATCCAGGCCACTCTCCGACACGGATTACTTCAATCTTTTTCACCTTGTCGCTGTCAATTGTCAGAGACAAGTCTCTGCAGACGTCGAACCAGGCCGTTTGCTCGCCTTGCAGTTGCTTGCCGCTTCCAAATCGCTTGTTCACCTCCGCGGCCCGCGCCAAGTTATCTCTTCCGGGCCGAAGTCCCGCTAGTGTCGTTTCGTTTGCCCGCTTTGCTGGCGCATTCTGCGCCGGTGTACCGGCGGCCAGAGCAAATACGCACCCGGCCAGAACCGAAGCGCTACCTCTGGCCCAGAATCGCATCCAGCCTCGCTTCAAAGTTCTCCTCGCCCTCGCTCTGCAACACGCTTCGCTCAACCGGCAATGCCGCCTGCACTGCCTCCACCCAACCCATCAATTTTTGGATGTTTTCTTTCGTCCGCTGGTGATATTGCCGCAGGTTCTCCCCGCTCCCCATCCATGCGCGAAACCTCTTCTCCACCGGATGGTCCGAACTCTCAAACGGATTCGTCGCCGCACCCGGCGCCAGCAATCCGGCGTGGCCGGTAAACAAGTGCTCGAACCCGAGGTCCGCGATGAAATGCCCTTCAACCGCTCCCGCGCCATCTTCAAACGCCGTCCCCTGGCAAATCAGCGTCAGCGGCTGTGGCTCGTTCGCCCATTTCAGCGTTTCAATATCGAAATTCCACAATTCCCATTTCGCGTCGACGATAAACGCCGTATCCGCATTGAGATCCTGAATCGCCAGCGCCGCAATCTCCGCCGGGCCGTATTTTGCGTCGCGCAAATCCCATTCCACTTCGGCCGGTATCGTATAGTCCACCGGCTGCACTGTCAGCATCTGGAAACCGTTGGGCCGCTCCGACACGGGCGCCGTCGTCAAGAAACGCGCAAACTCCGCAATCATCGTCTGTTCGGAAAAATCGCGTGTCCACACGCGCAGATACGCCCTGTTGGCCATGGTCAGTCCCAAATTATACAGGTTCTGGATGTTTCTTGTGGGTAAGCGGTCGCCCGGCCCGCCGCCGACTTTTGAGTGCGAGAGCGAAGCTCTCGCTTTTGAGGTGTAATCAACGCTACAAAACAAAGATGCGTCTATGCTTTAAAGCTTCCTGATCGCTGTTATCTGCTATCTGTTATCTGTTATCCTGATTCTTCAGCGCAGTCTCTACATCTGCTTCCAACTACCCGCCCGCCTTCGCCCCTTGCCCCTTTTCAAATCCCGCGGCAATCTGCTGCAGCCTCTCGCGCAGCGTATCTCCGAATTTCGCGAACACTTCGGCCGACGCCTCGCGCAATCTCTCTTCCGCCGTTGCCGCAATCTGCGCGATCACATCCTTCGATTGATGATTCAGTGTCGTCACGGTCGCCACCATCCACGAATTCGAAATATTCTGCAGCCGCCCCAGAAATTCCGTTACCGCCTCATCACCCATCTTGTGCAAACCGCTGCGGAGCTCCGCCTGCTGCTCCGCGGTCATCTTCCGCCACGATTCCCACAGCCCGTCAAACTCCGCCTGCACCTTCTCTTTCGAGTCCTTCAATCTCTCGTCCACGGTGTCGTTCATGCCCGCCTGGAAGCGCCGCAAAAACTCGTCCTGCTCCACGGTCAGCTTGTGGGTCATCTCCGCCCGAGCCGCGTCCAGCCGCTCCCGCGACTCCTCCACAGTCTTCTGCATCAATTCCATGAAGCCTTCCAGCTCATGCCGCCCGTTCCGCTGAATCTCATCCGTGAACGCCGCCGAGGTCGTGTCCGCCGCCTCCGCCGACAAAATCCGTATCCGTTCAAACGACTCGCGCACCGACTCTTCCATCTGCCGGTGGCTCTGCTCCACATAGCTCCGGCTGGAGTGATTCAGCTCGCTCGCAAACAGGCTGGAAACCTCTCCCGCCTTCTCCCGTAGTTGCGTTCCGGCCTGCTCCACCAGTCTCTCCGTCGAATTCTGCAGCTGCGTCTGCGCCTTTTTCTCGTACCATTCCGCGGACTTGAACATTTCCTCCATCGTGGTGTGCTTCAGGTCCACCGCTTTGCCTTCGAGCTCTTCCAGGTGCTTGGCCGTAATGCCTTGCGCAGATTCGCTCAGCACCTGCTCCACCGTTCCCAAATTCTCCCGGAAACGGGCCAGCGAATCCGCAAACGCTTCGTCCGCCGAATTCCGGATCCGGTCCTGCTGCATCGTCATCGCCGCGTCGAGCAGCGAACGCCCGCCCGCCAGCCGGTGCACTGCTTCTTCCGTCCGCGTGATGTGCGGCTGCACCATCGATTCCACGTGCTGCTCGAATTTCTCCAGCGCCTCGGTGTTCGCCGCTTCAAAGCTGCTGCGGATCCGCGCGTGAATCTCTTCGAACATGGCGTCCGACTGACGGTGCAGCTCATTCCGGTGCAGGCTCAAGACATCCCCAAGCTGCGCCTGGAATCCACTGATCGCTTCCTGCTGCACGGTTTCAATCCGGGTAGCGTACTGCTCCAGCCGTTCCGTAGCCTGGTTTGCGCGTGCCAGTGTCTCTTCCAGTTGCCGCGTCTGCTCGCCCAGCGTTCCCAGAACCGTCGTGCTCTGGGCCGCGCTCTCCAGCTTCAGTTCTTCGCGCAGTTGCTGGGTATGTTCCTGCAACGCCGCCGCGGCCAATTGCTGTGCCGAGCCCAGTTCCTGCGCCACCTGCTCGCGCATCGAATTCTGCGCTTCCGTAAACGTAGCGCTCACCTTCTGTTGGATGTCATTCAGCACCGCACCCAGGGCATCTTTATGCGCGCCAGCCAATTCTTCTCTGTGCCGAGCCTCTTCCTCGGCCTGTTGTCTCGCCGCTTCCAGCCGCGCCGCGGCTTCGGACTCCACCTGTTCCGCGCGCGTGCGCAGCTTTGCCGCCGCCTCTTCCGCCTGCGTGCACATCGTCTGCAACGTTTCCTGGGCCGTCGCCAGTTGCTTTTCGTGCTGATCCCGCTGCAGTGCGCCTTCTCTTGCGAGATGCGCCATCAATTCGTGTGTGAGCTGTTCCAGTTGCGGCGCCAGCCAGCGCGGCAATTCTTCTTTCAAAGATTCCGCGGCCGCAGCTTGTGCCGTCCGCGCCCGCACTTCGGATTCTTCCTGGATCGTTCCGATGGCGTGCGCCGTTTCCTTCGCTACCTCTTCCCGGAACCCCGCGTATTTCCGCTCCCACTCTTCTGTGCTCTGTTGGCGTTCCGCTTCCACAGCGTGCGTGGCCGCCTCTTTCGCCGCGTTCTGAATCTGTTGCTTTGCTTCGGAAAGCAATCTTGCCAATTGCCGCGCCAGTTGCAGGGACGCATCCGTCGCGCTCGCGGGGGCAGGGAACACCCGCAAATTATCGGGTGTCGCCACGCCCGGTTCCGCTTCCACGATTGGCAGCGGCGCTTCTCCGTGGCCGGGAATTCCGATGCTCGGCGGCAAATCCATCGCCGAAGCCGGGTTCGACAAAAGTTTATTTTCTTCCGGAAAGCCAAACCAGTCGTCGGGAGGAAAGGCGATCCCCCACGCATTTCCCGGCGCTTCCAGTTCCAGCGCCACCTGGAACAGTTGCCGCACCGTACGCGGCCTCTGGATCCAAGCCACTTTCCCGCGTACGCGCCGCGGTGGATGCCCCTGCTCCGGATGCGGAACCTCCAGGTTCACCCACATGTTTTTCAGAACGTAATGTTTGGATTGGTAGCGGCACCCGTGGCAATTGATGATCAGCGTCGAGGTCCGCTCCGCAAACGGCCGGCCCAGTGCGTCCACACCCGACACTTGCAGCGGCACGGCCTGCACGATACGCGTGCTCCGCCGCTTCCTTAATTCTTCGGTTGTGTTTGCTGCGCCCTCTATCGGCATTTCACTCGTGTCGTCCGTCAGTTCGGGGCCGCCAGGTTCTTCGTGCATGTTCGCCGTAACGCTCTCTTGGCTCGTCTCTTTACTTCAGGCTATGGCTTCTTCGGTTCGGCTGCATTCTGCCGGCTGTGCGAACCGGTCACGGTATCCCAAATTTCTTTCGCGACCCAGATTGGCCCAACCAGCAAATACACCGGTCCCTGGAAAAATGCGGGCTTGTTGCCCTCAATCCGGTGGCCCAGGAATAGCAGCACCCATCCGCCCACGAAGCACCCAACGCCCCAGCGCCACCGCAGCAGCACCAGCAGAATCAGTCCCGCAAAAATGAGCGGAATTCCGATTCCGTGCAAAATCTTGTTCCACGTTGAATGGTGTTCGTGGTCATACTGTGCCATGTAGTGCTCTAGACCAGCCATCTGAGCACCTCCTACCCCGGTTCCACACGGAACCAGCGCGATTGGCGGGGACTTCCCACCGCAGGCCTGCACTTTAACCTGATTCGTTCCCCCTGCCTAGAGGACAATCATTCTGTACGTACTAGCTCTCCAGGCCCACGAGTTTTGGCGCCGAAATTGGTACTTGCTGTCCCTCAACTAGCGCGCATTGCTGGAGCGGACGTACAACACCGGTGTAGTAGGACCAAGGTTGAGGTTCTTCGAGCATCCTCATCGGATGCCCTCAGAATGACAAACAAAAATCCCTGGAAAACGTCTCCAGGGATCAACCCGCTAAAACTTAAAACTGGAAATTTATAACTGAAAACTTCTCTCTCCTTACAACTCCCTCCGCCCCTCCATCGCCTTCAACATCGTCACCTCATCCGCGTACTCCAGGTCCGCTCCCACGGGAATCCCCACGCCAATCCGCGTCACCCGCACCCCCAGCGGCTTCAGCAGCTTCGACACATAAATCGCCGTCGCCTCGCCCTCCGCCGTCGGATTCGTGGCCACAATAATCTCCTCCACGCCCCCGCCCTTCAGCCGCTCGATCAGACTCTTGATATGCAGCTGGTCCGGCCCGCGGCCTTGCAGAGGCGACAGCGACCCGCCCAGCACGTGGTACATCCCGCTGAACGTCCGCGTCTTCTCAATCGCCATAATATTGTGCGGTTCTTCCACCACGCAAATCGTCCGCTTGTTGCGGTTCGCCCCTGTGCAATAAAGGCACGGATCCGCATCCGTAATGTTGTGGCAAATCGAGCAGGTCCGAATCTTCTCTTTCGCGTCGCGAATCGCCTCCGCCAGCCCCAGCGCATCCTCCGCCGGAATCCGCAGCAGGTAAAAAGCCAGCCTCTGGGCAGTTTTCTGTCCAATCCCCGGCAGGTGTTTCAGTTCATCGATGAGTCGTTCCACAGGAGCAGCAAAATCAGGCATGTTCCTTAGTTAACACAAGCCGCCCCTCTCCGCAAATTTCTGGCGGCTTCTCACTTTCCGGCTACACTACTTACTAGGAGTTGACCCGAAAGTTTAGAGCATGCGAGGCGGCATCAGTTCAACTGATACGCGCGATGCCGCAGAGAAAATTGACATTTCACGCGCGAGAATCCAACCGGACAAACCAAGGGATGAAGATAAAATAAATCCCTCGATTGCGTTTTCTCTCAGATAACGTGAAGCAGTTTCAAGATTTGCAGCCCAAGGCCCCGGCGAGCCTGCTGCTTGGTAAGCCTTCGAAATTTCTGCACCATACTCCGTTAGGAACTGTTCTAAGGCTACGATTTCCAGACTCAAAATGATATTTCCGAAAGCATCATTCTCGAAATGATAGCCTTGTACTCCCCGGAAAATTACGTTCACGAACTCTGTCGGTTGGTTTTTCACCCGATACTCAGTGCGAAGCAAAATTGTCCGAGCCTCGCATTGAACTTCGTATGAGACCAAGCGATTATCGTGAATGGAAAGTGCCATTTCTATTGGCTCCTGGAGAGGCGAGACGAGCATATTTAGGGTATCCCTCAGAATCCACTCAGCCAAGTCCTGTGAAACGCGGTAATCGGAAAAGTGGCTGCTGCGCACGCGGGACGACTTGAGATTGACTCTGGCAGATGGTTGGCCTAACCGCTGGTAGTCCAATCCGAAGGGGGAAACGCGACGCGCCAGAAGCTTGGCGCGGGCTTTGTGAATTCCACGGCAACCGTCGGCGGCCCCGCCATGTCCTTATTCACGGAGACCACGCGGCACTCTTCCTGTTGCCCGCTGGTTGTGTTCTGCAGGAGCAGCCTTTGCCGGGGAGCAACCATGCCTTTCAGAGCCACCAGCGCTCCATGCGCGCTGACCACCAGCGTCTTTGTGTTTTCGTAAAATTGCGGCCCTTCGCCCGACGCCCTGTGAACGAGGACGGAAACGCTCAGGTCAATCCTGCGGCTGCGCCGGCTTTTCAACCGCAGCGGTGTTTTGCTAGGTGCTTGATCGTCCATACATAATTAGGATAAGGCGCTCTATCCCATCCCGCGCCAAATGTCCCCACGCCGGTTTCCAATCAGCTACAACTGGCCATGTGTTCAGGTACAGGGGAGCGTTGCAACTGCCTACTTTGCTTTAGTTCAACGCAGCGGCGGATTCACGGCCACCCTCTCCCGTTTCTTGGCCGGCCGTTCAACGCTTCGGCGAAATGAGTTTGGCCACGTCGATGATTTGAGGATCTTGTACCTGCACGGGCGTATTGAAGAAACGGTTTCCCCGGATGATGTTTCCAGAGGACCCGGTCTCTTTCAGTACGCCGATTGCGGCCTCGGTGACCACGTTGTCTGTAACGACGTTGTTGTTGCCAGAGAGAAAGATGCCGGACTCGGCGCCGTTATAAACGTGATTCTCCCGAACGCGGGACCCATCGCCCTCCAACCGAATCCCATCGAACACGGCTGAAGCGAAGGTTTCGTTGCGCCTGATCTCAGCGTTGCTGCCGTCAACGAAGATGTTGACCTGACTGATGCCGGCAGTGTTGCCGGAAATCTCGACGTCATCGGATTGCGTGACCAGAATGTTGGTGGCAACCGCGGTGCAAGTGGAGACCGCGGTACACGGTGCCCAGACGTTGTTAGTCACGACGTTGTCGAGAATCGAGCCTGTTGCCCCAAAGCCAATCTGAACCCCGTTCTGCGCCGCTCCTGTGGTCGGGCCGACGCCCGTGACAACGTTCCGGCGAATGATGGTGACGGTGCCTATTTCGTCGGCGGTTATCCCGTTCTTTTGAAAGTCGTGGACAGTGCAATGCTCGATTTCGACTTTCGATACGCCGCCATTTCCGCTCTGCACAAAGATGCCGGTGCCGCTCTGGCAGCCATTCAGAGCCGCAGCTAGTTTGAAATTGCGGACGGCAATGCGCTCCAGTTCTCCAGAAGCATTTTGGAACGAAATACCGATGAGGTCTGGCGCGCACTCGGAGATGCCGCTGTTGATGCCGTCGACGGTCAGCCCGGAAATGGAAACGCCGGTTGCATTTGCGACCAGCAGCGCAGTGGCGATCGGAGCAGCGTCGAAGAGACTGGCAGTGTTCGCCTGCATCGCGGAGGGCACCAGGATGGCGCCGTTGTCGGCATCGATCGCCAATGACTTGCGGATCGCAACTTGCTCGACGTAAATACCTTTACAAATGTGAATCTGATCTCCTGCAGTGGCGGCGTCGATCGCGTCCTGGATACGGGTGAACCCCGCATTCGGACACTCAACCTTGTCGTCGTCTACCACCAACTGGGCGCCTCGTGCCGCCAGGGCTGCGCCCGGGCAAACCAGAATGGAGAGGAGAATCACGGCCAGCGCCAACGGGAAAACAAGCTTGTTTTTCATGGTAATTTGCCTCGTTTCTTGAAGCTTAGGAACACGAACCCCGTGAGGCTACAACGGTTGGAGATTGCCTCCGAGGACTCGGCCCCTTTTCGGGACCACTCACAAAATCACGAAAGTTGGGCTGGAATGCCCGGAATATAGCAAGCCGCTCCGGTCGGGGCAATAGACCAACCGGGCAGTATCGACTTCCTGATCGTCAACGGGCGCATGCCAAGCTTCCCGAACAAAAGGTCTACGCGGAGCTAATGTCCCCCCGCGCATCCCGCTCCTGTCCTTTTGTCCGGGTACTATTTAGAGTCAATCCCCTCTGCAATCCGTAGCCCTGCCTCGCCCAGTCTTTATGATGGAAGCAGGGATTTCCCCCAAAAGTCTTTCGTGAGGTTCAAAAATGACAAAGACCCTTTGGATCTTGCCTTGCGCCTTACTCGCGATTCCCGTGCTGGCTGCTGGTCAAACCGTACAGCCCAAACCTGTTTCCAAGAAGAGTTCAACCGCTCCCGCAAAGTCGACAAACACCCCGGCTAAGCCGGCGCAGCCTTCCGGCAAGATTGCTTACGCTGAACTAACCATCGGCGAACTGATTGCCGAGGATGCCAATCGTTGGTCCGACAAGATGTCCGCCCACGCCGCCGTCAGCGGGTTCATCACACAGGTAGCAAAAGGAAACGATGGCGACACCGACGTCCGCATTTGCGAAAACCCCAAAATAGAGGGCATGGATCGCACACGTTGCATCGTGGCCAAATGCATTTCCAGGCTGCCTTGCGATTTGCCGCCAGTTGGCAAGCCCGTCACAGTGAAAGGAATCACCCGCTACGACGCCAAAGTCGGCACGCACTGGTGGGAAATTCATCCGGTTGAAGAAGTAGAGAAATAAGAACGCAGGCAGGGACGGGAACCTGTTCGCTGCATGGGCTCCCGTCCTTTTCGATGCCGCACCGACCACTCCATAACCGCGGCCTACTTCGCACTCGCAGAACTCAGCGGCAGATTCACCCCCACCATCTCCTGCCGCTTCGCCAACTGCTGCTCTTCACGCGTTTCCAGCAACTCCCGGCCCTTTTCTTGTCCAGATGCCCAGATCTCCGCCAGAAAATAGCGTCCCTGGTAGTTGTGGAATACCACATGCGAATTCGTCACAGTCCTCGATCCACGGCTGATCACCGGCGTCGTCAACGCATGCGCGGCACCTTTGCCGTCCTTCCCCTGAATTTGCAACCATCCGCCCTGCACCAGCACCGTGTATTCTCCAGCGGGCAACTTGTTGTTCTCCACTTCAAAAGCAAACGGCGCTTCAAACTTCACCACCCGCTCCGCTTGCTGCGCCCGCACTCCAGCACTCATTCCCACCATCGCCAACCCTGCCAGCACCATGCTCCTCAGTGTGTTTTTCATTACGATTCTCCCGGTTTGAAATTGGTCCCCGCTTTCAGGAACGCGCTCAATTTTGCAGAGGCCGGGCCGCCCTACAATGCCCGCCGGGTAAGCCACGGGGAAAAGAAATCTCACCGTCCAAGGTACAGAAAACGAATGCCTTAGCCAGCTATCTCAACTGCGATTGATATCCACCCCGTCAAACTTTTTGTGCTACAGTTTCGTCTTTACCAGCAGGAGATTTTCTTGACCACCTCACCTCAGCTTCCCTCGGTCATCCGCTTCGGGGCCTTTGAAGCCGACCTGCTCTCCGGTGAACTTCGCAAATCAGGCATCCGCCTGAAAATCCAGGATCGCCCCTTCCAAATCTTGGTGATCCTTTTGGAACACCCCGGCCTGGTCGTCACCCGCGAGCAGCTCCAAAAACGCCTCTGGCCCGAAGACACCTTCGTCGATTTCGAACACGGCCTTAACACCGCCATCAACAAACTCCGCGACGCCCTCTCTGACGAAGCCGACAATCCCCGTTTTATCGAAACGCTTCCCAAGCGCGGTTATCGCTTCATCGCTCCCGTATCCGCCAGCGCCGCACCCCGCGCCCACCTCCACGCCGGCCCGCCAGCCAACGCTCCAACTCCTTTTGCTGTTCCCGCAATCTCCCCGGCCGACCCGTCTGTCACTCCGCCCGCGCCGGCTATCCGGTATCGTCTGACCAGCTACCTCACCCCTGCGGTGATGTTTCTCCTGTACGTTGCGCTTATTGCCGTCTGGTATTTCTACTCGCACTCTCGCCGGGGTGCCGAACAATCCGAAATCCGCATCGCGCCTCTAAATGGTCTTCCGCGCGAAAGCGACGCGGCCTTTTCTCCTGATGGCAACCAGGTCGCGTTCGTCTGGGCCGGCGAAAAAGGCGGCTACGCCCACATTTACGTCTCGCAAATTGGCGCCACGGATTCCCCCCGTCAAATCACAAGCTCTGGTGAAGGGACCTTCGAGTTCGCACCAGTCTGGTCCCCCGATGGCCGCTATCTAGCCTTTTTCCGTTTTAATGACAAAGATAAGGATCTTGCGGTTTACGTCACTGCCGCGCTTGGCGGCTCGGAGCGTCGTCTGTATACCGTAAAGTCCCAACGCAAAGTGGATGCGCTCGATTGGTCCGTCGACGGCAAATATCTGGCCTTCTCCGATAGCGCCTCGCCCAGCGAGGCCTCTTGTATCTTTCTTCTCTCGCTCGACACCCTGGTAGTTCATCCGGTGACTTCTCCTCCTGCCGGCACGCTCGGGGACACCACCCCCGCGTTTTCTCCCGACGGCAAATCACTGGCCTTCGTACGCGACACCCTGGATGTTCGCGAGATTTACCTACTCTCTCTTTCCGGCGGCGCTCCCCAACAAATCACTTTTGATCATGCGGATATTCAGGGGATCACATGGGCACCGCAGAGCGACAAACTGATTTTCGCTTCCTCGCGGCAAGGACAAACCAGTCTTTGGAGTATTTCGGCCAAAGGTGGTACTCCGCAACGTCTCCCCATCGCCGGGGCCGGCTGGGCCATACGTCCTGCTTTGAACAGGAAAGGAAATCGCCTCGCCTACACCAGCGTCGTCTACTCCTCTTCCATCTGGCGTGCGCCCATCACTCCCGATCACAAAATCACTCCGCCGCTCGAACATTTCATCTCTTCCACGGGTCTTGAGGAAGGCCCACAGTATTCTCCCGACGGCAAACACATCGTTTTTCAATCCACGCGCACGGGTTACCACGAAATCTGGCGCGCCGATGCCGATGGTTCCAATCCCATTCAGTTGACGCACATCGCAAAAAATCTGACGGGAACGCCGCGCTGGTCCCCGGATTCGAAGTGGATATCTTTCGATTCGCGCCCCGCTGGGCACTCGCACGTCTTCATTATCAATGCGGAAGGCGGCCAGCCTCGCCAGGTGACGCAGGGAGATTCGGAAAACGGCGTCGCCAGTTGGTCGCCGGACGGCAAGTGGATCTATTTTGCGTCCAATCGCGGCGGCACCTGGGAAGTCTGGAAGATGAGCCCGGACGGAAGTTCCGCCACGCAGATCACGCGCCGAGGCGGTTTCGCGGCTCTTCCTTCCTTTGATGGCAAGTTCCTTTACTACGCCAAGGGCCGCGATGTGCCTGGACTCTGGCGCGTGCCCGCCGAGGGAGGGGAAGAAGTCAAACTGTTCGATGCGCCTCCGGTTGGTGGCTGGGGATATTTTGCCGTCACCGCCGATGGCATCTATTACCCGGACGTTTCCACTCCCGGCAAAGGGGGACTCTTCTTTTATTCGTTTGCCAGCAAATCAAGATCGTCGGCATGGCCGGTGGATAAAGAGCAGCCGGACAACGGCGCACCCGCTCTCGGCATTTCCCCCGACGGCCGCAACATGGTTATCTGTCTCCTGGACCAACCCCTCGTCTACATCATGCTCGTCGAAAATTTCCGCCCGTGAGCTTGCTCACAACTTCACCTAGTGCGCGTCTCATCCTGAAAGCATCCGACGAGGATGCGTGAAGGATCTCAGCTTATGCACAACGCAGACTGAACGCAGATGTACACGTCGACCCCATCGCGATCTCTTCACGAACGCAAAAATAATAATTGGGGTTCTTTAAAACAACTTCGGTAGGCTTTTAAAACAGTCCCGGAATCTTCATTCCCGCCATGCCGGGGATCCCGCCCGCCAGGCTCTTCATCTGGTCCGCCAGTTCGTCATCCACGCGCCGCGAGGCTTCGTTCACCGCTGCCCGCACCAGGTCCTGCAGCATTTCCTGATCCTTGCCCGCAAACACTTCCGGCTCAATCCGCACTTCCAGCACTTGCTTCTGGCCGTTCATTTTCACGGTCACCATACCGCCGCCGGCCGACGCCTCCACGGCAACCGAATTCACCTGCCGTTGCAAGTCTTCCTGCACTTGCCGCATCCGCGAAAGCATTTGTTGTAGGGCGTTCACTTCCATGTTCATGTCAGCCTCACTTTGCCGTGTGGCTTACTCTTCACCTTGCCGCCGCACTTCGGAAATTCTCCCGCCGAATCGCTGCAACATCGATTTCACCATCGGGTCGTTTTCGAACTGCGCGCGAATTTCCTGCGTACTGCTCGCGGCTCGCGATGCATTCGCATCCTTTGCCGCACCAGTTTCCAGCTTAGCACAGACTCGCACCGCTCGCCCTAGTACCTTGCCCGAAGCGTTACGGATTTTCTCCAGCGTGTCGCGTCCTTCGATCAATCCAGCGAACGTGCTCTTCTCCGCCGGAAAATAAATTCGCAATTCCATTCCGTCCAGTTCCCACCGCGAAGAATGTTCCAGCAGCTCCCCGATAAATTTCTGCTGCGCCTGTATCGCCGTCTTGATCTCCACGACCTGCCCGGCATCCAATCCAGTCGTTGCCACTTCCGCCGTCTTTACCTTCATCGCCGGCGGCGCCTCGACCTGGGGCACAGCCATTCCTGGCTGTGCGGTTTTCTCCGCAGATTCCAACGCTGGCGCCACAGCCGTTCCCGCTCCGCTTATACCAAACGTGCTTGGTCTGGTCTCAACTCGCTCTTCGCTTTTGTAGCGGCCGCCTTCTGATGCGCGTTCGTCGCGTACCGGAAGGTTTTGCGGGACGGGCGCTTTTTGTCCCACTACGTTTGCCGCGTTCGAAAATCCTGGCGTTGCTCCCACCGATGCCGTGCGCGGGGGCAACGCCGGCGCTGCCAACCCCAATCCCGTTCCGCGTCCCGTCGCTCCACCGCCCGAATTCCCACCACTCACACTCTTCGCCTCCGCCAACAATTCCTCCAACGGAGCCAACCGCGCCGCATTCACCAGCCGCAACAATCCCATCTCCAGATGAACCCGCGGATCCATCGCTCGCCGCAGCGAATCATCCGTCTGCAACAAAATTTGAAAATACCTTGTGAGATCCTCTTCGCTGAACAGCGCCGCTGCCTTCGCCAGTCCCGGCCGCTGGTCAGGCGTCGCCGCCAGCAAATCCGAATCCGCCCCGCAAACCCGCGCAATCAAAAGATTCCGCATGTGCCGGATTGCTTCGCGGCAGAAATGCTGCAGGTTGCGCCCTTCTTTCTGGAACCGGTGCACCAGCCCCAGCGCCCGCTCCGCCGACTGCTCCGCAATCGCCTGCACCAGTTCGTTCAGCGCATCTTCCGGCACCACGCCCAGCAGATCGCGCACCGCCTGGTCCTGAATGTCGTCGCCGCAATAGGCCCGCGCCTGCTCCAGCAGCGACAGCGCATCGCGCATGCTGCCTTCCGCCATCCGCGCGATCACCGCCAGCGCGCCATCCTCAATTTTCAGATTTTCTTTCGACGCAATAAATTTCAGGCGGTCGGTAATCTCATTGAACGTCAACGCCCGGAAATGAAAATGCTGCGACCTCGACCGGATCGTGTCTTCCAAATCTTCCGGCTGCGTCGTTGCCATGACGAAGATCACCCGGTCCGGGGGCTCTTCCAAAGTTTTCAGCAAGGCGTTCGACGCCTCGCCCGTCAGCATGTGGGCTTCGTCCAGAATCACTACTTTGCTCCGCGAAGCCGCCGGCGCATATCGCACCATCTCCCGCAACTCGCGTATCTGGTCAATGCCGCGGTTCGACGCTGCGTCAATTTCAATCACGTCCAGCGAACTTCCCGTCGCAATCTCCTTACACGAATCGCAAACCCCGCAAGGCTCCGCCGTCGGCCCGTTCACGCAGTTCAGCGCCTTCGCCAGAATCCGCGCCGCCGTAGTCTTGCCAACGCCGCGCGCCCCGGAAAAAATGTACGCATGGGCCACGCGATCCTTCTTGATCGCGTTCGCCAGCGTCTCGGTCACGTGCTCCTGCCCCACAAGATCCGCAAACGTCTGCGGCCGCCACTTCCGTGCAATCACTTGGTAGGTCATACGTGTCTTGCATTTTCAGCGTCCGCCCCGCAAAAGTCAAAACCGAATTCCAAGCGTAGCGTCCACCTTCAGGTGGACAACCACTGCAGACATACCCTCCACCTGCGAAACAAAATCATTTCGCAACCAACAATTCGCCAATTCAATTTTTTCAGGGGATCCACAACCGAAAAAGGCCAACCAACCGCATCCGGCTATCTGTTATCTGCTAACTGATCGCTTCTGACCGATTACTGAAAACTGACTACTGACAACTTTTTTCAAATCGAGGAACTTCGGGGTCTCCGCGGCACACTCGGCTTACCCGGTACCGTTGCTCCCTTCCGGGCCTGGCGGGGTTCGCGGGACCTCGTTGCACGAAGCCCGAAGTTCCACGATTCGGCACTCACGCATTTCGCGAATGCCTTACCAGTCTAGCACACACGTCACATCGCCAAAACGCGCCACGCTTCACTCCACCTTCAGTGGCGCCGTCACGCTGCCCAACTTATCGTTCACTTCGTCCTTCACCACAAAGCTCAGCGAGTACTCTCCCGGCGCAAGTTCCATCGTTCCCGTAAACAAAACTCCCTTCTCCCGCACCTGCAGCGCCTGCGCTTCCGAAAGTTTCCCCCCAATCACTTTTGAATAGCTGCCCATTATTTTCCCGGCACTGTCTCTGGCCAGCGCCGCGAACTCCAGCCGCAACTGGTTGCCGTTCTGCGCTTCCACGCTGATACCGGCACCCGGCACGGCATAAACAAACGCCACCGTTTTTGCTCCCTTGTTCGTGCTTGCCGCCGTTCCCGTGATTTTCACGGTCATCGGTAGCGCCGGATAATCAAACGGAGCCAGCAACGCCTTCTCGATCTCAACTTTTTCGTCTGACTTTTCCTGGGCTGCCCCTCCCATGTAGTATCCAGTTCGCGCTCTCACCTGCAGCCCGGCCCGCATACTCCGAACGCTCAGTTTCCTCCACCCAGGTTTTGCTGTTCCGCCGCGGTCGTAAATTCCCAGCAGGTAGTAATCCGATGAATCTTTTGCCGCTTGATCGAAACACTTCTTTGCATCCCAGCTCCGATCGCAGAATTTCCCCCCGGTCACCGTCGCGAAGTTCTCCATGTTCGCGATGTGCATGTCCACATGCACATGCTGCGGCTGAGGCCTTCCAATCCCGGCCCCAACATGCGCCGGATTCACCAGGTCGCTGACGTCCAGCGGGTACACCGAAATGTTGGCCTCATTCAGCGCGCGCCAGGCTTGCTCATAAGCCGGCAGCAGGTCGCGGTTTCTCAATCCGAACGTCGATGCGTCGTCAATCTCGAACGGAAATCCTCCCGTCGCCCAGATCATCGATTTCCTTCCTGGAATTCCCGCGAACGCCTCTCCAATTTCGCGAAGTGCTTCCAGCGTCAATCCGATCCGCTCCTTCGCCCGCAGCGAATCCATGGCCGAAAACAAACTTAGCTGCTCCAGCCGCGATTCCTCCATCGCCGCGTTGCGCGTGCCCGATTTGCTGTTCAGCCCCTGGCCCATCGCATAGCTCGACTCTTCCGGATTGGTCGCGGGCTTGTCCTTATCCGCCGCGCGTCCCTTCACTTTCTTCAGCGCCTCCATCAGCACCGCAGGTTCCGTCGTGAAATCGTGAATCAGCTTTACCCCGCTCGAATCAATCGCAATCAGGCAGAGCGGCTCCTGTGCATCCAGCGCTTTGGACAACGAATCGAGCAACTCCTCCCGCGCCGTCCGCTGCTCATTGAACGAAGTGTTCAGCAGGTCCAACACAAAAATGCTGAGCCGGATGCTCCGCCCCTCCGTCGTGTTCGTGAACACCCCTGCTGCCGTTGCCATCGGCTTTGCTATTTCGGGTTTGGTCTCCAGCCGCTCAAATAGTTCAATCTCCTGCCGCTGCCCGTCCTCCAGCACGACAAAATCTTCTTTCTTCATGTCGGTCACGCGGTTGCCTTTTGCATCGGTTACCACAGCCGGGATCAGCACCAAGCCCGTCCTTACTTTGATCGTCGGCGTCTGCGGCTTGGCTTCCTCTGATTTGTTTTGTCCGAGCGATTGCGGAGCGCTAACAATAAGCAATAACAGCAGCGAAAACACCGCGCTCGGAATTCCACTTGGCAACTTCATCCATTACCCCCGGTTCGGTCTGATTGCTCTACCCTATATATTGCCGGAAAGTGTACTCTTACTCCCGTTTAACGCAAATCAAAGTGTCTTTACATTGCACTCGGCATGTCCCCTAGTGCCTTCCTCTGCAACGCGCTTTCCAACTTGCTTGCACCCTCTCCGCTTCTCCACTACTCTTTCTTTCAGGTTGGAGTTCCTCCCCAACCGCCTGGCTACCGTTCGCAGCGGCAACCAGGTCCGCGCGCCAGCGCAAGCCCGCCTCACCAGAGTGGCACTCCCCACGTCACGGGGACATCAAACCTGCACGCACGTGCAGCAGGAGGATTTTCATGAAAGCCGTTGTCTCTGTACTTCTAGTTTTTGCGCTAGCTCTTTCCGCCGTTCTACCTTCGCCCGCTTCCGCCGAACCTCGTCAAATCATTCAGGGGACTGAGGTCCACCTTACGCTTCTCACTCCCGTCAGCAGTTCCACCAGCCGCGAAGGAGATCCCTTCATTGCCGTCCTTGCCCAACCAGTCGCTCTCGACAGCAGGATCATTCTCCCCGCCGGCACCCGCATCCACGGCGTCGTCGGCACCATTCAGAAACCCAAGAATTTTTCTCTCTTCCGTGGCCAGGCCTACATGAACCTCGCGTTCAAAACCGTTGAGCTCGACAGCCGCCTCATCCCCGTCCAGATGAGCATTGTCGCCATCGGCAGGCCACGAATCGATTCTTACAGCAAGCCTCGCAATGACATGAAAATCACCGAAGGGGAAGTTGTCCAGCAAAAACACGATTACAAAGGGGACGCCTATGGCCTGCTCATCGGCGGTGGTGGCGGCAGCTTGATGGGCGCCCTCTTCGGCAACGTCGCTCGTGGCATGGGTATCGGTTTCGCAGCCGGTGCCGTCTACGTCGTCGCCCGCAAGGGCAGGGAAGTCGAACTCCCCGCCGAAACCGGCCTCCTCACGCGCTTGGATAGCACTCTCACCGTCCCAGTGCTCTCCGCCGAAAACGCGGTCCCAACGGGCGACCCAGCGGCCCGTTAAACATCGATCACCATTTTCGAACTCAACAACGCCCGCCACTCACCCGGCGGGCGTCCTCTTTTGAGTGCGGAGGCGAAGCCTCCGCTTTTACGGTGAAAGCTTCTCCACCCAAACCCTCCTATTCGTAAGCACTCCGGGAGCACAGCGATGCCTCGCTGAGCTCTTCTCTGCGCACTCAGCGTTTCTCTGAACTCTGCGTTAATTCTTTCTTTCTTTGACTGATTACTGATCACTGATCACTTTCTTCAGGGAGGAAAGGGCACCGCAAGCCATTCAAGGTAAGCTCGCGGCGCCCGAGGGGTTTCTGGCGGGCTGATATGAGGTACTGACTTTGGAGGTAGATTCAAGACTCCTCAGAACAATCGGTTCGCACCCATCGCGCTTAGGAGCCTGCAATGTTCGTACTTCTCTCTCATTTGCAGGCCGCATGCCAATCCCATTCCAGCTAATCTCCTTGCAAATGCAGCCCTTACCTTCAGCCCCAAAGTTCCATTCCTGCACCAACTCCAAACCCGTGCTCCGTTCCGAAACACGTACCCCACCTCCGTTTCCCAAGGGTCAGCTAAAACTCTGTCATCCCGACCGGAGTGGCCGGTTTTTTCTTTCGCGCCGTCCGCGGCGCGCCGGCCACGGAGCGGAGGGACCGTGGCAACCAATCAACCATTTCACGATTCGATCCACCAAACTCTTCCCCCCGTCCGCCTCCTCCACCTATCCGTTTTTCTTATCCTTCCCATTCATTTTTCCTCTTGTGGAAATTCCTTTTTCCATTTGACGCTACATTTCCCCTCGCGCTACCTTTACCTTGTCAGTGATGTCCACTTCCAACTTGCCAATCTGGCACCTAGCGCTCCCAATCAAGGAGATTCATGTCCACCGAACTGCGTAATTTTCTCTCTGTCTCCTACGACGAACTCGAAGAACTCAATCTCAAAGCCAAAGAGCAGCGCAAGAATCGCACCCCCATCCACAAAATCCAGGAAGAGCGCCTCAAATACCTCGGCACCGAAAAACGCATCAAGGCCGTCACCGTCCTCTTCAGCGACCTCGAAGGCCGCCTGCACATGCTCGATTACGACAAGAAATTCCTCCTCAAGTCCTGGGACAATCTCACCTTCGACGGCTCTTCGATCCGCGGCTTCACCGCTCAGCGTGAAAGCGACCTCCGCCTCGGCATCGATTGGGGTTCGTTCTACTGGGCGCCTGCCGATTATTTCGGCAGCGGCAAAGTCCTGGTCTTTGGGGAAGTGATCGACAAGGATGGCTCGCCCTATTCCGCCGACATCCGCGGCGTCCTCAAACATTACGCCGAAGCGCTGCACAAAAAAGAAGGCTACACGCTCAACGCCGCTAACGAAATCGAAGGCTTCCTTTTCAAAGGCCCCGACGCCGAGCGCCATTACAACGAAAACGGTAAATTCGAGTACGTAAACACCGGCGGCTACTACCACTCGCTCCCCGGCGATCCGCTCCGCACCTTCATCGACACCACCGCCGAAGTGCAGCGCGCCATGGGTTTCCAGAACGAAAAGGACCATCCGGAAGTCGCGCCCTCACAGTTCGAAATCAATTACAGCTATTCCGAAGTCGTCAACGCGGCCGACCAGATTCAGCTCTACAAATTAATCTGCCGCCAGGTCGCCAACAAAATGGGCCTCACCGCGTCCTTTCTCCCGAAGCCCGTCGTCGGCGTCAACGGCAGCGGCATGCACACCAACGTCTCCATCAGCGAAAACAGCAAGAATCTTTTTTGGGATCCCAAGGGAGAGGAAAAACTCAGCAAGAGCGGCTGGTCCTTTATTGATCGCATCCTTACTCACGGCAACGACATCTGCCTGCTGCTCAACGCCAGCGTGAACGCCTATCGCCGGCTCGACCCGCACTTCGAAGCACCCAACCAGATCAAAGCCTCACCCGTTGATCGCGGCTCCATGATCCGTATTCCCATCGGCAACGAAAAATCCATGCGCGTCGAAGTCCGCTCCGTCTCCCCGGACTCCAACCCGTACCTCGTCATGTATTCGATCTTCAAAACCGGCATCGACGGCGAAACCTCGAAAATCAAAAACCTTCGCCAGGCCGAACGCTATCTTCCCGACAACATCTATACCGCCATCGACCTTTTCGAAAAGGCCGACTGGACCACCAAGCTCCTCGGCGCCGACGTCAAAGGCCGCTACGCCGACCTGAAACGCGCCTCCGCCGACCGCTGTCCCCGCGCCCTCGGCACCTTCGTCAAAGCGCCCGAAGTCCAATACCATCACGAGGTCTACAACCAGTTCCTCTGGAACCTCTTCTAGATTATTTTTGAGTGCGGGAGCGAAGCTCCCGCTTTTACGGTGCGAACTCAATCACGCGACTCACCGAATCGCGTAGGGCCCGCCTTCCGAGGTGGGCCGCTCCTCTCAGCGCCCGTTGCGCTTCTACGATCTCAGTCTGAAGTCCTTCGCTTTCTGTTATCTGATCGCTGCTATCTGCTCCGCCAAAACCTGCCCGACGCAACGCTCCATGTCCCCTAATTCAAACTCGGATCAAACACCACCGAAATATCCATGCTTTCTTCCTTTTCCGTTGCGACGAACTGCCACTGCTTCACCGCCTTCACCGAGCATTCCGAAAGGATCGGATTGCCGCCCAGCACCTGGACGTCTTTCACCGATCCGTTGGCGTTCACCTGCACCCGCAGCTTCACCGTCCCGCCGATGCCCCGGCTTTTCAATACCGATGGATACTGCACCGCAACCATCTTCAGAGCTTTCCCTTTGAAGATGACCTCTTGCGCCCTGCTTACTCCCGCGCTCGCCGCCATGCCCACTGTGACCATCGCTGCGCCGGCCACCAGGCGCCAAATTCCCTTGGTATTCTTCCCCATACAATTCCGACCTTCCCTGCTTTGCCGCACAGGCCGCCCCATGCCGCGGCATACCTCAAGATAGTTTGGAAAACGTGCAAGCCCTCCTCCACATCCCCAGCGAATTCCCCTGCCTTCGCCAGAAGCTAACTACGTCTATCGCATTGATTTATAACTGGTTATTAGCACAGCCGAGGCTGCCCTTCACCCACCGAACGCACCCCAACCCCAATCCTCCCAATTCTCCGCTGTCCCGTCTCATCCCTGAGATTTCAACCCAGAAATTTGCGACTCTGCCATCCCACGCCACGATGATTCCCCCCAAAACAAAAAAGGGGCGGCCCGAAAGCCGCCCCGTTCCATCCTTATTTCATCCTTCTATTGTTCACCTAGAACGTAAACTGCGCTTTCAACTGAATCAACCGCGGCGAAGCATCCGCTCCCAGCACCGACCCAAACGGCGAGGTCGGCCCGGAAACTGTGCGGATGATTTGTCCAAAGCTCCCCGTGGCTGCTACGTTGGCGATGGGAAGATCGTAGTTCGGATGATTGAACACATTGTAAAACTGTGCTCCAATCGCGAACTTCGCCTTCTCCCACTTCGGTACTTGGATGTACTTCATGATGGAAAAGTCGGCGTTGAAGTAGTCCGGCCCGCGCAGCGTGTTTCTTCCGAGCGTGCTGAACCCATTCGGCGACGTCGCAAAGAGCCCCGAAGCGATGCAAGTGGGCCCGGCGGAAGTGATGCCCGTGCACTTTTGGTTAGTGTTCGGCACCAGCGGCGTGGCGAACACCGTGCCGCCGTATCCAAATCCATTCAGCGCGGCGCTCGTGCCTAAATCCACAGGAGTGAACGGCAAGCCCGAACGTACGAACACCGTCCCGGACACCTGCCAGCCCTTCAGAGCCGCATCCGGCCCGTGGCCAAATGTCAGTTTCTTCAGCGGCAGTTGCCAGACGTAATTCGCGTTCAGTTGGTGCCGTATGTCGTAGTCCGCGTTCCCGTAATTGGCCCGCAAGTTAAACGGAGATTGCGGAAACTGGATCGAGTTGTTCGTCGCCCCGAACTGCGTCGACGCAAACGTCGAGAACCCTCCATTCGAAATTTCGTCCAGGGCATGGCTGTAGGTGTAATTGACGCTGAATTGACCGGACGAATAGCGATGCACCAACGACACGCTCACGCCGTTGTAGTCGGAGATCGCATTGTTGTACAACCCGGTCACTTGGTTGAAGCGCGGTTCGGGTGCTGTCGTCGGCAGTCCTGCAAACCCGCCCGGAAAGAAACCCAACGGCGCAAACGCGTTCACGCTGTTGTACTGCGTTGTCTCGTGCAACCCGTGATTTCCCACATAGCCCACCGTCAGCGCGGTGTTCGCGCCAATCTGCTTCTCTATTTCCAGGCTCCACTTCTCGTAGTACGGGAGCGGATTGTAGTTTGGCGTGTAGTTGAAGGAAGGAGCGGAAAACTGCGTCCCGCTCGCCTGCAACTGCGCAAGTGTGATTCCTTGCGGGAAGCCGTTCACAAACGCAGCGTTGGAATTCGCGGCGATCGTGAAAAGACTTCCTGGCCCTGTGGTTTCGTTTGGTGCAAGAAATCCACCATTCACGTTGTACGTGCTGACGTTCGGAGCATTGCCGGCCAGGTTATCCACCAACTGCCCGGGGAAGCCGTCGTAGAAGATGCCGAACCCTCCGCGCACCACCAGGCTCTTTCCGAATCTGCCCGGCTGCCACGCGAAGCCAAACCTCGGCGCCCATTCCGCCCCCGTGTAGTCTTTGAATGCAGTGGAAAGCCCCGAATTGATAATTTGGTTGTAGGGGATATTGGCGGCGTTCGCTCCTCCCAGGTTCGAGTCGTTCACCAATGTCGTGAACGGTTCGACCAGATTCGAGAAGCAGTTGCTCTTGCACGACGGATTTGAGTCGTGATCGATCCGCAAAGCGAACGTCAGCGTCAGATTGGGCCGGATCTTCCAGTCGTCTTCCACGTACCCGCCCAGTTGCCAGAACGTGAAACGCTGCTCGCCGCTCTGTGCAAATTGCTGCTGAAGTGTGGCTCCGTTGTCGCCGTTCCCCGGCCCTATCCCTCCCGAGATGAAGTCCGCGGTTGTTCCTTCGGTCACAAGTCCGTTCGCAAATTGCCCGAAGCTGGAGTCCGTTACATCGTTTCTACGGAACTTCAGCCCCACCTTAAGCGTGTGCCGGCCGAAGCTCTTCGAAAAATCGTCCGAGAGCTGCGCCTGCGTGACATTGCGGCCTTGCGGGAACGCAAAGTCCTCTCCTCCGAGGGTCGTAAACAGGCCGTTGCCAAACTGTAACGTCGTCGGGAATGCCTGAAACGCCGCTTGCGGATTCGGCTGCGAAAAAGGAGCCGAATACCACTGACCCGAAACGACCAGTTGGTTCACCATCGTTCCGCTGAAGAAGTGCGTCTCATTGATCTGGCCCTGGTATTCCGGCTGATTGCTCACCGCGTTGAACACCGGGTTGATCGGGTCCGTGAATGTCGCCTGCACGCCCTTGTCCTGCTGGTACCGGCCGTAGATCGTGTCCTTCGGCCCGATGTTGTAATCGATGCGGAACGAATACAGTTGCTCGTGCGTCTTCGCGTTCACGTTCGAGTTGAAAAATTGCGCGCACGGTGAAGTCGAACCGTTTCCGAACCCTGGGTCAACCGTTGGAAACAGCAGTGGTCCCCCCGCTGCTGTCTGGCAGCCCGTGGGATCGGTCGGTCCACCTCCGGGCTGCGCTCGCGTGATTCCCGGAGCGTTGTTGTAGAGATTGAATATGTTCTGGTAAAACGCCACCGAATTCGTCAGTCCCTGTTGCTGCAGGTTGGCGATCACGTCGTTCGCAAACTGCTGTGTCGGCACCACCGTCTTCGTCGACGTCGGAATCACCAGGTACAGCCCTTCCGTGTTGAAGTACCCGAACAGCTTGTTCTTAATAATCGGACCGCCGAAATCTCCGCCGTATTGATTCGCATTTACGAACGAGCGCGGCGTGTCGGTGGCATTGTTGAACGTGGGGTTCGCGTTCAGCGCGCTGCCGTTCCAGAAATACTTCAAGTCGCCGTGAAAATCGTTCGTTCCACTGCGTGTTGTGATGTTCACGTTCGATCCCGCCAGGCCGCCAAACTGCCCGCCGTAGCCGTTCGTCACCACGCTCACTTCCTGCACTTCGTTCTGTCCCAAAGACAGGTTTGTCGCGCCGGAATTGTTCAGGTTCAGGTACGGGTCGTTGTAATCCATTCCGTTGACGGTGAAAAGGTTGCTGGTCGCCGATACGCCGTTGGCGGAGAAATTCCCAAACCCGCCCGCCGTATTTTCGGTTGTTCCCGGCGTCAGCAATGCCGAGTACGTGATGTCGTTCCCCGGATTCGGCACGTTCTGCACCGTGATTTCCGAAATCGTGGTTCCCACGCTCGCGTCGGACGCCTGCAGCAGCGGCGACTGTTCTACAACCGTCACCACTTGCGACGTTGCCCCCAGCGTCAGTTGCACGTCCACCGTCTGTGTGCTTCCCAGCGCCGCCTCCACCGTCCGCACTTGGCTCTCGAAGCCTTTCGTTTCGATCTTTAATTCATACTTTCCCGGCTGCAGCAGCGAGAAACGGTAAACCCCCGCGCTGGTCGTTTGCGTTTCTCGTGCCTCGTTCTGCGCTAGGCTCCTCAGGTGAACCTTCGCTCCGGCCACCACCGCTCCCGAAGGATCGCTCACCGTTCCCACAATTTCTCCCGTGGTCGCGTTCTGAGCCTTTGCCGGCTGGCAACTTCCCGCAAGCAGCAAGCAAAGGCATACGACTCCTACAGACACACCCATCCACCGCTTGAAAAATTTCAAGTTGCACCTCTTCTAGGTTTTATTTACTGAGTACCGCATGGCGGACAACTGACCGGACCCCCACCACCTAGGCGAGCCAACGTTTCACTCATTGCAAGCAGCTTGCCAATCCCTCTCCGCGCGGCAAGTTCTTGCTTTTCAGTCTGCACTAAAATAGTGCAGTTCTTTTTTTCCTCCGGATCGTACGGTTATTCATAATTTCCCCGCCGCTCCGTTCCATTTTCTGAATCCACTCTCGAATTCCCTGAAAATCCACACACCCCTCGCGAACATTGGACGCCGCATTGCACAAAAAAGTTGCACCCCGATCAAAAAAAGTCCGCAGTGCAGGATGAATATGTTTTGAGTCTTCCCTGCTCGCCGTTCTCAGGGGCGTTCAGCAGCGGAGGTCGCGGTATTCGCCAGTGCACTCATACCAGCCGTCGCAAACGCCGCGATTGGGCGCGTTCCACTTGCTGTTGCGGGGAATTCTGAACAGGTTTCACACTAGGCCACATTCGAAACCAGCGCGTCGACTGGGACGCTTGTCGGTATATACTTCTCTTCATCAGGCCGTTGTTTTCTCGCAATTGCGGGCTACGTATTTTGTGTTACGTAGAAAAGCAGTAATAGTATGGACGAAGTCAAACCAAAAAAGGCTAGCCCCGAAGGTGCAACTGTCGGAGGACCTTCCGGACTGCGCGCCCCCGTCAAGGGCGAAAGTTCGGGCAGCGATATCCCGCTGCCGGACGACGCCACGATTATCGATCGAGCTTCGTTGGCTCCTCCATCCCCAGCAAGCGCTGCCGGCGATGTCACCTACGTCGACTCTTCTTCTTCGCCCAACCCAGCCCGGCCGCGCCATTCCTCGATCGGCGCAAGGCGCGACCACCTCCGCCCCGGCGACGTGCTCGGCGGCCGCTACGAAATCCTAAACCTGCTCGGCGAAGGTGGCATGGGGGCCGTCTACAAAGCGCGCGACCTTGAAGTCGATCACCTTGTAGCCTTAAAAGTGATTCGCCCGGAGATGGCCGATCATCCGGTGATTTTGGCGCGCTTCAAGCAAGAGCTACTCACCGCGCGCCGGGTGACTCACCGCAACGCCGTTCGCATCTACGATCTCTCTGAAGTCGACGGCGTCAAATTTATCACCATGGAGTTTGTCGAAGGCTGCGATCTGCGCAAGCTGCTACTAGAGAACGGAAAGCTCTCCCCTGAGAAGGCCGTCGACACCATTCGCCAGGTACTCTTTGCACTTGAAGCTGCGCATGGCGCCGATGTCATCCACCGCGATTTGAAACCGCAAAACATCATGCAGGAAAAAACCGGCCGCATCCTGGTGATGGATTTTGGTCTGGCCCGTTCGCTGGAGTCCGACGGCATGACCCAATCCGGCGCCCTGCTCGGCACCATCGAGTATATGTCGCCGGAGCAAGCCATGGGCAAGCATCTCGATGCGCGCTCCGACTTGTTTACCGTGGGATTGATCTTCTACGAATTGCTCACCGGAAAAATTCCCTACAGAGCGGACACCGCGATGGCCAGTCTGCTGAAGCGCAATCAGGAGCGTGCGCTCCCCGCGGCAGAAATCGACGCATCCGTTCCCAAGGGTCTCAGCGACATTGTCAGCAAATGCTTGGAGCGCGATCTCGAATTGCGCTATCAGAGCGCCCAGGAAATCCTCGCCGATCTGGACGCCTGGGAAGGGAAGCGGCCAATCGCTGCGTCCGTGGTGATTCCGGCGCCGCTACCTCCACGCGCGGTTCCCTGGAAGTGGGTCGCGGCAGGGACGCTCGCTGCCGCGATCGCCATTGCCGGTTGGGCTCTCAAAGGGAAACTCACCTCCACGACCACTAGCAAAACTCCGGCAGGCCCCGAGGTTTCTCTCGCCATACTTCCGTTCCGCAATGGCTCTGGCGACGCCAAGCTTGACTGGCTCGGCTCCAGTTTGGCCGACATGCTAAGCACCGACGTCGGCCAGTCTGCGCATCTGCGCACCATTTCCCCAGGCCGCTTGAATCAAGTCCTTTCCGACCTGCAAATTTCGCCGGGCACCGACATCGACCCTGCCACCATGGGCCGCATCGCCGAATTCAGCAATGCCGATACCGTAGTCTCTGGGCAATACGCAAAATTCGGCGACCAGATTCGCATCGACGCAACACTTCGCGACCTGAAACACCAGCGTACCATCCCCGTGAAAGCCGAAGCAGCGAACGAAAAGGCACTGCTCCCGGCGATTGCGCAGCTCGCCCAATCCATTCAGCAGAATCTGTCGCTCTCTTCCGACGTCCTCTCGGAGTTGCGGGCCAAGTCTTTCCAGCCATCGTCCAGTTCCTTGCCTGCCCTGCGCAGCTATAACGAGGGGATGGAGCTGGAGCGTCAAGGAAATCACCTGGAAGCCGCGAAGCGATTTCAAGCGTCGGTGCAGGCCGACCCTAACTTCGCCCTGGCGTTTTCCAGGCTGGGGCAAACCTACAGCAATCTCAGAAATGACGACAAAGCCAAGGAGTATTCGCAGAAAGCGGTGGACCTCAGCGAGAAACTTCCGCCGCCGGAGCGTTATTTAATTCAGGCGAACTACGCTCAAGTCTCCAACGACTTCCGCAAAGCGATCGAGTCCTACGAAAATCTTGAAAAGGTTTCCCCCGAAGATGCCGATGTCCGTTTTCATCTGGGGGAACTCTACGAATCGACCGGCGCTTACGACAAAGCGCGCACCGAACTCGCCAAGGTCCTGTCCATCGACCCGAAGCACGTCGATGCATTGCTGGCCGCGGGCCGCGTGGAAATTCGCAGCAACAATCCCAAGGGCTCCCTCGATTTCCTGAATCGAGCGCTCACCCTGGCGGTACAGCTGGATAATCGGGACGGCAAAGCTAACATCTTGAACGCCATGGGCAATGCTTATGAGCAGCTCGACAAACCGCAGGACGCGCTGCGAAATTTCCAGGAATCCTTGACCATCAAGCAGAGTCTGGGGCAAAAGCCGGGCGTTGCGCAGACCCTGGGCAATATCGCCCGTGTTCAAGCGACTCTCGGGAAGCCGGACGATGCGAACAAGAGCTATCAGCAAGCTGTCAAATTGCAGCGCGAAATCGGAGACAAGAAGGGCCTTGGCTCCACCTTGGTTAACCTCGGAGCCTTGTACAGCGAACGCGGCAAAAACGACGATGCCCTCAACGCCTACAAGGAAGCACTGCAAATTCAGCGCGATTTGGGCAACGAAGGCTACCAAGCAGTCTGCTTAAACAATATTGGCGATATTTATCTGTCGAAAGGCCAGCCTAGCGACGCGCTCACTTATTATGAACGCGCACTGGAGCTTCGCAAGAAAGCCAACATTCCAAGCGAAGTCGGAGAGACTCTGCACAATCTCGGCGAAGCTTCTCTGAAGGCGGGCGATTACGGCCAGAGCCTAGACTACCACATGAAAGCTCTGGATCTTTTCCGCAGTTCCGGCGACAAGAGCGGCGCGGCGATTCAGTCCTACAGCATCGGCACCATTTTTGAGTATCAGGGACGCTATGGAGCTGCCCTTAAATCAAAGGAAGAAGCACTTAAGACCTTCCGCGAATTGAACGATCGTAGCTTCTGGATGGGCGAGATTCTAAGCGGCTACGGTAACTCGCTCAGCGAAGTCGGGCGTTACGAGGAAGCACAGAAAAACTTGACCGAGGCCATGAGCCTCGCCAAGGAATTGCAGAACAAGACGCTGGTCGCCCAGATTCTCAACTTCCAGGGCGACACTTTCTATTATCGCGGGGACATCAAGGCCGCATCTGATTTGTTCGCGCAGGCGATTGCCGCAAGTTCCGCTGATGTCGAGAAGGATGTGGCGCTGTTGTCGAAGTACAACGCCGCGAAGTGCATTGTTGAGGAAAAGCGCTACCAGGCGGCAGTTGCTCCGCTGAAGGCTGTGGTCACCGAGGCCGAGGCCGCTGGGCTGAAAAATATCTCTACGGAAGCCACGCTTGCGCTCGCCGCGGCGCTCCTGAACACACGGCAATATCCAGCGGCGAAAAAAGAATTGGAGACGGCGCAGGCGACCAGCGAAAAAATGGGCCTGCAGGTATTGCAGGCCCGGAGCCAGTATTTGCTTGCGCGTACCCTCGAGCTTTCGGGAAACACGGCGGACGCCCCGCCACACTTCGCTGCCGCCAAGCGCATATTGGAAGCGATTCGTCAGGAATCTGGCAGCGACGCCATCCTCAAGCGTCAGGACCTGAGCGCCATCTCTGCGTACTCGACTGGGAATCCCTAGTTATCGCCTAGATTTGACTGCGAGCCAAGCCGTATCCAGCCTGGCTCGCTCGTCCGAACTACATGTCCTGACCTAGGGGCAAGTAACAGGCGCGTTCGGGACTCCACCGTTTATAGCGAAGCAGGCACTTTGCGGTGAAATCTGCTTTGAGAATACCGTAACCTGATACTTTCCATCCGCTAACCCGTCCGTGCTGATGTCGTATTCGTTCAAGCCGTCCTTGGCATCCCAGTGGAATTTGTTCGCCTCAACATTCTTGAGTGAAGGAAAAGGATAAATAAAGTTTCCGCCATTATCGACCGCTGACACCGAAATACTCGCTGTCTTGTCCCGGAGACCACCAGTTCCGCCGCAAGTCCCGCCTTCCTGGAGCGTAACTTCGACTTGGGGCTTCTGGCCGGATGCGACATTTGTCGTCATCAACGTCAGCGGGCAACCCGTGTTGCTGCTCGTTAGAGTCTCCTTGAGGCCTATTAAACTTGAAGGCGTCGGAATCTTGCCGTGCATGGTTGGATCGCTGCATGCTAAACCGCAAATTGTAGCTTCGGAATACGCGTCCAAGATGTTCACTGTGAAAGCGGGAGGGTTGGTGTCGCCCGGCGCGTGGCCGAACGCTGGGGTTTGGGCATTATAGCCGACTGGTACAGAATAACTGAGCGTCAGGTCAATCAACCCCTTGTAGTCAACGTTTTTCACCGGTAAAGCCGGAGATCCAGAGAGATCGTATTGAACGCAAGTATCGGCGGGCTGGCCCTGATATTGGACGCACACCGTGCCGGGGACCGGAAATTCACTCGGATCGAGCTCAGGCTGAAGCTGCTCGTTGGTCGGAAAGCTGAGCGTTACGGTGAGAGTAAAGGGCGTGAGCACCGTGTCGAATTTCACGATCAGCAAACCGCCATTGACCAGGGTAAAATCGTAGGTGCCGGTCTCATTCGTTCCGGGACTAAATGTGATCGGGCAGGGTACAGGCTCGCCATCACTACTTCCGTTGCAGGATAGTTGCGCCCAGCTCGGAGTAACCAACACCAGAAATGCCAAAACAAAAAACGCGAGAACCCGTATGTTCATGACTGGATCTCCTATCTTGTCGAAAATTGTCTAAAACGGCTGGTCGCGTTCTAAGAACTGCGGGGTCCTGGGAGTAATGGGGCGATCTTTCTTTTGAACCGACTTGCAGGCATCGCTGGGAATGCCTCGGCCATTTAGCTTTGGACTTTTAACCGTCCCGGAGTTCGCTGTCAAGCGAAAAGTAGTAAAAATGCAATAAAAATCGGCAAAACCGTCGGTCCGACCAATCCCTTTCGAGCCGAATCAGAACTGCAAAAACCGCACGCTTCGGACCCTCCGGCTTCGCTCAGGGCTAGAGGCGGCCGCTACACACGAGTTCTTTGCCCGTTTACTGGTGAAGCGATCAAAAATCACTCCGCCTCCTATCTTTGCTAGCCACCAGCCACTCGCCGCTTTCCCTGCCCGCGTACCAACTCTGCCGCGCCGCGCATCAACTATAACCAGCAACTTATCCGCTACTTCCAAACGAGGTGACATCCAAATGATCTCCATGACTCCCGAGCAAGCCGCGTTTCTCCTTCAATACCAGCTCCCGTCCGTCAAAAACGAGTACCGCACCACCAGCGCCATCATCGCCGCCATCCCCACCTCCAACGCCGACTATCGCCCCGACCCGCAAGCCCGCAGCGCCGCCGAAATCGCCTGGCACATCGCCGCCGCGGAGCACCGCTTCTACGGCGGCATCGTCGCAGGCGTGTTCGACTTCAACAACATCCCCCGCCCCGAAGGCGGCATCACCCCGGAAAACATCCTCAAGTTCTACACCGACTCCTTCGCCAAGAATTTCGACAACCTGACCCGCCTCACCCCGGAGCAAGCCGCCAAAGTCATTGACTTCCGTGGCATGTTCCAGCTTCCCGCCGTGGCCTATCTCGATTTCACCATCAAGCACACCGTCCACCACCGCGGACAACTCTCCACTTATTTGCGCGCCATGGGCGGCAAAGTCCCTGCCATCTATGGAGAAAGTTACGATTCCGCCGAAGCCAAGAAATCCGCCGCGGCCAGCTGATCTAATTCACATGTGAGCCCGCGTCCCCGCCGCGGGCAAAAACGCCACCCCGCACCGGAACATTTTTTGTTCCGGAATTTCCGCAATATTCACCACGCGCGCCGGCACATAAATCGCCGGCGCGTTCGGCGTCTCCGCCGAAAACGGCACCGCCACCGTCACGTCGGTCGAAATCGCGTAAGCATTCTTCGTCTTAAATCCCAGCCCGCCGCGCGACATATCAATGCAAGTCACCACATCTTTCCCAAACGCTTTGCTCTGCACGCAAGCAAAGTAGTTCACCTTCGCCCGCACCCGAGACCTCCGCTCGTCCACCGCCGTCGTCGTAGCTATCGCCGGAGCCCGCGCTTCACTCTTCACCCGTGCCTCTGTGCGAGATTCCACATGCGCTTCCGTCAGCTCTTCGCGAGGCTCCAGATCCACCGTAACTCGCGGCTCCATGTAGCCCGAGAACGGATGCGCCACACTCTCTTCCTCCTCCAATTCCAGTCCCTCGTGCTCCACAACAACCGCTTCTCTCCGCGGCGGCTCCAGTTTGCGCCCCACTTTTGGCGCGATCACTTGCGGAGTTTCCCCCGCTTCCGGCCGCCTCCACACCGTCGCGTATCCGCAGTCGGTGCAATATCGCACCAGCCCCCCATGAATCGCGCACACATCGAATTCGTAGTCGCCGTTCAGCAGCGTCACCGTTTCGCCGCAGCTTCCGCACGCCAGCATCAGTTCCAGCGGCCGCTCCGCCGGCGGAGGCGGATGCGGAAAATCCATCTCCCAGAAATCCAGGTCACCGTCTAGAAACGCGACGCCATAGGTGTGATGCCCGTCCTCCGAGCCAATCTCTCCCACAACGCGGATCTCGGCTTCCCGATTCGTTTCGGCCGAGCGCAGGATAATCTCCTGTTCGGCAAGCAATTTGTAGTTGGAAATGATTCCCGCGCCGTGCAGGCTCAGCACCACCGTGTGCGTTGCTTCCGTAAACACCCGGCCGTCTGCGTCACTGCCAATCAGGAGAATCGGTACCGACTTGAACAAGCGCCCGCTGCGGCGCATTTTTTTCGACGTCATCCTGGCTACCTGGGGAAGGGGCCAAGAAAATAACGTGTTCAGGATACCGGAAAACCGGCGAGGCGGCGCGGAATTCGGAAGGCTGTTGCGAAAGCAAAACAAAATGGCGCGGAGAGGAATACTGTTTCAATCAGGAACATCTCCCGCGCAATTCACCGCGGCAAGCCGACTCCATCCGGGCATCCCCGTAAATGCCAGAACAGAAGCGCCCGGTGCACTGCGAACTTTTCGCGCCACCGCCGCGATTGTCCCAGTGTGAGGGCTGTCAAAAGGCCGCTGAATATTGAATCGGGGATCAACCGCAGCAGCAACCCACAGCGCAGCGCGAGGCGCGCGGCCAGGCTGCGGTGCTTCGCGAAGTAAGCGTAGCGCGAACGCCAGTACTCGATGCGCGCGGCAGGGAGATCCTGTTTCGCTGTTTGCCCCTGCCCGTGCCACACGCGCACTTGCGGGAGGTACATCGTGGAGAAGCCAGCTTGCCTCGCGCGGAGGCAGAAATCCGTTTCTTCCAGGAAAAAGAAAAACCGCTCGTCCATACCTCCGAGTTTTTCCCAGACCTCGCGGCGAACCAGGAAAAACGCGCCGATCACAGACTCCACTTCGACCGGTTCACGATACTCCTGCTCTTTCCCGGGGAACCGCTGCGGCCACAACGTGCGCAAAAGAAATTTGTTGAGAAGTTCCGTCGGCAGGGAAGGGAAGTTCGCGATCGAGTTCTGTTTTTTGCCGTCGGGGTAAAACAACTGCGCCCCGGCAATGCCGCAGTTGGAGTTGGTCTGCATCCATTCGACGGCCAGGCGAAGCGCATCGGGATCCAATCGCGCGTCGGAATTGAGCAGCAGAAAAAAGGCGCCCTTCGTCTGGCGCGCCGCCAGATTCACCCCACGCGCGAACCCCAGGTTCCGCTCCATCTTTGTGTACTGAATTTGCGGAAACGCGCCAGGCAAAACAGAAGCAGAATCGTCCATCGAGCCGTTATCGACGACATGAATTTCTTTCGAGAGAGCGTCCGCGGAAGAAATGGCCGACTCGATGGCCTCGCGCGTCTGCCGGCAGGTATTGCGCGTCAGAAGAATAACGGAAACGTCCAAACAGTGCGCTCCTCGGACTGTGCAAGAACAGCGGCGCACGCCAAAGAGGCGTAACGCAACGCACAAAGTGTATCAGGCGAGAAGCCGGGCGGGACAGCAAGCCGCGGAGGCAACAAACGGGGGCGAGGCGGCTAGCCCCCGATGTCGAGTAGAGGAAAAGATCAGGCGGCGCCGGCGGAGTGAGGCCGAACATCGTAACCGTCGCGCTTCAGATACCGGTACAGGCTGGTGCGACCGATTCCGAGGATCTGCGCCGCGCGCAAGCGGTTGCCGTTGCACATCTGCAGCACTTTCTGGATGTGCACCTTGCGCACGTCCTCGAGCGAGAGCGGATGCCAGTCCTCGTCGCCTGCAATGCGGGTGCTGCGATGCTGCAGGTGTTCCGGCAAATCGCTGATGTCGATGAAGTCGCCCATCGCGGTAATACACGCGGTGGAAATCACGTTCTCCAGTTCACGCACATTTCCCGGCCATGGATGCTGCAGCAGCACCGTTTGCGCGCGCCGGGTCAGCCCGGAGATATTCTTGCCGTACGAATCGTTATATTTTTTCAGGAAAAACTGCACCAGGAGCGGAATATCCTCCAGCCGCTCGGCCAGGGAAGGAATGCGAATCTGAATCGAGCTCAAGCGGTAAAACAGATCCTCGCGGAAACGCCCGGAGAGCACCTCCGCGCGCAAATCCCGGTTCGTCGCGGCAATCAGCCGCACGTTCACCTGCTTCACCTCGGGCGAACCCACGCGCTGAATCTCGCGGTTCTGGATCACGCGCAGCAATTTTGCCTGCATGGCAAGGGAAGTCTCCCCCACTTCGTCCAGAAACACCGTGCCGCCGTTGGCATATTCAAACAGCCCGGGCCGCGTGTCCGTCGCCCCCGTGAAGGCGCCGCGCACATGCCCGAAGAGCTGGCTCTCCAGCAGCGTGTCCACCATCGCCGAGCAGTTGCATACCGCCAAGCGCTGTTGGCCGACCGGACTGATCAGATGTATCGCCCGCGCCACCAATTCCTTCCCTGACCCCGTCGGGCCCACCAGCAGTACATTGGTGTAGTGCCGCGCCACCTTGCGCGTGAAGTCGAAAACTTCCAGCATCGCCGGACTTTTGCCCACGATACCGTGGAATTCCAGATCCTTTAGCAGTTGCTCTTCCAGCGAACGCACCCGCCGGCGCTGATCATAGAGGGCCGCAAGTTCATCCAGCGTGCGCTTCAGCCGCACGTGGTCCAGCGGCTTGGGCAGAAAATCCGCGGCGCCACGCCGGATCGCCTCCAGCGCGCCCTCCAGCGTGTACTGCGCGGTCATGATCATCACGTGGACGCCGGGATCGCAACGTAGCGCGCGGTCCAGAAAATCGAAGGGATCTGGAGTTTCCAAGTGGATGCTGGCGAAGACCACGCGGCAGCGGCCCATGCGAATCAGCCGCAGCGCCTCTTCGGCGTCGGCTGTCGAAACCGATTCGTAACCCATGTCGGTAATCAAATGCGCGAGCGAATCCCGCTCGTTGGGATCGTCGTCAAAGATACAGGGTGTAAGTGAACTCTGTATGGGGGTTATTGCCACGGACTTGTAGGTTGCGTAAGCCATGTCCCACAAAGAGGCAACCACTGTGCCAAAGGGGTGTTCCACGGATCGATCGACGGAAATAAACGAAATTGCGGGCGAGGCGAAGAACGTTCTTCACTAAGTAGAATTCTATCAGTGGCGTGGAAGTGATGTTCGAGGAAATTAGACTGACAGATAGGGGAAGAGAGGCGTTAGAAGAAGCAAAGAAGCTCCAAAAATCCCTGCCAAAATGGGCCATTGTCCCGAAGTGGATGGGAAACGTTCCTTAATTCACCGTGTAATTCTGTCGGGTGTGCCTTGGTTGCACTCCATTCAACCGGAACTGGTGGTTCCCCTCGGGGTTGCAGCCTACAAATTCCACCTCATACGGGATCGGGTTGGCGCGATGCATCGCCATTAGCTGGATCGGGCGCACGAAGATGATCGAACCCTCCGACAGCATGTGGGTCAACGTGACGTGTTTTCCCGCGTAATCGTCCCGACCAAGCTGAGAGCGCTCGACAAAGAAGACTTCATCCTCATCCCAGCCCGATACTTCCACCATGCCGGTCTGCGTCAGCGATTGCGTTTCCAAATTGGCCATCACTCGCCTCCGCAGTGAAAAGAGCAGTTCATCGGCCATCGGCGGAGCAGTAAACCCGCAATTCGCAAGCAGTTAAATTCTGCCCAAGCGGCCAGGTGTGCGAGGAAGGCACAAGGCGTCCCATCGTGGACCAAATCGGGCTGGGATTAGGAAATATTCCGGGAATTTACGCGGGGCACCGCATCGCCGGGCGCTTAGAAGAAAAGCTGTATGGCGAAATCGTGGATATAGGGAAACACTTTGCTGAAAACAAGCATGCCCACCAGGATGCCTAGCATCGCGTAGCTGCTTCCACGAAGCCAGTCGAGATATTTCTGCGCTTGGGTTTCGCTCATTAACAGCATGATGCCGGTGCTGCCATCGAGAGGAGGCACCGGCAAAAGGTTGAACGTCCCCAGCAGCAGATTCAGAAAAAACACCACCTGCAGCACGGTTCCCGAAAAACTTTCCGCGCCCGTGACCGGATCGGGACGAAAAAGATGCAACGCCATTCCGCCACGCAGAGCCGCGACGGCCAGAAGCATCAGCGAGAAATTGGCGGCGGGCCCCGCGAGGGCCATCCATGCGGACCGCCGAGGATGCCGGCGCTCCCACAACGGGTCATACGGAGCGCTGGCCCAGCCAATCATTCCCCCGCCCTTGGAAAGAGCGAAACTCAAAATCGGGAACAGAACCATTCCATAAAATGATCGCTGGATATGCGGAAGAGGGTTCAAGCTCAACTGCCCACCCAGCGCCGCGGTGGAGTCGCCGCCGATTTTCGCGGCCAGTGCGTGCGATGCTTCATGGCACGTGGTCGAAAAAAGGAACACGACATACCAGATGAAACCCATCATCAACAGTTGCGGATTCAGAGGATCCATAGACAATTCAGCGTAGGATCTCCGCTCCCAGAATGCAAGCCGCACAAGAAATTCGAGCTTTTCTTCGCCCGTCCTTTTGTGTATCTTTCCCTCAACGCGTGTGTTGGCCGCTTTTCGGGGTTGTGCGGAGGAACTCGAGGCTGAGTTCGCCGATTGCCGGTTCTTCCGCACAATTCACGCTTCGACTTCGATTCCCCTCTGATGTATACATCGGACAATTCATACTAAGTAGCGGACCTCTCTCCTGCGTGGCCTGATTCGTGATATTCGCCGTCTTCGTTCACCGACCAGACGTCATACTTGTTTTCACCGGCAAGAATATTGCGCGCGGCCAGCAGCGCGGTAAGCATCGCGTGATCCTGATTGTTGTACTTGTGCATGCCGTTGCGCCCGACGAGGTGCAGATTGGGGCAATGGGCGTCCAGAGCTTGCCGAACATTACTCACCTGCTGCTGGTAATCGCCGTCGTAGATTGGATATGCCTTCGGCTGCCTGATCACGCAGCCATCCACCACATCGGCCGCCTTGCAGAGCCTCACCTGCTCCAGTTCTCGGGTCCCCAGTGCAATCAAGTCCTCATCACTCATCGCCCAAAGTCCATCGCCTGCAAAGCAGAAGTATTCCAGCCCGTAGCAGCAGAAATGTGGATCCGGCACCATCTCCGGAGACCACGCTTTATAATTCTGCACTCGGCCCATTTTCACGGCCGGATCGTGGACGTAAATCCAGTTGTCCGTAATTCGGTTGCGCTCGCGCAGGATAAGCCCGATGGTCAGGAAATCCCGATAGTGAAGGGAATTGCCGGATAGCAGTGCGTTCTCCGGAAGCCGTGGCTCAATCTGCGAGACCAATTGCCGCATCGGCATCGAAGAGACCAGGTGCTCGCCGCGATATTCTTCCGTGGCTCCATCCGCGGTTTGCGCCGCCACCGTCCATTCGGAACTCGCCGCATCGAAGCGGCAGGCCGTGACGCTGCGTCCCAGGAGCATCTCGCCTCCCAGCGCGCGCACTTTTTCCGCGCAAGATTCCCACATCATGCCCGGACCCAGGCGAGGGTAGCGGAACCTATCGATCAGCGTCTTCACCACCTGCGAGCGATCGCCCGGATTCCGTTTCGGCAGCATCGCATTCCGGATCGCCCCGCCCAGTGTTAGCCCCTTGATGCGCTGCGCCGCCCAGTCCGCGGAAATCTCGCGGCAGCTCATGCCCCACACTTTTTCCGTGTAGGTCTTGAAAAATATCCGGAAGAGCCGCTCCCCGAACTCGTTCACCACCCAATCCTCAAACGATTTCGGATTCCGCACCGGCTTCAGCCGAGCCTTCAAGAACGAAAGAACGCACAGCGCCGATTCCATGACGCCAAGCTGCGAAAGCGCTTCGAACGGCTTCAGCGGATAGACGTAGAATTTTCCGCCATAGAGAATCTTGGATGAGCGCGGCCGCTCCAGCAGGTCCGGGCCGAGAATCTCCGTCCAAAGATCCTCCACGTCCTGCGATTTGGAAAAAAAGCGATGCCCGCCAATATCAATCCGATAGCCGTGATACTCGACCGTTCGCGAGAGGCCGCCAACGTAGCGGGGATCCGCCTCCAGGACAACGACGCGCTGGCCCTCCTTGCTGAGCTCGTACGCCGCCGTAAGGCCCGCGGGCCCCGCGCCGATAATCACTGCTTTATATGCGCTGGCGCTCACCGGTGAGCCTTCCGTTTGATCGGGTGGGAGGCGGGCGCGTGTCTCCGGCGAAAGCGAAACTTCTTCAGCGCTGCTGGGCCTGGGCCATCAGCTGCAGCACGGCTTCCTTGTCGGGGTAGGCGGGATTGGTCTCTAACAACTTCTTCCAAGCGGCGACGGCTCCGGGTCCATCTTTCTTACCTTGCCACTTTACGATGCCGAGATTGAAAAGGGTACCCGGCCTTCAGGGGAAGGCAACGGCGGGCGCTAGATTTGAGAGAGTCGATGCGGACAGGAATGAGAAAGGGGTGACATTGAGAGGGTCAGCCATTGCAATGGCCTCCCGTTCCACATTTTCCTGAACAGCATTGCACGGGGCTGACGCACGGCTTTCCATTCGCCAGGCAAGACGCCGCGCGCGCCGGTGTTGGCGCCACGAGCGAAGTTACGATCGGCAGGGCGATTGCTCCCGCGATGCCAATTGCGCGGATCGCCTCTCGGCGCGAAGTGCGCCGGACCGGCCGCTCTGTTTCAACCAGCAGCCGGGCTTTCGATAACTCCTCGAGTGCGAGCAGCACCACGGGTTCGTCCACCGGGGCGGAGAACTGCCGCGTCAGAATCGTCGCTAGTTCCGAAGGGGCCGTTTTTCCGTCGCAAAGTTTCCAGGTGGCCGCCGCCGTTGGGTTCAGACAGTGCCCCACATTTCGTTCGCGGTCGTAGACCAGAAGTTCGTCGCCAAATTCGCGCGTCAGGCAATCCACGCGCGCTTTGGGATTTTGTCGCTCTTTCATACTTTCTCCCCGGAATTACCGGTGCTCAATAAGTTCAGGATAGAAGCCGCTGCTTCGCCGGCCTCACCGCGCGTTCCTTTGACGAATACCGCGCCTTTCACCAATTTCTGTATCCTTTTGAGAGTGGGCTGCGGTTGCGTGCGTACCGCAATGCTGTTGCCCATCAATTCCAACGCGGCCTGCCCGGGCGAAAGAGGGCGAAGCTTCCACCTGGCGCCTGCTTTGTAATTGCAGATCGCCACAGCGCCCAGGGGCAGAGGTTTGCCGCCCAGGGATGCGCCCCATGTTTCCGGATTGTATTTGGTCTGCGCATACGTCGAATCTTCCCGGATTCCCAAGGGCCGCGTGAACGGGTGCACCTTTCCGAAATTGTCCACAACGGCGAATTCATCCGAATAATATGTAGCGCCCAGCCGCAGGAGTTCGCGGACGAGCGTCGTTTTGCCGCTGAGGCTGCGCCCGGGCAACAGAATCGCGCGGCCTTGCCAGCCGACCACGCCCGCGTGGAGAAAGGTCATATCCGGCGATGTTTCGGCGATGTAGCGGTGCAGGTCCGTTTCCAGCGCCGCCAGTACTTGATTCAGATCCGTATCCCGCGCGATCCGCACGCTGTCCGCATACAGAATGTGCATACGCCGCAGGCCCGCGCGTTGATTGGCTTGCGGGACCACCAGCGAATACAACCGCTGCACGGTAGCTCTGCGGGAATTTTTCCAGCCAGGGGGCAGCAACGGAAGGATCTGAGGCAACATTCCGGCCGCGCTCACGCGCACTCCCGCATAAACTCCAAAGCTTTGCACACCTATGCCTTCCGCCCAGCCCAGGCGGTCGAGTTTCTTCATTCAATCGGAATTGGCGTAAAGGCGCGGCAATCCGCAACTTTGCATTCGAGCTCCATCTCCTCGGGGACAGGGACACTGCTTAGGCTGATACTGCTATTTTATCAGTACATATTTGCTCGGATTTGAAGCAGTCGGGGAATGGCGCCGATGAGTTAACGCCGTACAATCCATGCCAATTGCTATATGTTCTATAGACTGGCGATTGCGCCTTCCTGGCTCTGCCCTCTGCAGAGGATATTTGCCCGATCCCCGTGCTTTGCCAAGCCCGTGGTATAGTGCGTAGACGGAATCGTCGCAATGAGACTGCGCAGCGTCATTAAGAGCCTCTTTCTTCCCGCATTCGCGGTGTTCTGCCTGGTCGCATGCCTTTGGGCTGGGCGACTGGAATTTCAAAATACGGACCAGCCCATCTCGCGTCTCGTCCGGACCGCCGTTGCCCTGGGCTCGACGCAATTTGCCATCGCCGACTTCGACGGCGACCGCCAGCCCGATTTGGCTCTGATTCGGGCCACCAGCGACGGCTCTCCCACCTCGCAATATTCGGTCGACTTCAACTTCAGCGGCGGCCACAAGCCCACTATCTGCTTTGTCGGTCCGGCCGGGGGAATGCAAATTTCTCCGAGAGACGTCAATGGAGACAAGTTCGCGGACCTGGTCGTTACTTCGCTTCTTGACTCCAAATTCGTGGTGATTTTCCTGAACGATGGCAAGGGAAACTTCGTTTCCGCGGAACCCTCCGACTATCCCGGCGCCCTGAAAGGGACCGGCTTCCGTCTTGTTCTCCCCGAGGACGCCCCGGCTGGGCTGCTCGCGTTTCAGGTAGGACGCAGCATGGAAACAGAGATGGGCGATGCGACGGGCTGGGATGCACCGTATGAAAGTTCGTCCGTTGGCATGCGACTTGCGCCGCTGCAGGCTCGCTCAGAATTGGCACTTCCCAGTGCCGGCCGCGCGCCTCCACTCGTTTAAGCGCTGTACACCTTTCACTCATCCAATTGTTATAAATTCCCAATGCGGGTCCGAGTATCGTCCAAATGGGCATGCCACGCGTGTAGTAGACGGGGGAGATTTCCAGCGGAGAACGCGGAAGTAGATTCCCCGGCAAGAAATTCCGATTTTCGGGAAGAAAAAACTGGCGAGGTAGAGCTATGCAGCAAATCATCCGGCGGATGTGCCTGGCCGCTCTGGTGGCCGGGGGATTCGCAAGCGGCGCACGTGCGCAGAAGGCGCTGACCTGGGAAGAAGTGCGCGCGCGCTTTGAGACCAACAATCCCACGCTGCTGGCGGATAAGGTAGGCGTTGACGAATCGAAGGCTCAGCAGATTACCGCGTATCTTCGTCCGAATCCGCAGTTGACGTTGGCCGCGGATGGCACGCAAATCGCTTCCCACGAAGGGGTGTGGAAGCCGTTCGCGGGCACGTACGAAACGCCCACCGTCAGTTATCTGCACGAGCGGCAGCGCAAACGCGAATTGCGACTGGAAAGTGCGCAAAAAGGGACGCTGATTGCCGAGTCCAATCACGCCGACCTGGAGCGAACCCTGCTCTTCAATCTGCGCGGCGCCTTTGTGGCGACTTTGCAGGCAAAGGCCGTGCTCAGGCTAACCAAGGACAACCTCGCGTATTACGATCACCTGCTGGACATCAGCCAGACGCGTTTCAGCGTAGGTGACATTTCCCGGATCGATCTCGACCGCCTGGAACTGCAGCGGGTGCAGTACGAATCCGACGTGCAGTCCGCGGAAGTGAATCTGCGGACGGCGAAGATTCAGTTGCTTACGTTGCTGAACGAGCGGACTCCGTTGGAACAATTTGATGTTTCCGGAACGTTCGATTTCGCCGACCAACTGATGCCACAGGAGGAGTTCCGGAAAATGGCGATGGACACGCGGCCGGATTTGAAAGCGGCGGTTGAGGCCGTGGACAAGGCGCAGACCGACCACAAACTCGCGGTTGCCAACGGCTCAACCGATCCGATCCTGAGCGCGTGGTATACGCACAACTCTTCCAACAACAATCCGTTCGGTATAAACACGCTCGGTGTCAGCGTCAGCATTCCGTTGCGCATTTTTGACCGCAACCAGGGGGAAAAGCTGCGCACGCAACTGGACATTGACCGCACCGGGAAACTGACCGGTGCGGCGCAGGCCCTGGTGTTCAGCGACGTCGATTCGGCGTATGCGGTTGTGAATAGCAGTCTATTGCTGCTCCAGCCTTACAAAACGAAATATCTGCAGCAGGCGGTGCGGGTGCGCGATACTGTCGCTTTTTCGTACCAGCATGGTGGCGCGTCGCTGGTGGATTTTCTGAACGCGCAAAGCGAGTATCGCACCGTGGAACTCGGCTACCTGAACCTGATCGGGTCTTACCTGACAGCAACGGCGCAATTAAATCTGGCCATCGGACGCGAGGTATTGCAATGAGCCGCAGGCTCGGATTACGGATCGTTCTCTTCGCGGGCTTCGCTGTGGCCGTCTCGGGTTGCGGCGGAAAAGCAGCGTCGGGCGACGGCGCGCCGCCACCGCCAAAAGTCGAACAAGAAACCGACGTCAGTCTCTTGCAGGTGGAGCGCCCGGAACAATTTCCCGTCGTGAAGGCGATGGAGTCTCTGCAAGCGCCTTCGCTTACCGTTACCGGGGTCGTCAGCCCGGACGTCAGCCGCACTGTTCCCGTGATTTCGCTCGCAAGCGGCCGCGTGGTGGAGGTTCGCGCGCGCCTGGGCGACTCCGTGCAAAAAGGGCAAGTGCTGCTGCGGGTGCAGAGCCCGGATATCGCCGCGGCGTTCGCCGATTACCGCAAAGCCACCGCCGACGAAGTTCTGGTGCGCAAGCAATTCGATCGAGCACAAATTCTTTATGACAAGGGGGCCATCTCGCTGAACGACTATCAGGTAAGCGAAGATGCGGAATCGAAAGCGAAGGTGGATCTGGAAACCGCCCAGGAGCATTTGCACGTTCTCGGCGTGGACAAGGATCATCCGTCGGCGGTCGTCGAGATCAAGGCTCCGGTCTCCGGGGTCATCACCGATCAACAGGTGACTGGCGCTTCCGGAGTGCAGGGCCTGGCGGGAGCGAATCCGTTCACGATTTCTGATCTCTCGCAGGTGTGGATTCTCTGCGATGTTTATGAAAACGATCTCGCCAATGTGCATATTGGCGAATCCGCGGAGATTCGCCTGGTCGCCTATCCCGACAAGATTCTTACGGGAAAGATCAACAATATCGGCCCAATTCTCGACCCCAATCTCCGCACGGCGAAAGTGCGCGTGGAAGTGGCGAATGCATCCGCGCTGATGCGCGTGGGCATGTTCGTGAACGCCACCTTCCACGGCCAGAAAAAGCAGGTTTTCGCCACTGTACCCGCTTCGGCGATCCTGCATCTGCACGATCGCGACTGGGTCTACGTGCCGGCAGGTGACAAGAAATTTCGCCGCGTCGAAGTGAAAGCCGGCGCCACGCTTCCCGACAAAATGCAACTGGTGCTCTCCGGCATCCAACCGGGACAAGAAGTGGTCAGCAGCGCGCTTGTTTTGCAGAACACCGCGGAGCAGTAGCGTGCCGCCAGAAGAATTCTTTAAAGGAATCGAATGATCTCTGGGTTTGTCGAATTCGCGCTAAAGAACAGGTTCATGGTCCTGGCGCTGACCGTATTGCTGCTCATCTGGGGCGCAATTTCCTTTCACAACCTGCCGGTAGAAGCGTATCCCGACGTAGCGAACAATTATGTCCAAGTGATCACGCAGTGGCCCGGCCGCGCGGCCGAGGAAGTGGAGCAACAAGTCACCATCCCGATCGAAATCCAGCTGAACGGTTTGCCGCACCTGCAGAATCTGCGGTCCGCCTCATTGTTCGGCCTTTCCAGCATTACCATGATTTTTGATGACGAATCCGAGAATGACTGGAATCGCCAAAAGGTTCTGGAACGGCTGGCGCTGGTCAGCCTGCCGAATAATCTGCAACCAACGATTGGGCCGGACTACAGCCCCGTCGGGCAGATTTACTGGTACACGCTGAAGAGTACGAATCCGAAATACGATCTGATGGAGCTGAAATCGCTCGAAGACTGGACACTCGAAAAGCAGTTCAAGTCCGTGCCCAACATTGTGGATGTGGTGAGTTTTGGAGGAACCACGCGCGAATACCAGGTGCGCGTTGATCCCGGCAAGTTGATCGCGTATGGCCTCACGGTCGGGCAGGTAGAACAACAGTTAACCAATAACAATGTGAACGCGGGCGGAAGCTTTATCGAGTCTGGCTTGCAGCAGATCAATGTCCGCGCCGTCGGCTTGATTACCAGCGTTGAGGACATCGAAAACACCGTCGTCAAAGCGCAGAACGGGGCGGCGCTGCGCGTCAAGGACCTGGGGACAGTCACCGAGGGGCCACGAATCCGCCTGGGACAAATCGGGAAAGCGTTGCGCCGAGATGACGGCAAAATTGTGGACAACGCGGACGTGGTCGAAGGCGTGGTCCTACTTCGCAAGGGCGCCAACGCGGACACGGTCATCGAAGACATTCACGCCAAGGTGAAAGAGTTGAACGAGCGAATTCTGCCGGCGGGGGTGCAGATCGTTCCATTCCTTGACCGCAGCGACCTGGTGCATTACACCACGCACACCGTTTTGCACAATCTGACGGAAGGCATCCTGCTCGTCTCGATCATCCTGTTCTTTTTTCTCGGCAACGTGCGCGGCGCGTTCATTGTTGCGCTGACAATTCCGTTTTCCTTGCTCTTTGCGTCAATTTGCCTGGACCTGAACAAGATTCCTGCGAACCTGCTCTCGCTCGGCGCGTTGGACTTCGGCATGGTCGTGGACGGATCGGTGGTGGTTATTGAAAATATCGTTCGTCACTTCAATCTCCCGGCGAACGCGGGCAAAACGCCATTCGAGCGCATCCGCGGCGCGGTTTTTGAAGTGCTTCGCCCGGTGTTTTATGCCCGCGCCATCATCATTACTGCCTATTTGCCGATCTTCACTTTGCAAAGCGTTGAAGGCCGCCTGTTTAAGCCGATGGCGTGGACGGTTTCCTTCGCACTGCTCGGCGCGCTGATTTTCTCGATCGCCATCGCCTCCGTGCTGGCCGAAATCGTGTTTGACAAGGGTGTGACGGAGTGGCGCAACCCGGTCATGGAATTTCTTCGCAACAATTACCGAGTTACGGTCCGATGGGCGCTCAAGAATCGCAGAATCACATTGACTGCGGCGGCTGGAGTGCTCGTCGCCACAGTACTGCTGCTTGGGAGCGGCATAGTCGGCTCGGAATTTCTGCCACACCTCGACGAAGGGGCCATTTGGGTTCGCGGAACACTCGCGCCGAGCACGGGACCCACCGAGGGGACGCGGATCATGAATCAGGCGCGTCTTATCCTCTCCGCATTCCCGGAAGTGAAGCAGGTTGTTTCGCAAGTCGGACGCCCCGACGATGGGACCGACACCGCGGGATTTTTCAACACCGAGTACTTTGTCGACTTGAAACCCAAAGACCAGTGGCGGCCTGTGTTTCGGGAAGACAAAGACGATCTGATTGCGGCGATGGACAAGCAACTCGGCCAGATTCCCGGCGTGCTCTGGAATTTCTCGCAGCCAATTTCGGACAACATGGAGGAAGCGGTCAGCGGTGTGAAAGGCGAGCTTGCCGTGAAGATGTATGGCGACGACCTGAAGCAACTGGAAGCCAAGGGCGAGGAAGTGGTGAATGTGATGCGGACGGTCGCGGGTGTCGAGGATCTTGGGCTGTTTCGCGTGCTTGGCCAGCCTAACCTGGATTTGAGCATCGACCGCCAGAAAGCGGCGCGCTATGGGATCAACGTGTCCGATGTGCAGGACGCGGTGGAAACCGCGATCGGCGGGAAAGCCGTCACCCAGGTGTTAGAGGGCGAAAAACGCTATGACGTAGTAGTTCGGTACTTGCCGCAATTCCGCGACACCCAGGAAGCGATTGAAAGCATTCGCATTCTTGCGCCCGGCGGTGAGCGAGTTTCCCTTGCTCAGCTTACTTCCACCCGCGTCGAGGATGGCGCCTCGGAAATTTATCGTGAGGCGAACTCCCGCTACATCGCGATCAAGTACAGCATCCGTGGACGCGATCTGGGAAGCGCCGTGGAAGAAGCGATGAAGAAAGTGCAACAGCAGGTGAAGTTGCCAACCGGTTATCACATCGATTGGGCGGGCGAATACGAAAGCCAGAAGCGTTCGCAGCGCCGACTCTTGATTGTTTTACCGATCACCATCCTGATCATCTACGTGATTTTGTTCACCATGTTTAAGTCGGCCAAGTGGGCTGCGCTGACGCTCGCCAACGTCTCGATGGCGCCGATTGGTGGAATTCTAGCGCTGCTGCTTACCGGAACGCACTTCAGCGTTTCGAGCGGTGTCGGTTTTCTGGCCTTGTTCGGTGTGTCTGTTCAGGTGGGTGTGATCATGATCGAATACATCAATCACCTGCGGGCGCGCGGCTATTCGATTGAAGATGCCGCTGTCGAGGGGGCGATCCTGCGCTTGCGGCCGATTATGATGACCATGCTGGTTGCCACGTTGGGACTTCTTCCCGCCGCGCTTTCCCGTGGCATCGGTTCCGATTCGCAGCGCCCTTTTGCCATCGTGATTGTTGGTGGGCTGCTGGCGGCACTCTTCATCAGCATCTACCTCCTTCCAACGATGTACGCCTGGGTGGCCAGGGACACCGACCAACTGCCCTTGGCAGATGCCGAGACCGAAGAAGCCATCTGAGAAAATGAATATTGGGCTGTGACGCAGATAAAACTGCGGAGTACCAAGTTTCAGAAACACACGAAAAAAGGGCTGAGATGGAAACGATCGTTAGACGGTGAGGGCGAACGTTTTCAACGATTGAATTGCGTTGAAGGAGTCAACTCGAATGGCTGTCGCAGTGGATATTCTGGCCGGTGGTCATCGTCGGCGTGAAGACATGATCGGCCAGGAGGTCGGCTTCGGAGACCAGGTGAATCAATAGTTGGGTGCAGGTTTCTTCCTGTAAGTTCTTCGCAAGAGGGAAGTGCAGAGAGAGCGGCTCCCAAATTCGTACCAGGGAACTTGATTCGTCGGAAGCGAGTTCGTAACCGTATCCCATCCCCAGTTTCTGGCATGCTAAATCGGCCGCATGAACAAGCACGGTGACATCGCTCGGGGTTTTCTGATCCTGCGGCCGGCAATGGTATTCAATCACTTCCGAAAGAGGCAAGGGCAGCCGCCAGAGTTCCGCCAGGATTCGCCCGCTTTCCGCGTGCGTAAACCCCAAAATGCTCTGTTCCACTTCCTCTAGCGGCAGTTTCTTCTGCACGGCTTCTTCGAGTACCTGGCCAAACTCTTCCGCGAACAGGGCGCCGTTCACAAGGATTCCGATATCGTGCAGCAGTCCTGCCAGGTAAATCTCTTCCGCACCTTTTGCGCGTAGCTCATGCCCCAATCCCTGTGCCACACAAGCCGTGCCCAAAGCATGCCGCCAAAACAGTTCTTTTCCAACCGGTCCTTTGATATTGGCAAACAACATCGGCAGACTGCAGGAAAAAGCAAGGTCTCGAATGCGCCACAAGCCCAGGGCAAACACTGCTTCCCAAACGGTCGCAACATCGCCGCGCTGGCGGAACAGCGCTGAATTGGCCAGGCGAAGGCACTGCGCGGCAAGCGATTTGTCATAGCAAATCTGCTCCACGACTTTGTCTATATCAATTTGGTTGTTCTTTTGGCTAAGCGTTTCACAAAGGCGTGAAAGTATCGCGGGCATGGCAGGCAGGTTTCTCACTCGCTTGATGCGCTGAGTCAGGATGTCATAGGTTACTTGGTTCACGCCATTGCTCCGTCGCAATCAACGCTCAGAAGAATTGGAAAATTCCGGTTTGCAATCTTCATCTTTCGACACGAATTCCCGGCATCAATCGTGCACGCCAAGTTCCAGAAAAACGCGTGAAATCCATGTGGGTTTGCGGACCGAATGTTCCAATCCTAAACAAGGCATCCTTTTCTGATTCAGTCCCCTCGGATCGGGAATCTCCCTTGCAGGGGCCATCCTTCGTGCCGCAAAACGAACTGTCTCTTTGCGAATGTTTTGGATGAGGCCCTCCAATGGGAATTGCCGGCCCGACATGGGTCATGTGATTTGCAATGGCCCCCGCCGTGCATTCGAAATAGGGAAATTGCAGGGGCATCCGCACCGACTATGGGCACTTCCGAAAGTTTCAACCGCTTCCTGGCACGTCAGCCAATCCTGACTCACGAGCGGCACCTCTACGCTTACGAAATCCTCTCGCGCTACGGCCCCGAAAATTATTGCCGGCCAAAGCCGGGTTCTGCTGTATCCGAAAATGCGATGGACGAGCTGTTTCTGATGGGCATCCACACGATGACGGACGGACTGCCCGCTTTTGTTAACTGTACGCGGGAATTTCTGGTGCAGGATTACCTGACGCTGATGCCACGCGAGCTGGTGGTCGGTGAAATTCTGGAAACCGTGGCGCCGGATGCGGACGTGTTGAAGGCCTGCCGACGGATGAAAGATCTTGGCTACCGCCTGGCGCTGGACGATTATTGCGATCTGCCGGAAACGCGGCCGCTGCTGGACGTCGCGGACTTCGTGAAAATCGACGTGCTTCTAATGAGCATGGAAGCCCAGAAACGCGTCGTAGACGAGTGCCACAAACGCGGTATTCCCACCATCGCAGAAAAAGTGGAGACGGACCAGCAATTTCAAAGTTGCCGGGATATCGGTTACGATTTTTTTCAAGGCTACTTTTTCTGCCGGCCGCAGATTGTCGGGCGCCGCAGCGTGCCGGCGAACAAGACGATCTACCTGAAACTGTTGCAGGCGGCGAACGAGGAGACGTTCAACCTGCAGAAAATGTCGACCATCTTTAAGCGGGACGTCTCGCTCAGCTATCGTTTGCTGCGTTATCTGAACTCCGCTGCGTTTTCATTCCACACGGAAATCCATTCCATCCCCCATGCGCTCAGCCTGCTCGGCGAACGAGCCATGCGCAAGTGGGTTTCGCTGGTCAGCGTGGCCGCTCTCGGCGATGAAGTTGCGGACAGCCTGCTGCGCTTGCCGCTGTTGCGCGCCATGTTTTGCGAACAGATCGGCCTGAAAGTCGGCATGGTCCGCGAAGCGAACGAACTCTTCCTTCTCGGCTTGCTTTCGGTGATGGATGCGTTGCTGAACGTGCCGATGGCGGTCGTTCTGCAGGACCTTACGGTGGATGTAGAAATCAAGAAGGCTCTGCTGGGCCGCGAAAGCCGTTACCGTCCGATCTTCGAAGTGGTCCTGGATTATGAATCCGGCACGTGGGAACAGCTGGAAGAATCCTGCCAGCGTTGCGGGCTGCACGAAAATTTCCTGCCGGATCTTTACCTGCACTCGGTGCGGTGGGTCAGCGACATTCTCGCCGAAGTCCCCGTGACGGCCTGAGGTGCGTTACGCCCGCGATTCCGCAAAGACTTCCTCGGCGATCTGAAAGGCGTGATTCGCCGCGGGCACGCCGCAGTAGATGGCCGTTTGGAGCAGGACCTCCTGAATTTCTTCCCGTGAAACGCCGGTGCTGACGCAAGCGCGAAGATGCAGTTTCAGTTCATCGGTGCGGTTCAGCGCCACCATCATCGCGATCGTTATCATGCTGCGCGTTTTTTGCGGCAGGCCCGGGCGCGTCCAGATTTCTCCCCAGGCATAGCGGGTGATCAAATCCTGGAATGGCGCATTGAACTTATTTTTCCGGGCCTCCGCTCGCTCCACGTGCGTCTTGCCCAGCACCTGTTTGCGGACTTTCATTCCCTTGCTGTGCCGCTCGAGTTCGTTCATCCGTGTGCTCCCTGGGACTTCAGAAAAGTCAACACTTCGCGGTTGAAGTCTTCGCTGGCTTCGATGTTAGAAAGGTGGGCGGAGGAGAGTTCCGTGTATTTTGCGCCGCGGATCAGTTCGCTCAGTGCGCGCCCGTCCGCAGGAGGAGTGGCGGGATCGTGCGTTCCGGCGATGACCTGGGTGGGGACTCGAACGCCGGCGAGTTTCTGTCGGAAGTCCGCGTCTCGAACTGCGGCACAGGTTGCCGCGTAGCCCGCGGGGTCGCAGCCTTTGAGCATGGAGAGCACCTGTGCTGTTTCTCTCGGATGCGCGGCGCGATACGCGGCCGTCAGCCAGCGGTCGATCACGCCTCCGGCAACGGCTTTCATTCCACCTGCCTGTACGGCGGTGATGCGGGCGTTCCAGACGTCGGGCGTGCCGATTTTCGCGGCTGTATTGCAAAGAACCATTTTGTGGAGCCGTGCAGCGTGAGCGGCGGCGAGATGCATTCCGATCATGCCGCCCATGGAGAGCCCGCAATAGTAAACGCGGTCCAGTTTCAAAGCGTCAAGCAGTTGCACCACATCGCCGGCGAGTTGTTCGATGGTGTATGGGCCCGGCGTTGCGGCTGATTGCCCGTGACCGCGGCCGTCGTAACGAAGGACGCGGAACTGTTGGGTGAACGCAGCGAGTTGCGCGTCCCACATGCGATGGGTGGAGCCGAGGGAATTCGAGAAGAGGAGCACAGGCGCGTTTTCCGGGCCGTCCCACTGGTAAAAGAGTTGTGCGTCGTTCAATTTGAGAAATGCCATGTCGATGATCCTTCTGGTCAATTGAAAGTTGCTTTGCTGCTGACTTCCGCCAATATCTGCCGTACGAATTCTTCCGCGCTACCCAGGTAGTTGCGGACGTCGAAGAGTCTTTCGAGGTCCGTCGGTGTTAGGTGGATGCTTAGCTCGGGGTCTCCCCGCAAAACATCTTTGAGTTCGCGATTTTCAAGGCGGGCCTTTTTGCAGGCAAGCTCGACCAGCGTGTGCGCGAGCATTTTCCCTCTGCGCTCTCCCAGGGCCATGGTGACGGCTTCGGCGAAGATGAGTCCGTGCGTGGCGTGGAGATTCTTCAGCATGCGCTTCGCGTCCACGTGGAGCCCTGGGAGCATTTCGGTGAGCTGGTACAGCGCGCCTCCGGAGAGGCTGACGATTTCTGGCAGCGTCTCCCACTCGGCTTGCCAGCCGCCGAGGCCGCGTTCCTGCTCTTGCACCATGGAAGAGAGCATGGTCGAAACAAGGCCGGGCACGCGCTGAGCAGCGGCAAGAACGGTTGCGCAGGTGACGGGATTACGCTTCTGCGGCATGGTGGAAGAACCGCCGCGGCCTTCGCCCGAGGGCTCAGCTAGTTCGCCGATCTCCGTTTGCGCATGCAGCGAAATATCGCACGCGATTTTGCCGAGCGTGGCGGTGCAGAGTCCAAGCGCCGCGCCAATTTCAACGATGCGGTCGCGGTGTGTGTGCCAGGGAATTGGCGGGAGAGGCAAGCGAAGTTCCTCGGCCAGCGCTTTCGCAACGGCCGGGCCTCGGTCGGAAAGCGCAGCCAGGGTGCCGACAGCGCCGCCGAATTGCAAAGTTATATTGCGCGCGCGCAAATCGGAAAGGCGCGCGCGGTGGCGGAGAATCGCGTCCAACCATCCTGCCACGATAAAACCGAAAGTGGTGGGCAGCGCTTGTTGCATCCAGGTGCGCGCGGCGATTGGCGTGGCGCGATATTTGTCGGCGAGAATTGCCAGCGTTGTGGTCAAGCGAGCGAGATCTTGATCCATCACTTCCAGTGCGCGGCGGAGTTGCAGGACAACGGCTGTGTCCATCGCGTCCTGGCTGGTGGCGCCCCAATGCACGAATCGCGCCGCGTCTTTATTTTGCCTTGCGACCAGTTCGGTGAGTTTCTTGATAAGGGGAATGGCCACGTTGCCGGAGAGCGAGGCTTGTGTGGCAAGCTCTTCGAGGTTGAACTGATCCGCCTGGCAGGCTGCGGCGATGATTGGCGCGTAAGTGGAGGGAATCACTCCCGCTTTGGCTTCGGCGCGTGCTAGGGCGGCCTCAAACTCCAGCATGCTTTGAATATGAGCTTGGTCGGAGAAGATCCGGTCGATCGCCTCGTAACGAAACAGCTTGTCGAAGAGTTTCATCGTCGCGATCGTCTCCCGGGATTCAGCAGTCAAAGAATACCGTTTCGTTCCCGCCTTGCAAGTGCACATTCCATTCCAGGGTGTTTTGGTTTTGGCTGGATTGGCGCGCGATCAAGGTTTCGCGGCGCGACTCCGGCACATGTTGCAATACAGGATCGGAAGCGTTCAGAGGCTCCTCCGGAAAGTACAGGCGAGTCACAAGTTGCTTGAGCAGGCCGCGCATGAAAACGGAAATCTGCAGGTGTGGGGCTTGCGGCTTGCCGTCCGGGCCGTGGACAGGGCCCGGCTTGACGGTGATGAATGAAAACCGGCCGGAGTCATCGGTGGGAATCCGCCCAAAGCCAAAAAATGGAGCCGCATCGTTTGGCGAGGTCGAATGTTCGGGATGATGATAGCGGCCGCCGGCGTCGGCTTGCCAGATTTCCAGGATTGCGTCCGGAACCGGTTGACCGTCGCCATCGAGTACGCTGCCTTGAATTGTGATCCGCTCCCCCGTGCTTCCTTCAGACAGATCCACTCGGTTCAAGTGCATCAGTCCGATGCTGAAGAACGGGCCAACCGTCTGCGAAGGTGTGGAGTGACCGAGCATTTCAGCGCTCCATGGGCGTCGCCTCGCGCCCGCGCAGAACGATATCAAACCGGAAACCCAGCGAGAGATCCGGTTCCGTGCTGAGCCAGTCGAATGAAGAAATCAGCCGCCGGCGCGCCACTTCCTCGGGGATGCTGTGAAAGATGGGATCGAATTCGAGCAACGGGTCGCCGGGAAAATACATTTGCGTGACAAGCCTTGTGGCGAATGCCGGACCGAATAGCGAGAAGTGAATATGCTGCGGGCGCCAGGCGTTGTGATGATTTTTCCACGGATAGGCGCCGGGACGAACGGTGATAAAGCGGTAGCGGCCTTCTTCGTCGGTGAAGGTGCGTCCTTCACCGGAGAAATTCGGGTCGAGCGGCGCGTCGTGCTGGTCGTTTTTGTGCAAGTAGCGGCCTGCTGCGTTGGCTTGCCAGATTTCGACCAGGGTGTTTCGCATGGGCCGTCCGTCTTCATCGAGAACGCGGCCGCTGACCGTGACGCGTTCGCCGAGTGGTTGGCCTTTGTGCTGGCGGGTCAAATCAAACGCTGTGGGTGAGGCGATTTCTTTTGGAAAAGATGGTCCGGTGATTTCGGATAGGGTGATCGGAATGGAAATCAGAGGCTGTTTCGGCGCGCGCTTGATCGACGAGACGTAGGGGGGATACAGATGACTGGGTTGCGTTCCAGGAGCCGGCTTGCGATAACCCAACAGGGGCTTCATGCGGCAGCTCTCCTTCGCTAAACGCGTTCGATGATAACTGAAATCCCCTGGCCCACGCCGATGCACATGGTGCAAAGAGCGTAGCGTCCCTTTGTGCGTTGCAACTGGTAGAGAGCAGTGGTGACGAGACGCGCGCCGCTGGCGCCCAGCGGATGGCCGATAGCTATGGCGCCGCCGTTTGGATTTACGTGTGAAGCGTCGTCGGGCACCTGCAATTCGCGCAATACGGCGAGTGCTTGCGAGGCGAAGGCTTCGTTTAATTCGATCACGTCCATCTGAGCGATGGTGAGGCCGGTTTTCGCGAGAAGTTTCTTGCTTGCGGGCGCGGGGCCCATGCCCATGATGCGCGGTGCGACTCCGGCAGTGGCTCCGGCGATGAAGCGCGCTTTCGGAGTGAGGCCATACTTTTTCACGGCGCCCTCGGATGCGAGGAGCAATGCGCAGGCGCCGTCATCGATGCCGGAAGCGTTGCCGGCGGTTACGGTGCCTTCGGGTTTCACAACGCCTTTCAGTTTGGCCAGGGCTTCGAGGGTGGTGTCGGCGCGCGGATGCTCGTCCACGGAGACCAAGAGCGGATCGCCTTTTTTTTGCGGGATAGGCACGGCGAAAAGTTCTTCGCCCAGGCGGCCGGCTTTGATTGCGGCCGCGGCGCGCTGCTGGCTGCGCAGCGCGAATGCGTCCTGATCGGCGCGGGAGATGTGAAATTCTTCGGCCACGATTTCGCCGGTTTCGGGCATGGAGTCCGTGCCGTACTTGGCTTTGAGCGCGGGATTCACGAAGCGCCAGCCGAGGGTCGTGTCTTCGAGTTTCAGGTTGCGGGCGAATGCGGCATCGGATTTTCCCACGACGAAGGGAGCTCGGGACATGCTTTCCACCCCGCCGGCAATCACCAGATCTACGTCGCCGCTCTTGATGCCCCGGGCTGCGACCGCGATTGCGTCCATGCTGGAGCCGCAAAGGCGGTTGACCGTGGTGCCGGAAACTTCTTTCGGCAGGCCTGCGAGGAGCACGGCCATGCGCGCGACGTTGCGATTGTCTTCGCCGGATTGGTTGGCGCAGCCGTAGACCACGTCGTCGAGCGCGTTCCAATCCACGGCCGGATTGCGTTCGACCAGTTGTTTGATCGGAAGCGCGGCGAGGTCGTCGGTGCGAATGCTGGAGAGCGCGCCGCCGTAGCGTCCGAAGGGCGTGCGAATAGCGTCACAAATGTAAGCGATAGTCATTTCCTGGAGTTCTTTCCCTTCTTTACAGTCTACCGTAAACACACAGCGGAAAACCAAACGGTGTGCAAGGCGAGCGCGGCGTGAGGTAG